>Ga0102938_10000561_pt1 | contig 27314 bp, 20 predicted proteins | sample SalPonR2_B_D2_MG_FD_84516 | JGI IMG/M metagenome (GOLD analysis project Ga0102938, IMG submission 84516) | Salt pond soil microbial communities from South San Francisco under conditions of wetland restoration - Salt Pond MetaG R2_B_D2_MG | ecosystem: Environmental > Aquatic > Marine >... | reverse complement strand
GACCACACTCGGGTCATGCCGTGCTCGACCGTCCGATTTCGCCCCCGCCCCTTCGTCGCCGTTTCGCTGGCTTGGCTTGCCATCGCGACGTCGGGCTGCCCGACGACAAGCGATCCGGTCCCGCCGGAATCGGACCGAGACGTCGTCGCGATCGGAACCGACGCCCCTGAGCAGCGGATCGCCGAACTGGACGCCGTTTTGGAACGAGAGTTTCGCGAACGACGGCTTTCGATCCCGCCCCACGGTGCCTGGCAAGTGCTGCACGGCGTCCTGGCGTACGGCACAGATTTTCGAATCATCGTCGACGGAAAACCCGTCGCCGCGGTCGACCACCTGCTGCTCGGCGGTCGCCTGCAGGGATTCGATCCCGGCCTGGGCGACCCGTTGGGCGATCCGCCACGCAACGGATTGCGGATGCGGTTGGAACCGACCAGCAAAATCGGGCAAGGCCACCGCGATCAATGGTTGGCGATTCTCGCGCAAGCCGGCCTGCCTTTCGAACAAGAACTGATCGCCGATTCGCGTGTCTATCGAATCAGTGACTGGGTACGACAGGTCGAGTACGACATTCCGTTGAACTTTGAAACCGAATTCAGTTGGACGTTGATCGCCCTGACGGCCTACCGTGATACCGAACACTCATGGATCGCCCGGGACGGGAATCGCTACAGCATCGAATCCTTGTTGCGAAGCGAGCTCGGTGAAAGCATCGAAGACAGCGTTTGCGGCGGCACGCATCGTTTGATCGGCATCGCGATGGCACTCGACAAGCGACGCGGCGAGGGCAAACCGATCGAAGGCGTTTGGGCCGAAGCCGACGCGCTGCTCGCCGCGGCGATCGAACTGGCCGCCGAAACCCAAAACGGCGACGGGTCTTATTCTGCGTCCTACCTGCATCGCACCGGCAAGACCTTTGACGTTGCCGAAGGCTTGGGCACGACGGGTCACGTCTTGGAATTCTTGGCCATCGCCGCGCCCGACGAGGTGCTGCGACGACCCTGGGTCACCCGCTGCGCCGACCATTTGATCGAAACGTTGACGCTGTGCCGGGACATCGATTTGGAATGCGGTGTCCTGTACCACGCGCTGCACGGGCTGCAAGAATTGCGACGGCGATTGCGCGGGACCTGACCGCCGACGGTGTTCGGCCGACGTTCGGTCAGCGTTCGGTTCGTTCCCCGACGTCTTCACCGAATTTCTAAATGTAAAACATCACGCCGCTGTCTTCTTTGCAGCGATCGACCAAATCGGCCAGCGTGGTTCGGGAAAGAACCGCCCGGGCGCTTTCGGATGCCGTCTCCCAGATCGCTTGCAACGATTCGCCCGCCGGGGTGGGGTTCGTTTCGCGACGATCCTGCGTCTCTTGACAGCCCACTTCGTCGGCGATGTCCAACAACGTGATCGTCGCGGGATCGACGATCAACCGGTAACCGCCCTGGCTGCCGCGACTGCTTTGCACCCACCCGGCGGCACGAAGCGTGCGGAGAATTTGATTCAAGAACGGACCGGGGATTCCATGACGCTCGCTGATGTCGCCGGCCGCCACGGGCGTGTTTTCGTCTTGCCGCGCGGCCAGTTCCGACATCGCCAAACACGAATAATGAACGCGTGCGGAAATGATCATGAAGGGAACCCCTGTTGGCGAACTAGCTGCTGTGCAAGCCGCATTCGGTTTTCTGAAAACCCGACCAACGCCCCGCCCGCTCGTCTTCACCGATGCCGACGGCACGGGTGCAAGGTTGGCAACCGATGCTGGGATAGCCGCGGTCGTGCAGCGGGTTGTAGGGAATGTCGTTGTCCGAGATCATCGCCCAGACGTCTTTCTTGGTCCAATTCGCCAGCGGGCTGACTTTTACCAGCTGAAACTTGTTGTCCCAGCCGACGATCGGCGCCTTGGCACGATCGGGACTTTGGTCGCGACGGATCGCGCTGGCCCAGGCGTGCCAGCCTTGCGCGGCCCGGTGCAAGACTTTCAACTTTCGCTCGAAGCAGCAACGATTCGGATCGGTCTTGTAGACCGGGCCGCCGTTGGCCGCCTCGAATTCCTGGACGCTCGTCTCGGGATACTTGTATTCGACTTCGATGCCGTAACGCTCTTTCACCTTGTCACGAAGCTGGTGCGTTTCGGCGAATTGATAACCGGTTTCCAGATTGAACACGGGCGTCTCCGGAGCGATCTCGGCCAGCATGTGAATGATCGTCATGCCCTCGGGCCCGAAGGCGGTCGCCATCGTGAATTTGGGCGCGAACCGATCGACGGCCCAACGTAGGATTTCCGCCGGCGACGCCGACTCCAAACGCTCGCCCTGCGCCGCCAATTCGGCCAGAAACTCAGGGGTCGGCGACAACGGCGGGTCCGCCGCCAACGCCCCCGGCGGTCCGTTCAAGCCGAACTCAGACGACACCGACTCGGCCGACACCCGCCCGGACCGCTCCGATGCCGGCTGGGCCGTGTCGTCGGCAGAGGGCTGAAAGATCGGCAGGCGGCGATCGGCGGCGATCTCGGTCATCGGGATCCGAATCCGTGGTAAAAAAACAGGAAAATCGGGCGTTCTTGCCACTCGGCAGCCCAAATCTTACTAATCCGACCATGTTAGTCAAGTATGGGCGAATTGCTGGTTGTATCGGACAGAGCGGCGTCGGGAGTTGAGCGTTTCCGGAGATCCGAGAAAATGATCCGACCGGTCGCCGAGGTTCGGGTAGATTGAACAGAACTGCTTCCCATGCTCCATGGCCCCCTTTTCCTCAGGGCCGCCCGACCTTCTCTCGGCAGCCCGACGCGACCAACCCATGCCCTCGACGTCTCTCCTGCCGATCCTGATCACGGTTCTCCTTGTCGGGCCCGCGATCGCACAGCGTGTCGACATTTATGGCGGCGGTGCGGCCGTGGGACAAGCGAAGGTTTCCGAGCAGGGCGGGACGCAACAAGTCTGGGTCAAGCTGGACGACCAAGTCGTGCTGTCGATCCCCAAGGCCCGCGTGCGAACGATCGAACCGGTCGACAAGCTGGCCCGTTATTTTAAGTTCGCCGGTCTGACCGGCGACGATCCGGAACGCCATTTCAAACTTTCCCGATGGTGCAAAGGCGAATCGTTACCGCACCAAGCCCGCTATCATCTGCAACGCGTCATCGCGCTGGACCCTGACCACACCGAAGCCCGCGCGATCCTTCGCTACACGCGGGTGGCCGGCGAGTGGATCAAATGGTCGACGCTGCAACGTCAGCGTGGTCTGGTGCACGTCGGCGGGAACAAGTGGGAAGCCCCCGAGTTGATCGCGCGAGAAAAAGCCCGCAAGGCCGATGAGGTCGCCGCGAAAAAGTGGACGCGGACGCTTCGACAAATGCTTTCGGCGGTCGCGCGGGGCGAAGAAGATGCCTTGCAAAATCTTGCCGCGATCGAGGACCCGCTGGCGGCCGACGCGGTAGCGGATCAACTGATGCGTTCGCGTGACGGATCCCAAACGCGTCAACTGCGTCGGCTGTGGGTGCGGTTGTTGGGCAAATTCAAGAATGCCAGTTCCGTCAAAACGCTCGTCCAGACCGGGATCGACGAACCGGATTTCAAAATTCGCGAGGCGGCCCTGGAGCAACTGGAGCAGCACGGGCGTCGCAGCGCAGTGTCTTCCTACGCCAACGTCCTGGTCGAAGCGGCCGCGGGCAAACACGCCAACGACAGCTTGGTCCGCCGCGCGGCCGTCGCGCTGCAATCTTTTCCCGATCCCGAAATGGCGTTCACTTACGTCGATGCCTTGGTGACCGAGCACGTGCGAACCGCGGCTCCTGCGCCGGGCATGTCGTTCGGGTTCGGTGACAACGGCGTCGGCGGGATCCAAGCCGGCGGTGCGCCGCAGGCGGAGGTCCTTCGCTCGGAGAACTTGGAGGTCCTGAATCTGCTCCGCATGATCGCGCCGGACGTGAACTACGGATTCAACGAAGACGCGTGGCGGCAATATTTCGCCGCCCGGCGGTCGCGTTTCGACGGCGACCTACGTCGCGATCCTTGAACCGGGCCGGACACCCGGCCCCGCAGCGAAAACCCACGGCGAAAACCTTTCGTGAATCGTCGCCGAGCGCTGGACTCAAGCATCGACGGGCCGTTCGGTGGGCGATGACGGGCTGGTCCGCTCGAGACGTGAAATTTTGCGCAGCATCGCCCACCTAGGGATACCGGTTGATTAGAACAGTGGCGATCTCGACCATCCCGGCGGAAGGGGGGATTACGATTTTGGAACCATCGAGTTGTCGACGCCATGACGAAACCACGCGAATTGAACTTTCGATTTCCCGCCGACGCCATGGCGGAAGCCGAACGTTTGGCCAAGACGCCGACGCGGACGCTCGGCCGATTCACCCACGGCCAGATTTTGGAGCACTTGGCCAGAACGTTTGACGTGGCCAGTGGTCATGCGGCCGGACCGGCGGTCCCGTGGTTCATGCGGGCGATGGGCCGGTTGATCCGCGGTTCGCTCATCAGCAAACCGATGAAACCGGGATTCAAGCTGCCCGGCAAAGCCCAATCCTATTTCTGGCCCGATCACGACGTTCCGGTCGACCAGGCGATGCAGCATTTGCGTGACGCGTACGAGCGTTACCAGAGCACGGACCCCATTCCGCCGCATCCTTTCTTCGGCCGGATGGACCGAGCCCAATTGGATCAATTGACGTGCCGTCACATGGCCCTTCACTTGGGCTTCATCGATACGGTCGCCTGATCCGTTTGCCAAGCGGCCTCGGCCAGGCGGACGACTTCGATGACGGTCCGGTTTTGGGACTGGGCGACGCGGGCGGCGGCGTCGTGTTCGACGGTGAAACGTTCTTCACCACCTGGCAGCGTGATGACTTTGCCACGGACCGGGCCCAGGCCGGTCTCGACCGTCTCGAAACGCCGCCGAAGTTTGCTGCGTGACGCCGCGTACTTGCGGACCCCGATGGCGGTCGTGTGTTGAAAGATGATCCGCTCCAACGTCGCCGTGCGGGACGCCGGGCTGATGACCGACAAGACGATTCCCGCCCGTCCTTTCTTCATCGTGCAAGGCGATTGAAACACGTCCAGGGCGCCGCCGTCGAATAACCGCTCGCAACAATCGGCAAGCTGTTGGGCCGTGCAGTCGTCCAGGTTGCTTTCGATGATCGTGACCTGGTCGAACTCGATGGCCGCGTCGGAGGCGACGACGGCTTCGTCCATGTCGCCGAGATAAACACGCAGCACGTTGGCTTGGCCGGCCAAGTCCATCGCGCCCGCGCCGTAACCGACTTTTTCGATCCGCATCGACGGCAGCGGACCGAAGGACTTGCAAGTCGCTTTTAAAATTGCCGCGCCCGTCGGCGTCGTCAGCTCGGCCGGGATGTCGCAACCGGCCAGCGGAACGCCGCACAGGATCTCGGCGGTCGCCGGGGCGGGGACGCTGACGCGGCCGTGGGCGATCGTGACTTCGCCTGTGCCGGTGGGGACGGGCGATGCCAGGACGGTTTCGATGCCCAGGGCGGTCAAGCCGACGGCGGTGCCGACGATGTCGGCGATCGAATCGATCGCGCCGACTTCGTGGAAGTGAACTTTCTGGATGTCGGTGCCGTGGACCTTCGCTTCGGCCGCCGCGACGACGCCGAAGATCTGTTTGGCCAGCGTCTTCGCGGGCGTCGAGATTTCATCGCCGCGATCGATCATTTGTTCGATCGTGTGCAGGTGGCGGTGGGCGTGTTCGGGCGGATGGCGGATGTCGACCTTGGTGGCGCGGAAGCCTTTCTTTTTGACTTCGGCGGCGGTGATTTGAACGTCGGGCAGGTCCATCGAGCGGACGGCCGACTGGATTTCGGCCACCGGGACGCCCAAGTCGACCAGCGCACCGAGGGTCATATCGCCGCTGATGCCGCTGAGACAATCGAAGTAGAGGATGCGAGTCATGCGCGAAGGTTCTTTCGAGGAATCGAAGCGAATCTTCGCAGCATTGTCACTGGACCGGTCGTTGACTAGCCCTTGCGGTAGTGCCACATGCAACGCAGGGCGCTGGCGGCGTCACGCCAGCCGATTTTTTTGCCTTCGTCGTACCCGCGGGCTTCGTAGCGGGTGGGGACTTCCAAGACTTTCGCGTCGCGGGCGGCGATCTTGGCCGTGATTTCAGGCTCGAATCCGAATCGAGATTCCTTCAGCGGAATCGACCGCAGGAAGTCGCCGCGGAACGCTTTGTGACACGTTTCCATGTCCGTCAGTTTCAGTCCGGTCAAGCGGTTGCTGATCATCGTCAACACGCCGTTTCCGATCCGATGCAGGTGGCCGTCTTGGTTTTCACCGCTCAGGTATCGTGATCCGTAAACCGCGTCGGCGCGACCTTCCAAAACCGGCCAAACGACGCGGAGCAGGTTCGCCGGATCGTATTCCAGGTCCGCGTCTTGGATCGCCACGACGCGACCGCGACTGTGGCGGATGGCCAGACGAACGGCGGACCCCTTGCCGTGATTGCGGCGCCGATACAGCACGCGAACGTTGTCTTGCGGCGGCAGGCTGCGGAGCCAGTCGGTCGTGCCGTCATCGCTGGCGTCGTCGACCAACAAGACCTCGGTGGCGACCGGCATCACTTCTTTGATCCGCCGGAGGACCTGCGGCAACGACTCGATTTCGTTGTACACCGGCACGATCAGGCTGATGTCGTAATTATCGACAGCGCAGGCGCCGCAGGCGACCACGTTGGCTTGGGCGATCAGTTCCAGAGTTTCGTCCAGACGCTCCAGCATTTGCTCGGGGGTCGAAATCGTGTCGTTGATTCCTTCCAGGACGGCAGGATCATCGGCGGCAAGTGTTTCGAGTGAAGTGAACATCCGGCAAGGCCTTTCGCGCTTCGTTTGGCATCAGGTTCGTTTGGCAACTCGGGCGAACTCACCGGTATCGTTCCGGCGATCCCCGGGTGAAACATGCGAGGGGATCGACGGCCCGGAAAGATTTTTCTGTCCGGGGGAGGGTGGAGGCCCGTTAAAGGCTGCCGACCGGGTCGATTGTGCCGAAGATGACGCGTGACAGCCCCCGACCTTTGCCATCGCCTCAGGGACTGGTCGAATCGTAGCCGGCCAACGACAATTCGACTCTGGATCACCCGTTTCACTTCGCCCGTTCGGCGGCTCATGGATTTATTGTTCTATCTGGCGCTCGTTCCCTCCCTGGGGATCGCTGCGCAGTGGTTGGCGGCCCAAACCAATCTGCCCAGCATTCTGCTGTTGCTGTTGTTCGGCCTCGCGCTGGGGCTGTTCGTCAACCCCGACGATTTCTTGGCCGAACTGACCGGCGGAGACGTCTCGGCGGGCCCCCGTCTGCTGTTCCCGTTGGTCGCCTTGTCCGTCGGCGTGATCATGTTCGAGGGCGGTCTGTCGCTGCGGCTGAGCGAGTTGCGTGAATCCGGGTCCGCGGCGCTGCGTTTGGTCACCATCGGTGCGTTGGTGACGCTGGCCGGCGTCAGCTTGGCGGCGCACGAAATCTTGCAGTTTTCCTGGCGGATGAGTCTGCTGTTGGGGGCGATCTTGGTCGTCACCGGTCCGACGGTGATCGGACCTTTGCTGCGTCAGGTCCGTCCGAGCCGTCGTGTGGCGTCGGCGTTGAAGTGGGAAGGCATCGTCATCGATCCGATCGGCGCGGTGTTGGCGGTGTTGGTGTTCGAGCAGGCTTATTCACATCAAGGCGACGTTTCGTTTGTCGCCGCGGCCATGATGTTGATTTGGACGTCCGCGGTCGGCGTGGGCTTGGGGACCATCGGCGGCTGGTTATTGACGCTGGTGTTTCGCAAGTTTTGGTTGCCCGATGCCCTGCACGGTCCCGCGGCGCTGTCCTTCGCGCTGCTGCTGTTCGCCGCCAGTGATCAGTTGGCTCACGAATCGGGACTGATCACCGTGACGGTGATGGGCATTTGGTTGATCAATCAGAAATGGGCCGACGTCGAACACGTCGTGGAGCTAAAAGAAAATCTCCGCGTTCTGCTGATCGGCTGCTTGTTCATCTTGCTGGGGTCTCGTGTCGACGTCCAAGACATCGTCAGCATCGGATTGCCCGGACTGCTCTTTTTGGCGGTACTGATCCTGTTGATCCGGCCGTTGTCGGTCTTCATCGCGTTGGCCGGAAGTCCGCTTTCGTGGCGCGAGCAGACCTTCATCGCCGGCTTGGCACCGCGGGGGATCGTGGCCGCGGCCGTCAGCAGCATCTTTGCTTTGGAACTGCAACGAAACGCGGTCGGCGGCGAAGCCGAGGGGGCCGATCAACTGGTCACCGTGACTTTCTTGGTCATCGTCGGAACCGTCGCCGTTTATGGGATCGCCTCGTCACCGCTGGCAAAGTTTCTGAAGTTGGCCGACGAAAAGAATCATGGCGTGTTGATTGCCGGTGCCGACGAATGGGTTCGCGCGTTCGCGTCCGAGCTGCATGCCGCGGCGGTACCCGTGACGCTGGTCGACACCAACTACAACAAGATCTCGCAATCCAGGATGAACGGTGTGAATGCCGTGTGCATCAATATTTTGAACGAGCACGCGCGCGAAGAATTGAACTTGGCCGGCATCGGGCGACTCATGGCGATGACGCCCAACGATGAGGTCAACACGCTGGCGCTGCGTGAATGCCGTGCCCTGTTCGATCGATCACGGATGTACCAGTTGACGTTTAACCTGAAAAGCACCAGCAGTGGTCGCGGATTGACCAAGAATCTGATGGGACGGGAACTGTTCGATGAAGGCATGACTTTTTCGAAGATTCGCGACATGTACGAAGCCGGCGCGAAGTTCAAATCCACCAAGATTTCGGAATCTTTCACCTACCAGGACTTTTTGGAACGCTACGGTGACGAAACTTTGGTCCTTTGTTCGCTGAAGGACGATGGCAGTTTATCGATCAACACGGTCGACGATCCGCTCAAACCTGTGGCCGGTCAAACCGTTTTGGCGTTGGTGACATCGGTTCCGATTCCCGGCAACCACGCGGTGATGAAGTCATGAGCCTGCCGGACCCGTTTTCGCTGTGCGTCGCGCTGTTACCGCTGATCGTTTACTTGCTGGTCTTCGGCGGCTTTCGGATTCTAGGACGGCCGTTGGTGATGACCGGCAGCCGCGAAATCGCTGCGCTCGGCGGGGCGATCGCGGGCTTCATGGCCGTGGGACCGGCCCAGCTTTTTTTTCCCGCCGCCGCGGGAGCTTTGTTCGGCTGGAAAGTTTGGTTGATGCTGGCCGCGTTTTACGTCCTGTGCGTCGCCTTGATCGCCTTGACGACGCGTGCCCGAATTTGCGTCTACGGGATGATGGCCGACGAAGTCTTTCCCCACGTCACCAACGCGCTGCGTGTCTTGGACGACGACGTGGAAGTCGACCGAGTCAAACAGCAGTTTTTCTTTCCCAAACACGGATTGCGTTTGCGTCTGGAATCTCATGCCGGCATCGACCACGTCGCCTTGGTGGCGTTCGAACCCAACGTGTCGGCGGCGTTCTGGCTGCGTTTGCGGGCGGCGCTTCGCCAGGAACTGCGGCCTGTTCGTACCGCGGTCGGCACCCGGGGGATCGGGATGATTGTGACGGTGATTTTACTGTCCGGATTCCTGTTGTCCCAAGCCGTCCCGAATCAGCCGCTCTTGGTCGAAGGATTTCGACAATGGCTGTACCGGGAATAGCGGACGGAAAACGACTCGGTTTTCCGGCGAATTTCCGGAATCGGTGGCGTGATCTCGACTCGATTGCCGAAAGTTGCTCTTGATGACTTGCCCCGCAAGTCTAAGATGTTCATGCGGGTTGAAAAAACCCGCGCGACTTTGGCCGTTTCATTCGGCAGAGGGATCATTTTTAGGGTTCGCCCTTGTCACCAAAGGCTTGTGCAGTAGCACGCTGAGACAAGCGCGTTTCTCCCAGCGGCTCCATTTTGCCGCCGACCGGTCAAAGTCATTTGCCGATGAGAAGGGTTCATCCCCGACTCGTCGGTTTTTTTGTGCCCTGACGTCGGCGGGACGCCGGATCACGAGCGAGTTACAATCGGCCGGCCTCCCTCAAGAACCTCGTTTGGTCCTGCTGACATGACCGATCGTTCAAGCCCGCCGGCGGTGGTATCCGAACGTGCCTCGGAACTTCGCCGGCAACTTCGTCGTCACGACCGTTTATACTACGTCGAGTCGGCACCGGAAATCTCCGACTTGCAATACGACAAGTTGCTGCGCGAACTGCAGGATCTGGAGGACGCGCACCCGGAACTGCGGGAACCGAATTCGCCGACCCGCCGAATCGGCGACGCGCCGGCGTCGCACTTGGTCCAGGTCCCCCACGCGGTGCCGATGTTGTCGATCGACAACACTTACAGCCGCGATGAACTGAAAAGTTATTTCCAGCGGACGGAAAAACAACTCGACGACCAAAACGTCGTTTGGGTCATGGAATACAAGATCGACGGGGTCGCCGCCTCGGTCCGATACGAGGACGGCGTCATGACACTGGCGTTGACGCGTGGCAACGGTCAGCTCGGCGACGACATCACGCACAACATCCGTACGATTCGTGACTTGCCGCTGACCTTGACCGCCGACGGGGACGATCCGCCCAAGCTTTTGGAAGTCCGCGGGGAGGTCTACATGACCAACGCGGATCTGGCGGACCTGAACCTGAGACAAACCGAACGGGGCGAGGAACCGTACAAGAACACCCGCAACGTGACCGCCGGAACGATACGCTTGCTGGATCCCGCCGTCGCGGCCGAGCGGAATTTGCGTTTCTTCGCGCACGGTGTCGGCGAAGTCGACGGTCTGAGAGCCGACAACCACATCGACTTTTTGAAAGAGATCGGGCGATTCGGCATCCCGCCGACGCCGCATGTTGAACGCTTCACGACTTGGCAGGCGGCGATTCAAGCCGTGGCCGAGTTGGAAAAAGAGATGCCCGACTTGCCGTTCGAAGTCGACGGGATCGTGTTCAAGGTGAACGACTTTGCACAACGCGAAAAACTGGGCATCCGCAGCAAGAGCCCGCGATGGCTGGTCGCGTACAAATTCGAACGCTACGAAGCCGTCACGAAGCTGCACAACATCACCGTGCAGGTCGGCAAGACAGGAACGGTGACTCCGGTCGCCCATTTGGAACCGGTCGACATCGCCGAGACGACGGTGTCACGAGCTTCGCTGCACAACGCCGACGAGATCGAGCGATTGGATGTGCGCGAAGGCGATACCGTGGTGGTCGAAAAAGCCGGCAAGATCATTCCCAAAATCGTTCGTGTCGAAAAGCACCTGCGTCGTGGCGAATTGCCCGAGTTTCGATTCCCCGAGCGCTGTCCGGAATGTCAAACGAAGCTGGTCCGTGACGAAGGCGGTGTTTACATCCGCTGCCCCAACCCGACGTGTCCCGCACAGATTCGACAGAAACTGATTTATTTCGGCAGCCGGCCCGGCATGGACATCGACGGCCTGGGGGAAGAAATGGTGGATGTATTGATCGGGCGAGGCTTGGTCCACACTTACGCGGACTTGTATCGCTTGAGCGTCGATCATGTCGCCGGGCTGACTTGGATGCGACAAAGAAAGGGTGCCGGCGGCGAAAAGATCGACGTCCAAGTCGGCGCCAAGAACGCCGAAAACTTGATCGCGGGCATCGACAAAAGTCGCGAACGTGGGCTCGCCCGCGTCCTGGCCTCGTTATCGATCCGTCACGTCGGCCCCAGCGTCGCACGGGTCATCACCGCAAAATATTGGACATTGGAAAAACTGCGCGAAGCGAACGTCGAAGACTTGGCCGACGTGCATGAGATCGGTCAGCGGATCGCGCAAAGTTTGCATGATTTTTTGCACAGCGATTTCGGCATCAAGACGCTGGACGATCTCGACGCCGCGGGTGTCAAACTGACCGAGCCCGAACCGTCGCCCGAAGACGACGCGAACCGCCCTTTGGCCGGAAAGACCTTGGTGGTGACCGGAACGCTACAACATTTCAAACGCGACGAGATCAAAAAGCTGATCCTCCAAGCCGGCGGCCGAGCGTCCGGAAGCGTGAGCAAGAATACCGACTACCTGGTCGCCGGCGAAAAGGCGGGCAGCAAGTTGGACCGCGCCAAGGAACTGGGGGTCCCGATTCTGAGCGAAGAAAAATTTCGCCGGATCGTCCGTCCCAACGGCCAAGGCGAATTGTTTTAGAATCCCCAATCGTGCGGGCATCACGCCCCTGTTGTCCCTTTCTCCGCCCGGCGAATCGATCATGAGTTCTTTGAACAAATCCACCGACATCGACTTCGAAGAGGTCGAAGGCGGCGTCGAGCACGCCTCGGCGGAAAGCTATGCGGGTCATTTGTTGGAATGGGCCGTCGAGCGGCACGCCAGTGATGTGTTTGTTTCCGACGCCGAATCGTCTGTCGTCGTCACGGTCCGTCGCATGGGGCGAATCGAACAGGTCCGCCGGTTGGCGAAAGGATACGGTCGTAAGCTGCAAGGTTTCCTGCGCGTCGCGGCCAACTGCGACGCGGGCGATTCGCTCCGCCCCAGCGAAGGTCGTGGTGTGGTCGACACCCCCAACGGCAGACGGATCGATCTGCGGTTGAGCACGATGCCGACGCTGTACGGCTTAGACGTCGCGATCCGGTTATTCGATCCGGAAAACGGATGTCGATCTTTGGAGCAGTTGGGCATGGACGATTTGGAAGTCGGCATGCTGCGGGAAATGTTGTCCCATGGTTCCGGATTGATCTTGGTTTCCGGCCCGGTGGCCAGTGGAAAAAGCAGCACCATGTACGCGGCGGTCGAACACCTGAACAACGGCGAGCGAAAGATTCACACGTTGGAGGATCCGATCGAGCATGGCGTCGAAGGCGTCATGCAAACCCAAATCAATCCGCGAGCCGGGCTGGACTTCGCCGACCTGTTATCGGTCGTGCTCCGCCACAGTCCCGACGTCATCATGATCGGCGAGATTCGCGATCCGCTCACCGCCGCCACGGCGGTCCGCGCCGGTGCCAGCGGACAGCTCGTCCTGGCCACCATTCACGCCAAGAGCGCGGCCGACGCGATCGATTCGCTGCTGCAATACGACGTGCCGCCCAAATTCGTCGCCAGTGCCTTGATGGGCGTCGTCTGTCAACGACTGGTTCGCAAGCTGTGTCCGAAATGCCGTGTCGAGATGATCATCGATGAACCGTTGCCGATCAGCGAGGCGGTCCAGCAGCGTTTGGGCGACGTCAAGCCGACGTTGTGGCTTCCCGAAGGCTGTGACGCCTGTTTCGGCGGCGGATACGAATCGCTGACCTGTTTGCCGGAGATCATGAAGATCGGCGACGAGCTGACGGCGAACATCGAACGCCGGGACTCCGCGTCGGAAATTCATCAAGCCGCCAGAGCCGCCGGCATGCTCAGCTTTGCCGAAACCGCGGCTCTGCGAGTTTTCCGTGGCGAACTGACCCCCAGCGACGCCAACAAAGTCGTCAGCGCGCCGGCGCTCGTTGAACTCGCCAAACTGGCTCGATGCTAGGCCTCGTCCGCGACGGATTCACGGGCTCGCTAAGTCGTCGCTTCTTCGGTCTTCGGCTCGACGACCGACAAATCGCTTTCGGGCTGCTGAGCCTTTTCGCCATCGGTTCGTTGAACCGCAGCGGGTTTGGCGGCGGCGTGTCCGTGGGGCGTATTCATTGCCGTGATGACCACGCCGACAATCGTCAGGGCCATGCCCAGCCATAACAAGGGATTGATCGTCACCTCGCCGTGCAGGCGTAACAGGGACACGATCGCCGTGACCGACACCGCGCCACCGAACACGATCGGCATCACCAGCAGGGCGTTGCCCCGGCTGGTCATCATGGCGGTGGTCAAGCACACCGCGCCGAACGCGCCCAGGGTTCCCGCCAAGAAACCCCATTTGACCGTCGCGAAGGCTTCGCCGGAATAGTCGAACGTGTCACCTTTGACTCGCATCATGATCAGTCCGCCGGCAATCGCGATGACCAAGTAAGCGATGCCGATGAAGACGTAAGGCTTGAACGGCGACCACATCGGCACGCCGTTGACTTTGGGTGCCGCGGCATTTCCGATGGTCGGTCCGTAGCATCCCCAAAAAACAGCCGTACCGAGAGCGAAAAGAATTGGAATCAACATTTTGTTCATGTAAGCCTCGAAAGGGGAACGGACGGACGATTCAGACGTTGCACTGAAACGGATCAGACGTTGAACAGGAAGTGACAAATGTCACCGTCTTGCATGACATAGGTTTTGCCCTCCACGCGTAGTCTACCGGCTTGTCGAATTTCTTTCTCGCTGCCGTATTGCTCCAGGTCCGCCAAGGAGTAAACCTCGGCTCGGATGAAGCCGCGTTGGAAATCCGTGTGGATCACCCCGGCCGCTTCGGGGGCGGTCGCGCCGATCGCGACCGGCCACGCCCGGACTTCTTGTTCGCCGGCGGTGAAGTAGCTTTGCAGCCCCAGCGTGCGGTAGGCCTCGCGGGCGATTTGGTTCAGTGCCGGTTCGGCCAGCCCGACGTCGGCCAGCATCTCGTCGCGATCGGCTTCGTCCAGCTCGGCGATCTCGGCCTCCAATTTCGCGCACACGCAAGCCACGTTGGCACCGACGCCGGCGGCGTACTGACGAACCCTGGCGACCAATTCGTGTTCGCCTTGCAGGTCGTCTTCGTCGATGTTAGCGACGAACAGAATCGGCTTGGCCGTCAACAGACCGAAACTGCTGACCGACGTCGCTTCGGCTTCGCTCAGATCCAACAGACGCAGCGGTTTGCCTTCGTTGATGTGGGCGGCGCATTTTTCGATCGTCGCGACACGCAGCTTGGCTTCCTTGTCGCCGCTGCGGGCGGTGCGTTGAGCCTTCCCCAGCGCGTTTTCCAGCGACTGCATGTCGGCCAACATCAGTTCGGTTTCGATCGTGTCGATGTCGGCCAGCGGATCGACGTTGCCGGTCACGTGGGTGACGTCGGGGTCTTCGAAACAACGAACGACCTGCAAAATGGCATCGACTTCGCGGATGTGGCTGAGGAATTTATTGCCCAGGCCCTCGCCCTCGCTGGCACCTTTGACGATGCCCGCAATGTCGACCAGTTTCAGCGTCGCGGGGATGACCTTTTTGGGCACGATGTATTTCGTGATCCGCTGCAAGCGTTCATCGGGCACACTGACGATGCCTTCGTTGGGCTCGATGGTGCAAAACGGGTAATTTTCGCTCTGCGCTGCTTTGGACAGCGTCAACGCATTGAACAACGTACTTTTTCCGACGTTCGGCAGGCCTACGATGCCGGCTTCCATGGACTTTTTCGATCGACTGGGGGAAGAAAAGGAAAGAACGGGGCCCCGGGAATCTATCAGCCCGGCCGGATTCGTCGAAGGCGGCAGAAAAAATACTGATCTTTCGCCGAGTTTTTTCACGGTTTCCGTCAAGTACCGAGCCCCGTCGTGACGATGAACACCCCGAGCAAGAAGCTCGACGCTATTGGTTTCACGGACGAAGCAACTCCGATTTTGTTGCAGGTGTGTTCCGTGAGAATTCTGAATCTTGGCGTCCTGGTCTGTGTCGGCGGCGTGCTGGCCGCCTTGCCGTTTCGCCACGCCGACGATGCGGGCAACGAACCGGCCCGGGCGACCGGCCCCACCGTCTGCGACGACAACCTGTACGGCAACGAACTGGCCGTCCAGGCCTGCGAACCGTCGGTGGCTGCCGACGACCAAGCTCTGAAAGAAATCCTTTCGTTCCGACCAGACACGCCCGTTGCCCAAACCCATCCGTCGCGGCCGCCGATGAACCTGCCGCTGACGTACGAGGATCTGGCGGTGCCCTTGAAGCCTTCGGGCATCATCGACGAACGCTTTGACGCCGTGCTGAAAAGGCCCTCGACGTCCGAGGGAGGCAGCCCGCCGCGGCGGCCCGGCCTGACCCGTCGAGATCTGTGGACCACGCTGCCGGTCGCGCCGCGGGGACAGGACGCGGCGTCGCCGGAGACGAACACCGAACAGACCCTCTCGGGTCTGACGCCTGCGACCTTGCCGACGCCGCTTGATCCGTCGACCGCCGCCGATCGCGGCAGACCCGATGGCTCTGTGACGCCATCGGTTTCCAAGACCGCGAAAACGAACTTCGCCAGCTCGACGCTGCCGCCTCCCGAGATGCAGCGTCCGGCCGATTCACCGACAAGAATTCGCCACTGGATTCGTCAACCGTAGTCGGGCCGGTCGGGCCGGTCGATGCCCGGGTGGGCCGAAACCCGAACAGGCTCAAGCGACGGCTTTGACCCGCCTTGGCGTTTGCATCAACTGCCCGTCTTTCATGCGGTGACAGATGTCGGCGTTCGTCGCGATCGCGTCGTCGTGCGTGATCATGCAGATGGTCAGCCCGTCGTCTTGGTTCAAACCACGCAACAGTCTCAGGATGTCTTGACCGGTTTCGGTGTCCAAATTGCCGGTCGGCTCGTCCGCCAACAGCAATGTCGGTTTGTTCATTAAAGATCGGGCGATCGCGGTACGTTGCATCTCGCCGCCGCTGAGCTCACTCGGCTTGTGGGTCGCGCGGTGCAACAAGCCGACACGGTCGAGCATCGCTTCGGCGCGTCGCCGGGTTTCCTTGCGGTTGCGAAAGTAGTCTCGCAAACTACATCCGATCATCGTCGGTGCCAGGACGTTTTCCAGAGCGGACAGCTCCGGCAACAGATGATAGAACTGAAAGATGATTCCGATCTGATCGTTGCGAAACGCATCTCGGGTGCGACGACTTGCGTTGTCGATTCGTCGGCCGCCGAAATGCACTTCGCCGGCATCGGGCACGTCCAACGTCGCCAAAATGTGCATCAAGGTGCTCTTGCCGCTGCCGCTCCGGCCGACCAATGCCGTCACCTTGCCCCGGACCACGTCGACGTCGACGCCCCGCAGCACGGGGACTTCCAGCTCATTCTTGTAGTAGCTTTTTCGAATGCCATGGGCACTCAGGACGATGTCGGACATGGGAAGGCTTGCAGGTGGATCGGGTCGGAGGTCGATGAGGGCGGAAGCGTCGAATCTGGCGTTCGTTTATTCAAACCGCAGCGCGGCGACCGGGTGCATGCGGGCGGCACGCAGGGCGGGCAACACGCTGGCCATGACGGCGATCGCGATCGCGCCGGCCATCACCCAAACCAAGGTAAGGGGGCTGATGATCGTGGGGATCTCGCTGAAATAATAGACCGTCGGATCAAAGACCTCCTGACCGGTGATCCGCTCGATCACGCCGGCGATGTCGTTGATGTAGTGAACAAAGATCAAACCGCCCAGCAAACCGACGCCGCTGCCGACGATGCCCAACAGCAATCCGTAGCTCAGAAAGATGCTCATGACACCGCTGCCCGAGGCACCGAGAGCTTTCAACGTTCCGATGTCGCGGGTCTTTTCCACGACGATCATGAAGAACGTTGCCAGGATGCCGAATCCGGCCACCGCGATGATCAGGAACAGCAAGATGTTCAAGATGGTGGTTTCCAACTGCACGGCGGCCAACAGCGGGCCTTGCATGTCCCGCCACGTTTGAATGTTCATGGCGTAGACCTCCGCGGGAAAACGCTGGCGAAGCCGATCGCGTACCGCATTCAAGTCCGCGTCCGCGGCCAGCTTCAATTGAATCGTCGTGATGCTGCGGACACCGGTCTGCGGGTCGATCATCTGACGCAGTTCTTGCAGCTTGTCCAACGGCACAAAAGCGAACGTGCTGTCATATTCGCTCATCCCGGATTCGTACAAATCGACCACCGTGAAGCGTTGATTCAGGATCTTGGGGTTGTCCGAGGCGCTGGGGAACATCATCCGCACGTCGTCGCCGGGTCTTGCGTAGTACGTGTCCCGGACGTTGCCGTCGGCGTCACGCCACTTCGTGCTGCAGGTGCTGATGCCCAGAATGATCCCGGCGTATTGTTCGGTTGCCGGATCAAAGACGCTCGCTTCGTTCGCACCGCCACCGGACAACTCGGCGGGCACGTTTTGACCGATGGTCGGTCCGTCCATGAAACGGGGACCGGCCGACAAGCCGGTGTCGTCGGCGAATCCGAAATCGAGTTCGTCGTCGGCCGGTAAGTGATCGGCGGCGGACGATTGATCGGCGGCGGACGGGGCCTGCAGCGCTTCGTATCGTTTCGCGATCTGTTCGGCCCGTTGCCGTTCCTGTTCGATCAGCTTGGTCTCGATCGCTTTGCGGCGTCGGTACTGCCATCCGGCGATCGGGAACTCCTCTCGGTCGGCGTCGTAACCTGCTTCGCGAAGATCGAAACGCACTTCATCACGATTATTGGGGTGGATCAGATAGCGACCGAAATGACTGACTTTGTCGTACGTCGCCGAATCGATGCCGACCAGTTGGACGTGTCGTGTGATCACCTGACCGGCGTGTTCGATGCCCAACATCGCCGGGACATGGACGCTGACCGACGCGCCGGCCAGATCATCGCCGACGACTTTGCGAATCTCATCGACGTGGTACTCGGGGTTGGGCAGCCCGCCGCTGGCGTATGATTCGATCAAAATGTCCGAGGCCAGTCCGTGCAGTCGCTCGTGCATCTCGGCGGAAAAGCCGGACATGACCGCATTGACGACGATCAGTGTCGCCACACCCAGGGTCACACTGATGATGGAAGCGAGCGCTATGTATCGCGTCCGCAAGTATCGAAAACACAAAAGCCAGCGGTACATGGCCGTTCCTTCGGCGCGAAATGGTTCAAATCACCTGCGGACCATAGTCGATGCCGACAGGAAAGGTAAACGCCAATCCGCCGCCGCCAGGCGGTCACCGCGCGGCGGGCGACGGCGGGGCAGGCGACAAACGGGACATCCGCCCGCACGCCGCTCCTCCGGAGAGCAGTCGCCACAGTGCTCGGGCGGTCACACGGGCGCGGATTCGGGCAAAGGCGTTGTCAGTTCATCTGCCGCGAGAATTTATTGATCGCTTGGGACACCTCGGGATCGACGCCGGCTGCTTGCTGGATTCGCATCAGGTGCGGGCCGGCTGATTTCCATTCGAATTTCATGAAACCGAGGGCGAGGGTGCGTTCGTCGTCCAGGCTGCGCCGGTCGTCCGATCGGCTGCGTTTGATCTTGGTCAGGCGATCGATTTCCGCCTTGGAGGCGAAGTGTTGCTCGAGGTACTTTGCCGCGTCCGCCTGACGCCCCAGCCCGGTGGCGGCCTGCGCCAGCAAATAGTTCAACGAAGCGTCCAGCGGATGGAAAGATTCGAGCTTGACCAGCACCTCGAACGCTTGGGGGAACTCTTGCCGGTCGCAAAGCAGTCGGCCCAGAGACAGTGTCGCGTCATAGTTGTCCGGATCGATGGCCAGCATCAAACGCAACAGACGTTCCCTTTCGGCACCGTCGTCCGGACCGCTCAACAGTCCGGCGGCCGTGTTGAGGATCGTGATGTTCGTCGGGTCTTCGGCCAGCACGAGTCGCGCCTGTTGCAACGCTTCGCCGGACGACTGGAGCTGGTTCAACGCTTCGGTCAACCCGATTCGCGACCGCAAGACGTGTTCGTTTCTAGCCAGCGATCGGCGAAAGGCGGTGACGGCGGCGTCATAAGCGTCGACGGCCAACAGGACTTCGCCACGGTGCATGTCGACCAAGGCGGACGTCGGATCGGCTTCGCCCCAGATCGTCAGCAACGAAAGGGCTTGGTCGAATCGGCCCGACGCGGCGTTAATGTTGACGAATGCTTCAAAGATGATCGGTCCTTCGTCAGGATGGCTTTGCAGCAGGGAGGACAATTCATCGACCGATGCGGCGACTTGACCGCTTTGGATGGCCAGCAGGCGACGTTCCAGTTCGATCCGACGCGGGGCATCGCCGGCCGATTCGGCGAAGTTCAAAAATGCCGTTGCCGCCGCATCCTCACCACGCAAGCGGGCCAACCGGGCTCGCATGACGGTCTCGTCGGCAAGCGAGCCGAAAGGCCACCAAGGGCGGTCGACCAGCGTCTCCGCTTTGACCAGTCGCCGTGCCTGCATCGCTTTTTCGAAATCGGAACGCCGAGCCCTCGACGCCCCCACGTGGACGGCCGACACCACAACCGCAAGCAATGCACCGAGCAATACGACAAGCCGACGCCGCGACCTTCGACGCCCGTGATCCACGCGGCCGGTTTCGGTCGTCGCGGTCGAGGGACGGCGTGACTTGCGATTCGGTTTTCGCGCGGGCATGGGTGGTTCAATCAAAGCGTCGTGTTTTCGAAAACTTCAAAGTCCGTGATGCCGTCCATCGTGGTGTTGTAACGCGGCGTCAGTAAATCAAGATCACCGTCGCCGTCCCAATCGAACAATCGACAGGTCGCACTGTCGCATCGGTCACGCTCGATCGTGTGCCGCCGAAAATCGCCATCGGAGCTCTGTTCCAGCCAGATCACGCTGTCGAAGGTCCCGGAGTCGTGCTGCGCGATTTGCTCCACGGTCAGCAGAGACACCGCGGCGATGTCCTGATCTCCGTCCGAATCGATGTCACCGACGCAGGCACAGTAAACGCCTGGCATTTCCGCGACGACTTTGCCCGCAAATGGAAAGGTGCCGTTGTTGATCAGGACGTGGATGCGATGGAACGGCTTGGGCAAATCGTCATCAAACGTATCGCCGTTGGTCAGAACCACGTCCAGGTCGCCGTCACCGTCCAGGTCCGAAAACTCCATCCCACTAGAACCACTCGCCGGGTCGCCCAATTGATAGACCGTCTGTCGCCGGAACGTTCCGTCGCCTTGATTGAGATGAGCCTCGATCGTTTCGTATTGCTGAGAAATCAGGGTGACGATGTCCAAACGGGAATCACCGTCTAGGTCGACGATTTCCACTTCGACCAATCCCGGCCGGTCATCCAAAACTTCCCACTTCAGGTCGGGAACGCCGTCGACGAAGCCCAAGTTTTCGACCAAGTAAACCGCTCCTTCGAAATGCAACCCGAAGTCGCCGACGACGAGGTCAAGATCGCCGTCCTTGTCAAAATCGATCGCGGCAACATCGGACGTTCGCGACAACCCCATTCGCAGCGTGATTCGATCGTAGCTGCCGTCGGGTTTGCCTTTCAGCCACCACAACGATCCCTCGCGCGTGTCTTGCGGATTCAGCGAACCGAGATCGGCGACGAGCAAGTCGTCGATACCGTCGAGGTCGAAATCGATCCGCTCGACATGCGCCGGGTTGGAAACCGTGGTCAGGGTCGTCAGGCGATGTTCGGCATCCGATCGATCCAGACGACTGATTCGCCCGCTCCACAAATCCGCAAGAATCAAATCACCCGCGGCCGGCTTCGACGGGTCCAAATGAAGGTTCGAAATCGCGTGGACGGGTTCGCCGTCGAAAGGAACGGCGACGGCCCGAAATCGCCCATCCAAGGGCTCTCTCGATCCGGCGAACTCGTACTCGTCGGGCGCCCCGCGGGTGAAAAACGCCACGGCGGCATCGAAGTCCGGGATGACAAGATCGTCCCGGCGGGATTCGCGGTACAAGCGAATCCCCTGTCGGACCTCGTGATCCCACCTCGATTTCGGAAAGCTTGTCGCCCGGGGCAGGGCGTGGCAATCGCCGCAGAATTTTTTCACGGCGGTATCGGTTTTGGGCCGGGCAATCGCCCCGGCCGGAGAGCCGTCCGCCGACGGAATGTTCCGAATCATGCCGGACAGGTCTGGCCGGATCTCTTGGGGTTCCCGGGTGCAACCGAGCAGCAGCAACAGCAGCATGCCGGCGGCCGGCCAATTCAATCGCTCACGCGAAGACGTGGATGAGTGTGGACGTTGAATTGGCAAAAGAGATCAGAATGAGCAATGAAGGCATCAGGAATAGACAATTCAGTCCTTCAAATGCTAACAAACCGCACTCGTGATGCAACACTCAGGGTCAAGGAACGCAGCAGTCCCGGCGGCTTTCCGGACTTTCGGAAATCACTCTGTTCGACCGGCGGCGGCCTATCCGCGGCGGGCGAGTCGGCCGATCCCCGAGAGGGTCGACATCTCCGGCCCGGGCGTGGTGACAAGCCGCCGAGCGGCGTTCTCCGCGCGGATCAATCGACGCCTTCGTGGGCGACTTCGGGCCAGTAGATGTCTTCGAACGCGCCCTCCTCGTGGAAGTCCGGGCTGTTATCCAGGTCGTGGCATTCCATGCACTTTTCCCGGGCACTTTCCAGCGGCAGTTGCATCTCGGTGCGGAGCATCCGTTGTTCGTCTTCGGTCACGTCGATGTCGCCCATTTCCGCGGCGGCGTGCCGTGCGCCCGGGCCGTGGCAGTTTTCACAACCGTTGCCGGTCAGATGAGCGGAACTTTCCAAGGAAAGATAACCCGATTCGAACGGAAAATACTTTTGCGGATTCCAGCCGGTGACGTGACAGCTGATGCATTCGGGATCGAAATGGCGAGCGATGTCGCCGCGTTCTTCCGGCGGGTGGACGATGTGTTCGGTCGCCAAGAAGTGATCGCTGGCCTCCCAGATTTCATACGCCGTCGTGTGACATTCGCCGCAAGTCTCGGAGCCGACAAATTCTCGGCCGCTGGGATGAGCTTTCGGCGTCAGTCCCAATCCGTCGAGCCCCAAATCGCGGAGCTGATTTTGGTACGCGGTCATCAGTCGACGCATCTCCGGCGCGTCGGTGAATTCGTCGGTCAGCGCGACGCGGGCGTATCGCATCGGGGCGTCGTCGTAGAGCGCGACCAGTCCGACGTACATGCCTTTGTCGCCGGTGACGATCATCTTCGTCTCGCTGCCCTCGATCGCCTTGGGCTGATAGGTCGGTTCACCGTAGCCGCCCGAGACGACCAGCAAGTCAAAGCCGGGGACCTGTCGGATGATTTCCTGAGCGGCCTCCTCTTTGCCGAAGTACGTCAGGACGCGAAAATCGGGCGATTCGGCGTTGATCTTTTCCAGCGAAGCCCGGGCGGATTCCACCGTCGGCAGGATCTGAATCTCCGGAGCCGGTTCGTCTTCTAAGAAATCAGGGTCCAAAATCGAGGTCATGCCGACGCCCCAGTCGTTTTCGCGAACGATCTTGTACGTCGGCATCAGGGAGGGGTCCAACAAGACCACGTTGGCCGAGACGTAAAGCGACTTCTCGGAAGACTCCTGGGCGGCTTCTTGAATCAAGTCGTTGACGCTCAGCCGCACGTCGTCGGGGCCGAAACCGACGGCGACGTAGTCCATTTTTTTCAGCGCTTCCACGCTGCGATGAAACTTGATGTGGCCTTGGCTGCCGTAGCGTCGGATCAGATTGCCCGTGTCGATCGGCAAAGTCGTCCAACCCATCGCTCGCAACGATTCCAACAGCGTGAAACGCCGTGCCACGCCGCCCTTTTGTCGATCCAGCCCCGTGCAGCCACACGGTTCGATGTAGCCGTGCTGTTGCCCGCTGAAGACCAACGTGACGTCGGGACGCGGCCAAGCGGCGTAGTCGATCGGGCCGCCCATGTCGGCCTCGGCACCCGCGACGTCGGCGACCGAGACGGTGTCGGTTCGTGGCGTGTCGCGAAGATCCCCGCCGGGTCGGGTTCCGCCGGACGTCGACGAGTCGGCCGCCGAGGGTTCTGGACGCAGCGAATTGTTAAAGGCGACGCCGGGCACCGAGGGCTCCGAAGCACTCGGCTCCGGGCCGGCGGCGGGAGTCGACCCGGGTCCCACGGCGGGGGAAGCGGCGGGTCGAAAAGCGGTTGGCGAGCCGGCTTCGTCGCCCGGCGAATCCTCGTCGCCCGGCGAAACTTCGTCGCCCGGCGAAACTTCGTCGTCCGGCGAAACTTCGTCGTCCGGCAAATCCGGCGGCAAGACAAAGGCCGAAGCGGGGTCGACCGCTTGATCACTCGGGCTGGGCGGACTGGGCTGCACTGGAGAACTGGGCTGCACTGGAGAACTGGACGTGACGGCCGGCGTCGCCGGTTCGACAGGCCGGTCGGACCACGGTGAGTCGGCGTCTGAAAGAGCCGACGGCGGATCCAGGTCGATCGGTCCGGCCGGGCCGCGATCGACTTGACGAGGGGGCGAGCCTTGGGGGCTGCAACCGGCGACGACCAGAAACGATGCCGATGCGGCATACAGTGAGACGTAAACGACAAGTTTCATGATCAATCCGAAGCGGAACGGGCCTTAGGGTTGTTCTTCCTCAGCGGCAGCCTCCTGTGCGGCGGCGCGCTGGTCAGCCGATGGGATGGCGAATTTCAGCAAAATCGTCATCGGCGGAACTTTAGGATTATCGGACTCGATGACCACGCTTCCGTAGTCTTGGGGGTCTTTCCCGAGCCGAGCGACTGGATTTTCGCCCGGCTTCAGCTCGATCGACAAGCGATAAAGGGCCGTGCCGGCCTCTCCGATGGGGTCTTCCAAGGTCGCACCGACGACGCCCTCGGGGGTGACTCGGCCGATCGACAACTTGGTGGAGTCGTTTTCGCTTCCTTTCAGCGTGACGAAGGCTTTGCCCACCAATTCGTCATCGGCTTCGATGCGACCGAAGTCGTAGACCCAACCGCCTCCGGGCCGTCCGCTCAACTTGGGATTCGGGATCATGCTCAAGGCACCGACAATGCGACCGGTGATTTGCCAGTCCATCTTCATCGCTTCGTCGGGGGCGTCGGCGGCCCCGGGGTCTCCGGCGACGGGGCGATAGGTCAGCCACAGGTCTTGATGCACCGGACCTTGTCGGAGTCCGGGTTTTACATCGATTTTGACGTCGAACGCTTGTTTCGCGTTGGCATGCAGCCCGTCCTGGGAAGGATCGAATTCCTGGATGTCGATCTGGCCGAGTTCGTTCATCCGATCGCCGCTGAATTTCAAGTCTTGGACGTCGATGCGATAAGGCAGGTAGCTGAAAATCTTGGACCGGGTTTGGATCGGTTCGCCGGCGGCGACTTCGCCCAAACTGATGACTTCGGGCACCATTTTCAGTTCGCGGACGACCTGACCGGACACGACCAAGCGGATGGCGACGTTGCGTGGATCATTGGTGATGATCTCGGCGGTCTGGCTGAATTCGTCTTTGGTGGTGCTGACGGTCCACTCCAATCTGACGTTGGTTTCTTCGCCGGGTTGAAGCGTTCCGGATTCGGGGGTTCCCAGCGTGCATTTGCAGGTCGATGCCCCCTGGCGAAGCGTCAGCGGTTCCTCGCCTTCGTTGCGGATCTTGAACAGGTGCTCGCCTTTCTCGCCCATCTGCATGATCCCGAAATCGTGCTCGGTCCCTTCGGGCGTCGTGGCGACGGGCAAGGTATCCGGCAGGGATTCCTCGTGCAGCCGCATCGCGTTGCGCGCGGTGACCTCGCCGCGATAGGCCATCGGACCGAACAGTCCGGTGCGGTCGCCATATTTCTGGTTGATCGCGGCATAGGCTCCCGCGGTGCCGATCAGGGCAGCCAACAGCAAACAAATCGCAAACTTCATCGCAAACGTCTTTCGTTCTCGCTCGAAACCACTGGAATGCTCTTTAACAGCAGACTTGCGCGTTTTACGGCGGCCGACGCAAGAAGGTTCTTGAGCAACTCGCCGGCGGGGCGCCGGACCGGTCCGGCGGCGACCGTCACGCCCAAGTATTCCGCCGGCATGATCATCTGTCGATCCAACAGACGCTGGTAATTGTCGCCCAGCCGCGAAAGAGTGTCCGCCCGCCGTGCAGCCTGTCCGGCCTCGTCCGTCTTTCCGGCGGCCCGTAGCACCTCCGCCAGCTGAGCCCAGTGCCACTGGTGTGACGGACTCCACAGGGTCGACTGACGCAGCAACCCCTCGGCGAATTGCAGATCCTCGGCCAATCCGAAACGCTGGTAAAGGTGCAAAACTTGCTCGGTCAATTGGCGATGGACCGCCGGATCGTCGCCCGCCCGGGCGTCGGCCACCACGACGGCTTGCCGCCACCTCAGCGACGCCTCGGCCGCGGCGTCGACCGGCGTATCGCTTCGCGCCAGCGACCAACGCGCGATGTCGGCACGGTACAACGCCGCTTCAGCCGCCCAAGGATCCGCGTCGATGGCCTGATCGAGCAATTTTACGGCCGGTCGCAACCGGCCCTCGGCCAATTCGTAGTCGGCCCGCGCGATCAGCCGAGCCGACGCATTGACCGGACCGATCGAAAAGACTCGCAACAGCACCAACAACATCAGTCCGACCGAAACGATGGCGACCCGGCCGAGAACCGTCGCCCGCATCCCGCCGGCGACGTCGTGACGGTCAGCGGCCGCGCCCTGCGGGATCGCCATGGCTGCCAGCGTCCAGACCAGGATCGCGATACCCGCCACCGTCCAACCGCCCGAAACGCACAGATGCAGCAGCAGCACCGAACCGGCCGCCGTCGCCGTCTGTCGATCGGCGAATTTCGAGTTCACGGGGACAACCGGATCGCTTCGCTTGGCCACGATGCCGACGCCGCAAACGCAGGCGAACCACGCGACGGCGATCGGCAATGCGAAAACCTGCGCCTCGACGTCGGGCAATTGACGACTGACCAAACCCCACAACCAAACCAACACGACGGCGACGACGGCGCCGATGACGACGAAGCGGGACGTCGCCCCCAGACCGGACGCCGACGTCTCGGCCGGTTCGATCACGCGTGATCCCCGCATCTCACGTTGCCACAGCACGATGCCCAGAATCATCAGGGCCGTCAACAATCCGCCGGCGACAAAGCCTCCGGCCGCCAACGTCTCCATCAGAAAATGATGGGGATCGGCAATCTGTTCGTTCGCGCTCTCTTCGCGGTAACGTTCGTAGAACGATTGAAAGTGTCCCGGCCCGGCGCCGAACCACGGACGGTCCCGAACCAATGCCAAGGTGCTCCGCCAGTACTGAAAGCGAAACGACAACGACATCGGCGCCCACCGACTCCACCGCTCGGCTCCCGCCGCGGCCAGCGTCGTGACGCCCACCAGGACGAACAAACCGACCCAAGCCAACGAAGTGACGCCGCGGCCCGAACGCCCGGCAGCCGTCCGGATCCAAACAACCACAGCGATGCACCCGAGCACACCGGCGACCATGCCGCTCCGGCTGTTCGTCGCGACCAGACAGGTCGACAAGATGGCGATGCCCGCCAACCAAACGACTTTGCGCCAAGTTTCCGAATTCGACCACCGCGACGTCGCCAGGCCCGTCGCGATCACCAGGGCGACCAACAATTGGGCCGCGAACGAATTGGCCAACGCAAACGTGCCGATCGGGCCGCCGTCATTCAAACGATTCGCAAACGCCATCCGCTCGGCCGATCCCTCCGGTGCATCGAGCCGAATTTCTCGCAGGACCGCATCGGGGTCCGCCGCGAAACGGGCTCGGTCGGCCGGCAAACTGATCCAATGCTGATGCAAGCCCTGCACCGCGCCGGCCAATCCAGTCGCCGCGATGATCAGTAGCACGACGGCGACCGTGTCGACGCGAAAGAATCGCCGGAACCCG
>Ga0102938_10000558_pt1 | contig 27377 bp, 24 predicted proteins | sample SalPonR2_B_D2_MG_FD_84516 | JGI IMG/M metagenome (GOLD analysis project Ga0102938, IMG submission 84516) | Salt pond soil microbial communities from South San Francisco under conditions of wetland restoration - Salt Pond MetaG R2_B_D2_MG | ecosystem: Environmental > Aquatic > Marine >... | reverse complement strand
TGGGAGTTTTGACTCGCGGGCGTGGCGGAATTGGCAGACGCACTAGACTTAGGATCTAGCGTTTCACGACGTGGGGGTTCAAGTCCCTCCGCCCGCACCATATAAAGCATCGGTCTTTTAGAAAAGACCGGTGCTTTTTTAATTTAAAAGCTGTTTGAAATTATATTTACGATTTTTTGGTTTAGGACGGGATAAGGAAACAGAGTTTTGCCCTTGCTTTGAAATGGAAAACAAGGCACTTTACAAGGTGACATACATGTGTTAGGATATATAAGTACCGTTTGAGGAACTTGCCTCTGTAATACTTGAAATTTCAACGTTTGAGGGATATCGGCTGCTTGATGTTTTGTCGTTGCATTTGTATTTGCTTTTACTGACAACCAAAAACTGACAACTGGTTTTTCACATGCGAAAGTGGCTCAGTGGTAGAGCATCGCCTTGCCAAGGCGAGGGTCGCGGGTTCAAATCCCGTCTTTCGCTCCATATTGTGTGCCCATAGCTCAGTAGGATAGAGCAACGGCCTTCTAAGCCGTGTGTCCGGGGTTCGAATCCCTGTGGGCACGCCAAAATATTTTTAAGGAGAGGTATCGAAGTGGTCATAACGGGGCGGTCTCGAAAACCGTTTGGGCGCAAGCCCACGTGGGTTCGAATCCCACCCTCTCCGCCATACATGCCCAGATAGCTCAGTCGGTAGAGCAGGGGACTGAAAATCCCCGTGTCGGTGGTTCGATTCCGCCTCTGGGCACCACTAACCCGGTTCATTTGAACCGGGTTTTTTATACAATATTTTGTATTCGATATCTGAGTAAAAGACTATAAATGGTATAATGGGGTATAATATGAGTATAGAGTCGAATAATAATGATAAATGAAAACCAGCTTGTGACAGACTCTTTTACTATGCAGAGGAGAATTGATTATGCTTTTGATGGGACTTGCAATGGCTCTTGCAGCCGGCATTTTTATAGCGCTCCAAGGGAATGTAAATGCTTTGGTGGCATCACAGACCAGCATATATACAGTGATTCTAATACCCGTTCTTTCTCAAACGGTTATTTTGTTCGCCTTTCTTCTTGCAAAACGGGAATACGCGGCTGGAGTCATTAAAATAGCAAAGGTTGAGTATGGAATAGCACTTCTGGTCTTTTCCGCTCTTCTGGGTCTTGGAATAATGGCGACGATGACCTTTTCAATCATGGAAATCGGACCTCTCGTTGCTTTTACAACGGTTATTTTCAGCCAACTTCTTGCATCCATGTTCATAGAGCATTTCGGGCTCATAGGTGTTGCGCAAAACAGCATTTCGCCTTTCAGGATACTGGGTTTGGGCTTGATGGTTGTAGCAGTAAAACTCTTTTACATGTGATGCAAAAAATTGCATATTTAATGGATTTGTAACAATTGACATATTGCTAAATGGACTTGCGATTAGTAAAATCTAAATGAGGGGAATTAAAATAATACCAATCAGGGGTGTTGGATTTGAACCAAATATTGGAATCTATTTCAAACATAGGAATAAGAGATGTAATAGACATGGCAATAATAGCTTATGTATTCTATAAGATTCTGATGCTCATAAGGGAAACAAGAGCTGAACAGCTTCTTAAGGGCATTGCATTTTTGCTTATTGCTACAAAACTTAGCGAGTGGTCCGGACTTTATGTCACTACATACCTTTTGAAGAACACTGTGACGCTTGGACTCATCGCTTTGCTTATAGTGTTCCAGCCTGAACTTAGGCGGGCGTTGGAATATCTTGGGCGAAGCAAGCTTGTAGCCAAGTCGATTGTCGAGATAAAGGACGAAGAGGTAAAAGATAGGATTGACGAAATCGTGAGTGCCGCGGCGTCCCTGTCGCGGCAAAAAATTGGAGCGCTTATAATACTCGAAAGGGAAACCGGGATAAACGACGTTATAGAAACCGGTACAAAAATCGAGGCTCGAATTTCAAGCAGCCTTCTTATAAACATATTTTTCCCAAACAGCCCGCTTCATGATGGAGCGGTCATAATAAGGGACGACCGCATAATGGCGGCGGGGTGCTTTTTGCCTTTGTCCGAAAATTCAAGCCTGAGCAAGGAATTGGGTACCAGGCATCGGGCAGGTTTGGGCATTACAGAAACAACTGACGCGGTTGTCATAATTGTTTCAGAGGAAACCGGAGCGATTTCAGTCGCAAGGGAAGGCAAACTTTCAAGATTTTTGGACACCGATACGCTTTCGGGACTATTGCAGGAATTGTATAAGACCGATGACAATCTTAGTCTTATTAAGTTGAAATGGAGGACTAAAGATGAGTAGATTTCTTAAGGGATTTTGGAATTATACAAATCTTTCAAACAATACGACCTTGAAAATAGTTTCGGTGGTTTTTTCAATAATGTTCTGGTTTTATGTTATGGGGGATATCAATCCTGAACTGACAACCGCCATTGAAAACGTGGATGTTGAGTTGTTGAACATTGAGGAATTGGCGCAATCGGGTCTCGTGATGATTGGGCAGAAAGACTATGCAATAAACGTTGAGATAAGAGGCAGAAGAAATGATGTTTACATGGTTGCATCCGAGGATGTGAAAATAAGTGCGGACGTCATGGGCTTCAAAGCGGGAATAAACAGTGTGCCGCTTGACATATCAGTCCCATCGTCGGTAGATCTTGTGGATTTCACCCCGAAACAAATAAAGATTGAACTCGACAGAGTTGTCCAAAAGCAAAAGCCGGTTGAAATAATCAGATCCAATACCCATCTTGCGGGTTTTATGACCGAACCCCCGAAAGTCGAAATAGAAGAAGTGCTGGTTGCCGGGCCTGAATCGTTCGTAAACAATGTAGAAAAGGTTATCGGTGAAATAGATGTCGGCGGGCTCACAGAACCGGTTTCGCAGAATGTGCCTTTGAGGGCGGTTGACGCTGAAGGAAACGAGGTTTCCGGAGTGTCGGTAGGTCAAGCCTATACTAAAGTGTATTTGCCTGTTTACCGTTTTGAGAGTTTTTCAATTGTTCCGGACATAATCGGCCAAGTTAATGAAAATTACAAGGTGGTATCGGTTTCTGTGGTTCCTGAATCAATCCAGATTCAGGGCGACACTAAAGCCATAGAACTTGAAGATTCAATAATGACTGAGCCAATCGATATAACAGGCCTTGCCGAATCCTTTGAAGTCGATGTTCCCGTTATAATACCGGATTCGCTTTCGGCTTCATACATGAGCGGACCAGTAAAAGTCAATGTGGAAATCGAACAGCTTAAGACGAAAGAGATAATAATAAGTTCCGATGCGATAATGATAGAAAATATTGAAACCGGGTTGGCAACGAATTTGCCGGAGTTGGACATGGACATAATTGTCAGGATAAGAGATCTGGAAAGCGTAATAGAGGATCTCAATCCCTCGCAAATCAATCTTTCTGTTGACTTGGAAGGTTTGGACAAGGGGCTTTATTCGGTTGAAATTGCCGGTGGAGAAAATGAATTCGTTGGCTTTGAGATAATACCCGGGACAGTAGAGATTGAAATATCTGATGAGCCTAAAGAAAATGATGAAGAATAATCATTTTGGTTTTTAAAGCTTGAGAGGTGCTTGAAATGAAAAAAGAAATGGAAGTAATAATTGATTCTACTCATGATGCGATGATTGCAGTGGACAAATCAGGAATCATCACACTGTTCAACAAGGCTGCCCAAAGGTTGACTAAAATCGATTATGAGGATGCGATAGAAAAGCATGTCGAGGGAGTCATCTTAAATACCAGGCTTCCATATATATTAAAAACCGGAAAATCCGAGCTTAACCGAAAACAGCCCCTCGGGGAGATCAACATAATAACAAACCGCATGCCGGTAAAGAATGAAAAGGGTGAAATCATAGGCGCCGTTGCAGTCTTCAGGGACATAACAGAGGTCTTGGAACTTGGCTCGCAGGTGACGTCATTGAAGGAAATGACCAGCATGTTCAAGGGGATTTTCGATTCTACCCATGACGCCATATCTGTTGTTGACCAGGACGGCTATGGGGTTTTGGTCAACAGGGCATACACCAAGGTTACCGGACTAACGAGTGCAGACGTTATGGGCAAGCATTGCACCATTGACATAGCTGAGGGTGAAAGCATTCATTTGAAAGTTTTGGAAACGGGCAAATCCATAATGGGCGAAAGAATGCTTGTAGGACCCAACAGAAGGGAAGTTGTGGTAGACGCCGCTCCCATAGTAATAAACGGACATCTTAAAGGAAGCGTAGCTGTAATCCACGATTTCACAGAAATCAAGCGGCTTACAAATGAACTTGACCAGGCCAAAAGCATAATCCGCAAGCTGGAGGCAAAGTATACATTTGAAGATATAATAGGAGAACATGCACGAATAGCAGATGCCATAAACAAGGCTAAAATAGCTGCGGCTACTCCTGCAACAGTAATATTGCGGGGCGAGAGCGGTACAGGGAAAGAGCTTTTCGCACACGCCATACACAACTCAAGCAACAGAAAATATGCGCAATTCGTCAAAGTGAATTGCGCATCAATAAATGAAAATCTGCTGGAAAGCGAATTGTTCGGATATGAAGAAGGTGCTTTCACCGGAGCGGCAAAAGGTGGAAGAATCGGACTCTTCGAGAGGGGCAATGGCGGAACCATCTTCCTCGATGAAATTGGGGAAATAAGCATGGGCACACAGGTCAAGATATTGAGAGTGCTACAGGAAAAGGAAATAATAAGGGTTGGCGGAAACAAATCAATAGCCATTGATGTCAGAATTCTTGCCGCGACCAACAAGAATTTGGAAAAAGCCGTAGCCAAGGGACAATTCAGGGAAGATTTGTACTACAGGCTTAACGTAATACCTGTAGTAATACCTCCTTTGAGAGAGCGTAAAAGCGACATCCGAAAACTCGTAAAAAATTTTATGCGGAAATTCAATCAGGAATACGGACGCCTTGCAATGGATATTTCTCCGGAAGCATTGGAGATACTTGAACTTTATGATTGGCCTGGAAACATAAGAGAACTGGAAAATGTAATCGGTCGTGCCATGATAAGCATGGTTTCAAATGAAAGCGTAATAAAGTCATATCATCTTCCGCAATTGATCGAGGAAGCGGTCCATTCGAAAGTTGCGCTTCTGAAAGAACAACCTTCTGAAATGGGCAAGATGGGGAAGCTGGGCGACAGGATGAATGCGTTTGAAAGAAATTATATATTGAGGATTTTGGAGATAAATGAAGGCAACAGAAAGAAGACAGCCGAAGATTTGGGGATTTCACTCAGAAGTCTTTATTATAAGCTCGAAAAATACGGATTGCACCAAGTGCAAGAAATTGCAAAATAAACGAATGATGCAATAATTTGCACTGCAATAAGTTGCATCTGTGGATTTTTAGGTATGACAACTAATAAAACAAACAGCCGAAAGGCCTGGAAATGAAGGATTCTTAAAAGAATCCTTCATTCGTTATTTTTGGCATAATAATTGCAGATATAATAGATTGGAATTATTACTGACAGGGAGGAAAAATAATGACACGAAAATACGTACTTACAATCAATCCCGGTTCAACATCAACAAAAGTGGCTCTTTTCGAAAATGAGAAAAATATTAAGCAGAACAATCTGAGCCATTCACCAGAAGAGATAGGAAGATTTGAAAGAATAGCAGACCAGTACCAATACAGGAAAAACATAATACTTGACTGGCTGGAATCTGAAAATGTGAATACGGAAGAATTGAAAGCGGTTGTTGGAAGAGGCGGTCCTTTGAAATCCATGCCAAGCGGCACATACAAGGTTACACCGGCAATGGTTGAGGATTTGAAGATAGGAATACAGGCACAGCATGCATCGAATCTCGGAGGAATAATTTCGAAGTCGATTGCAGACGAGCAGGGAATTGAAGCCTTCATAGTCGATCCCGTTTCGGTCGATGAATTTGATGAAATTGCGAGAGTTTCCGGAATTCCTGAAATTGAAAGAAAATCGCTCGTTCATGCCTTGAATATCAAAGCCGTGGCCTACATATTGGCAAAGGAAAAAGACGTCGACCTTGAGGAATTGAACCTTATAGTAGCTCATTTAGGCGGAGGCATATCCATTGTTCCCATAAAGGGAAACAGAATAATAGATGCAAACAATGCCAATGACATGGGACCTTTTTCTCCCGAACGTGCGGCGGGGTTGCCTGCGGGTGATTTGGCAAAAATGTGTTTTTCGGGTGAATACACATATGGAGAGTTGAAGAAGAAACTTGTCGGAAAAGGCGGGCTTGTTGCTTATCTTGGAACCAATGATGCCAGAGAAGTGGAAAAAATGATACTTTCGGGAGACGAAAAGGCAAAATTGGTTTTTGAGGCGATGGGATATCAGATATCCAAGGAGATAGGAGCTTCGGCAGCCGTTCTCGGAGGGAAAGTCGACTATGTTGTGCTTACCGGCGGTTTGGCGCATTCAAAGAGGCTGACAGAATACATCGAGGAACATGTCGGATTCGTGGCTCCTGTTGTGGTAAAACCCGGAGAAGACGAGATGTGGGCGCTGAACCAGGGATATCTCAGGGTACTTTCGGGCGAAGCTGTAAAAATATACGAGGACGAGGTGGAATAAATGATAAGAAGCTTTGACGAGGTTTTGAAAATTGCGGCCCAGAGAGGGCCCAAGACAATTGCTGTGGCATGCGCTGAGGATGCTGAAGTACTTGCAGCCATCGAAATAGCCAGACAAAAGGGGATTGCAAAAGCAGTTCTTGTCGGAAATGGTGAAAAAATCGAATCGATTTGTTCCGAAAAAGGCATAACGCTTGATGATTATGAAGTTATTGATATAAAAGACATGGCAGAGGCTTCCCTTAAGGCGGTCGAACTGGTGTCTTCGGGAAAAGCAGACATTTTGATGAAAGGGCTTGTGGACACATCGATCCTTCTCAAGGCTGTATTAAATAAGGATGTGGGACTGAGAACGGGGAGTGTTTTGAGCCACGTTGCGGTTTTTGACATAAAGGGATATGACCGCCTGTTTTTCATCACAGATGCGGCAATGGGAATTGCGCCGGACCTTGAAGGCAAGAAAAAGATATTGCAGAATGCGGTAAAAGCCGCACAGGCTTTGGACATTGAAATTCCAAAGGTTGCGGTAGTATGTGCCAAGGAAAAGGTCAACCCCAAAATGCCATGCACATTGGATGCTGCGGAGCTTCAGAAAATGAACGAATCGGGAGAGATAACCGGATGCATTGTGGGAGGACCCTTTGCGCTTGACAATGCTGTTTCGAAAAAAGCAGCCGAGCACAAAGGTGTGACACATCCTGGAGCGGGAGAAGCCGACATTCTTCTTGTCCCGAATATAGAGTCGGGAAACATACTTTACAAGGCATTGGTTTTCTTTGCGGAAACAAAGAATGCCGGAATACTTGTAGGAACAAAGGCGCCGGTTGTTTTGACATCCAGAGCAGACAGCGATGAAACCAAATTGAATTCAATAGCGATGGGCGTCCTTTTGGCGGCCAAGGCAAATCTTTAGAAAGGCGGTTGGAAATATGACGGATGCTAAAAGAGTATTGGCAATAAACCCGGGATCGACATCAACTAAAATAGCGGTTTTCGACGGCGAAAAACCCATATTTGAAACTACCTTGAGACATCCTGCGGAAGAAATCAACAAATATGAAAAAATCTACGACCAGTATGAATTCAGAAAATCGGTGATACTGGATACTTTGAATGAAAACGAAATCAACCTGACCAAACTGGCGGCGGTTGTCGGAAGGGGAGGACTTCTTAAGCCCATACAGGGAGGAACCTACAGCGTTTCGGAAAGAATGCTTGATGATCTTAAGGTTGGAGTTCTTGGAGAACATGCTTCGAATCTGGGCGGCATACTCGCCAATGAAATAGCATCAGGCCTCAACATACCGGCATTCATAGTGGATCCTGTTGTAGTTGACGAGATGAACGATGTTGCGAGAATATCGGGAATTCCCGAGCTTGAAAGAAAAAGCATTTTCCATGCGCTCAATCAAAAGGCTGTTGCAAGAAGGGCGGCAAAGGATTTGAACAAGTCTTACGAATCCATAAATCTGATTGTAGCCCACATGGGCGGAGGGGTTTCTGTCGGGGCCCATTCGAAAGGAAGAGTAATAGATGTCAACAATGCACTTGACGGAGAAGGACCATTTTCTCCTGAACGTGCAGGAGGTCTTCCTGTCGGGGGGCTTGTCAAAATGTGCTATTCGGGAGACTATACTCATGCCCAGATAAAGAAAAAATTAAAAGGTTTGGGGGGTCTTGTCGCCTATCTTGACACAAACGACGGTCGCGAAGTCGGAAAAATGATAGAAAACGGAAATAAGAAGGCGGAATTGATATACAAAGCTATGGCATATCAGGTGGCCAAGGAAATAGGATCCTGCGGAGCGGTTTTGAAGGGTGATGTCGATGCCGTTGTATTGACTGGAGGACTGGCTTACGACAAGACGTTGATAGGCTGGATAAGAGAAAAAATCGATTTCCTTGGAACTGTGTTTGTTTATCCTGGAGAGGATGAGATGTCTGCATTGGCTCAAGGAGCACTTAGAGTTCTTGAGGGTCAAGAGCAGGCTCGGCAATACCTCGAATAATTCAGTGGAAGAGAACAAGTCTGGAGAAAACTTTTACAAACCCCCATGTTTGAAAATACAGGTTTTTTCCATGACTTGTGCTTCTAATAAGAAAGGTGATTGAATGTTGAATGATAAACGAATTAGAATAATAATCGGTCACTATGGAAGCGGAAAAACAGAGTTTGCTGTAAATTATGCCGTAAAATTGGCTGAAATGGGCAAAAAATCGGCAATTGCGGATCTTGATATAGTAAATCCGTATTTCAGGTCAAGGGAAAAGCACGACGAATTGACGGAAAAGGGAGTTTGGGTAATGTCAAACTCATTGGACGGAAAGTCTGCTCTTGACTTGCCTGCAATAAGTGCCAGCGTTGCGGCGCCGCTTCAAAACAAAGAATACGATGTTGTCCTCGATGTCGGGGGAGATGCCGTTGGAGCCAGAGTTTTGGCCAGGTACAGGGAGTATTTCAAGGAAGGCGAATACGATATGTTTTGTATATTGAATGCCAACAGGGAGCAAACAAGCACCCTTGAAGGCGCAATAAGACATATCGATTCCATAGAGAGTGTAACGGGAACAAAAGTTACCGGTCTAGTAAACAATACCCACATGCTGAGGGAAACCACAGTTGAGGATGTTTTTCGCGGACAGGAGCTTTCAAAAAGAGTTTCGGAAGAATTAGGCATTCCTATTAAGTATGTCAGTACGCTGGAAAACGTTGCCCGACTGCTTCCAGAAAAAATGGATGGGGAAATATTCCCGATCAAATTGTACATGAGAGAAATTTGGATGTAATTTTTCGGGACTCGACAAACCATATAATTTGAGGAGGGGTGAAAGAATGGCAAAAGCAAAAGGAAAAGTCACATTCGATGAAGCAAGATGCAAAGGCTGTGGACTCTGTGTCACTGTTTGTCCTGTTGGAATCATAAAACTCGATACAAGCAGAATCAACGTCAAAGGATATCATCCGGCGACCGTGGATGAAATGGACAAGTGCATAGGATGTGCCAATTGCGCGACCATGTGTCCTGACGTAGTAATTTCAGTAGAAAGAGAATAATAACAAGGAGGGATAAAAACCTATGGCTAAAGTTTTGATGAAAGGAAACGAAGCAGTAGGAGCCGCCGCCATAAAAGCCGGCTGCAAATACTTTTTCGGTTATCCTATAACACCGCAGAATGAAGTACCTGAATATATGTCAAAAGAGCTTCCGAAAATAGGAGGAAGTTTTGTACAAGCCGAAAGTGAAGTTGCGGCGATAAACATGGTTTATGGCGCAGCAGGTGCAGGCGTTAGAGTAATGACATCCTCATCGTCTCCCGGAATAGCTTTGAAACAGGAAGGGATTTCCTATATAGCAGGAGCCGAACTTCCATGCGTAATTGTAAATATGATGAGGGGCGGCCCGGGACTTGGCAGCATACAGTCATCCCAGTCGGATTATTTCCAAGCAACAAGAGGCGGAGGAAACGGAGACTATAGAACCCTTGTCTATGCGCCTGCAAATGTCCAAGAATTAGTTGACTATACTATGAAGGCCTTTGATATTGCCGACTATTACAGAAACCCTGTATTGGTCCTTGGAGACGGCATGATAGGACAAATGATGGAGCCTATCGAGTTCAAGGAAACTGAAAAGATGGACTTGCCTGAAAAAGACTGGGCAACAATAGGAACAAAGGGAGCAAGAAAACCGAACATAGTAAACTCTCTCAGGCTTCAAGCTCCTGAGCTTGAGGCGTTGAACCAGAAACTTGAAGCAAAATACATGGAAATGGAAGAAAAAGAAGTCAGATATGAATCATATAGACTCGAAGATGCCGAATTGGTTTTCGTTGCATACGGTACCGTTTCAAGAATCACGAAAAATGCCATCGATCTTCTTGAAAAGGAAGGCATAAAAGCCGGCCTTATAAGACCGATAACGCTTTGGCCTTTCCCGAACAAGGCATTTGCAGAAATCCCCGCTACGGCAAAGGCTCTCATGAGTGTAGAGATGAGCCAGGGCGGACAAATGATTGATGATGTCAAGATTGCAAACGAAGGCAGATTGCCAATCGGATTCTATGGAAGAAGCGGTGGAATGGTGCCTGCACCACAGGATATAGTTGAAGCCGCAAAAGAATTGCTAGGGGGTGTCAAATAATGGCTGTTGTTTTCAATAAGACGCAAGGACTTACAGAGAAGGAATTCCATTACTGCCCCGGCTGTACCCATGGAATTATCCATCGAATCACGGCTGAAGTTTTGGAAGAGCTGGGCGTTTTGGGAGACACTATTGGAGTAGCTCCGGTAGGTTGCTCGGTTTTGGCTTATGATTATTTCAATTGCGACATGAATGAAGCTGCGCATGGACGTGCTCCTGCCGTTGCTACAGGAATAAAGAGAGCGCTTCCCGACAAAGTCGTGTTCACTTATCAGGGAGATGGAGATTTAGCTTCCATTGGAGCTGCTGAAGTTGTTCATGCAGCCCACAGGGGAGAAAAAATAACTACAATTTTTGTAAACAATGCAATATACGGAATGACCGGTGGACAAATGGCTCCGACTACCCTGGTAGGGCAAAAGGCTACAACCGCTCCGTATGGCAGAGACGAATCCCTTTGCGGACAACCGCTTAAGGTTTCCGAAATGCTTGCAACAATCAATGGCGCCGCTTTTGTCGAGCGTGTTGCAGTAGATACTCCGGCGAATGTTAGAAAAGCCAAAAAAGCCATTAAAAAAGCTTTTGAATGTCAACTCGAGGGAAAAGGATACGCAATCGTCGAGGTTCTTTCAACTTGTCCTACGAACTGGGGCATGACTCCTGTTGACGCAATTTCATGGCTCCAGGAAAATATGATGCCTTATTATCCAATGGGCAACTTGAAAAATCCGTGGGAGGTGGAATAACATGTTGAACGAAAAGGTTGTTTGCGCAGGATTCGGCGGACAAGGAGTCATGTCTATGGGCAAGCTTTTGACTTATGCCGGCATGATTGAAGATAAGCAAGTTTCATGGCTTCCTTCATACGGTCCTGAAATGCGTGGTGGAACGGCAAATTGCGCCGTGATGGTATCGGATACCCTCATAGGCTCTCCGATTATCGAAAAAGACGCTACTACAGTAATAGCCATGAACCTTCCTTCATTGATCAAATTCGAAGAGGAATTGGTTCCGGGCGGAAAGCTTTTCATAAACAGTTCATTGATTGAAAGGAAAGCTGAGAGAGACGACATTGAAGTATATTATGTTCCGGCAAATGAAATAGCCGTTTCTTTGGGGACAGGCAAAGCTGCCAATATGGTAATGCTTGGAGCATATCTTGAAGTTACAAAAACTGTCAAGAGCGAAACAGTTATAGAAGCATTCAAAAAGGTTTTCGGACCATCAAAAGCTCATTTGGTTCCACTTAATGAAAACGCGCTTTTAAAGGGAGCCGAAGCTGTTAAATAATTTCAAAATCCCTGATTGCCTGACAAGCAATCAGGGATTTTTTATTTACCAAAAAGCCGCAATGCGTTTTGGTTCCGATATATGCAGTTTGGAACCGATATCAGGCACTTTACAATTAATTCCTGAAGCACACATAAAAGAGTTGTAAAATGATGGTGTGATATTAATGGTAATTGGGTATTAGAAGGACAGGGTGCGCATATGGAATTCAAAGAGTACATTGAGCTTATGAAAAGAAGATTGATGAATAATTTTGATTTGACCGTACCGTATGAGCATTCAGGATACAGCATAGACATGTTTGCTGAATCTCATATACGGACGGAACGTTATTTTGCCATGAAGAAAATGAAAGTTTACGGAATGGAGAATGACGAATTTTGCTTTGTTAAATATTTTGACATGATTACAGAGGACATAGTTGATGCCTACATAGAAATGTTGGTGGGTTCCATAGATGAAATGGTGAAATTGAGAGACGATCACATGTCGACTACAATAACCGGCGTAATCGTCACCGATTCGATAGACGACAAGAATTTGGAAAACAGAATAAAAAGGTTCAGACATCAAAAAAGCTACCTGTTCGGAATAAAAGGATGGGTCGACGTTCGCCTTATAATGGTTGATTTGAAGGACGAGCGCGTTGTGGCATCCAAAAAAGCCGTTAAGGTCGAAAATTTCTATCGGCCTTAAAATATAATTTAAAAGGAGGATTTATATGAACTCATTAGTATTGGTGTTAGTTTCTATCGTAATTTTTGTTATTGCTTATGTTACATATGGTAGATGGCTGGCAAAAGAATGGGGTGTTGACCCTTCAAGGGAAACGCCGGCGCATTACATGGAAGACGGTGTGGACTACGTTCCCGCAAAAGCTCCGGTGCTCCTGGGCCATCACTTTGCGTCAATCGCAGGTGCAGGACCTATAGTTGGACCTATCGCGGCAGCGTCTTTTGGATGGATTCCAGTTATGCTTTGGATTGTAATCGGAGGTATTTTCTTCGGTGGAGTCCATGACTTTGGAGCTCTTTTCTCATCCATCAGAAATGACGGTAAATCAGTCGGCCAAGTTATCGAAGCCAATATCGGAAGAACAGAAAAAAGGCTTTTCGCAGTATTTTCCTGGTTGGCGCTTGTTCTCGTTATCGCAGCATTTGTAAACATAGTTGCAAACACTTTCGTTGCATCGCCTGAAGCTGCAATGGCATCGATGCTCTTTATAGCATTGGCCATAGGATTCGGATTCCTTGTTTACAGAAAAGGCGCTTCCTTGGCAGTTGGTAGTGTAATCGGAATTGGACTCCTCGTAGTTTGCATATGGCTTGGAATGACTTTCCCGCTTGTTCTTTCAAAAACAACTTGGATTTTCTTCCTTCTCGTTTACATTTTTATCGCTTCAGTTACACCTGTATGGATACTCTTGCAGCCGCGTGACTACTTGAACTCATTCTTGCTTTACGCTATGATTATCGGAGCCGTTCTTGGACTCATATTCTATGCGCCAAGCATGCAGCTTACACCTTATGCAGGATTCAAAGTTGGCGGACAATACTTGTTCCCAATGCTCTTTATCACAATCGCATGCGGAGCTATTTCAGGTTTCCACAGCTTGGTTGGTTCGGGTACTACATCCAAGCAGATTTCAAATGAAAAAGACGCAATGCTCATTGGTTACGGCGGAATGCTCATAGAGTGTGTTTTGGCTGTAATAGCACTTATCACAGCAGGATATATTTCCAGCGGAGAATTGGCTGAATTGGCTGGAAACGGCGGACCTATCAATGTATTCTCAGAGGGAATCGGAACCTTCATGACAAAAATCGGAATTCCGTTTAATGTAGGTAAACCTTTCGCTGCACTCGCGATTTCAGCGTTCGCACTTACTTCACTCGATACTGCAACAAGACTTGGACGTTTCATACTCCAGGAATTCTTTGAGGATGACACTAAGGAAGTTCAAAGTGTAATCGTTACAAACCGTTTCGTTGCAACAACAATAACAGTCGCAGCCGGTGGAGCATTGGCTCTCGTAGGCTGGACAAAGGTATGGCCTCTCTTCGGTTCGTCAAACCAATTGCTCGCAGGTCTTGCATTGCTCGCACTTGCAGCTTACCTTAAGAACCAAGGAAAGAAAGTTGGAATGATTATAGCTCCGATGATATTCATGTTCGCAGCTACACTCACTGCAATAGCACTATTGATTCAACAAAACCTGGCAGCAGGAAACATGCTTCTCGTCGGTTTTGCAATAGCTCTCTTCATATTGGCTATTGTGCTTGTCGCAAGATCTTACAAAGTCTTGGCAGGCAATGGAAAAATCAAAGAATAAATTTTAAATTTAAAAGGGTGCCGCAAAAGCGGCATCCTTTTTTTGTGGGGGCCCGTTGTTTCCGTTTTGTCATTGAGGGAAAGTCGACTGTATGATAAAATGAAGCAGATGGATTTCAAGTAAAAACCATCATTTATTTTGTCAAATTCGGAAATAATGGATATAGAATGCGGAGGACAATATGGGGAGATTTTTTGGTACTGACGGAGTAAGAGGAATAGCCAATGTCGAACTTACAAACGATCTTGCATACAAGCTGGGAAGATACGGAGCGCATGTTCTTGCCGAAGGAAAAAAGCAGATCAAAATACTTATCGGCAAAGACACTCGCATTTCCGGAGACATGCTCGAAGCTTCGCTTGCTGCAGGCATAATGTCAATGGGTGGGGATGTTGTATCTGTTGGAGTCGTGCCGACACCGGCTGTGGCATATCTTACTCGTTACTTGGGAGCGGATGCAGGGGTTGTCATTTCGGCTTCCCACAATCCGGCCGAATACAACGGTATAAAGTTTTTCAACAAAAACGGATACAAGCTGGCAGATGAAATAGAAGATAAAATAGAAAAATACATACTTGGAGGACTCGAGGCCGAATCACTCATAGACGGCGAACATGTAGGGATATGGAAAACCATGCCGGAAGCTTACAAGCTCTATTGCGACCATCTTGTAGGCAAGATGGATGTGGATTTCTCCGGCTTAAAGGTGGCTATAGATTGCGCAAATGGAGCGGCAACCACTACGGCAGCCTATGCCCTTTCAAAAATGAATGCTGAGGTTTCAGCCCTTTGTTGCCAACCTGACGGCCACAACATAAACAAGGGGTGCGGATCCACCCATGTCGAGCTTGTCCAAAATCTCGTGAAGTCCGGCGATTATGCAATAGGATTGGCATTTGACGGTGATGCCGACAGGCTCATTGCGGTAGATGAAACAGGCCAAGTAGTTGATGGCGACAAGATAATGGCAATCTGCGCCAACTACTTGAAAGAGGCAGGAGAGCTTAGCAAAGACACTATTGTTACGACGGTTATGAGCAATATGGGGCTTTTCGAATCACTTGGAAGCAGAGGAATAAAAATTGAAAAAACAAGGGTTGGAGACAGATACGTGCTCGAAAAAATGCTTGCTGACGGATATAACTTCGGGGGAGAGCAATCTGGACATCTCATATTTCTTGATCACAATACCACAGGTGATGGGCTATTGTCCGCCCTTATGTTGTTGAAAGTGATGAAAAAGAGAGGCAAAAAGCTTTCCGAGCTAAAAACCATAATGGAGGCATTTCCGCAGGTGCTTATAAATGCGAGAGTCGACAACGACAAGAAGCACGATTATATGGAAGACGAAGTGATAAGGCAATCAGTCAAAGATACGGAAAAATTCTTCAATGGTGAAGGAAGAGTTCTTGTAAGGGCGTCGGGGACCGAGCCTCTTGTGCGAGTGATGATAGAAGGAAAGGAACAAGACATTCTTGAGGAAAAAGCGAAAGATCTTGTTAATCTGATAGAAAAGCGATTGGGATAGAAAAAGTGGAAAGAGGAAAGTGGAAAGTTGAAACAAGAACAAAAGCGAAGGATCAAGAAATAAAAGTATAATTTATTTTTAACGGTTTGATTTTTATATTTGTTTTTAAGTATTGGGTTTTTACTTTTTACTTTCTGCTTTCTACTTACTACTTTCCACTTTACGAAAGGTTGTGGTTAATGAAATAAGACTAAATAAAAAAGGAATAAGCGCCTGAGCTCACAGAGCTGACGAGGACGGGGTTTATCGAAATTTCGGCGGATGCCCCGCGGCCGGTCCACGGCTGAAAAGACTGTACAAAGCCCGGAAGCGATTTTGGGAACAAAACGGTTGGGTGGAACCATGACAGATGGTTTGTAAAAATAAAAAATTGGAGGATTTCATCATGTGTGGAATCGTAGGATATATAGGTTATAAAAAGGCTACACCGATAATTGTTGAAGGTCTTGCAAAGCTTGAGTACAGAGGGTACGATTCGTCGGGGATAGCGGTCTACAACAATGGAAGTCTCGAAGTGCGCAAGTTTGCCGGACGACTGTCGGTTTTGCAGGAAAAGATTAGGAACGAGGAATTTTCGGGTTCGATAGGAATGGGACATACCAGGTGGGCAACTCACGGAGCCCCGAGTGATTTCAATGCTCACCCGCATACGAGCACAAACGGAAACATAGCGGTAATACACAACGGCATAATAGAGAACTACATGAAACTCAAGGATTGGCTGACAAACGAAGTTGGAGTCGTGTTCAAGTCAGAAACAGATACAGAAGTCATATCCCATCTCATCGAATATTTTTATGAAGGGGATTTGGTTGACGCGGTATATAAGGCTGTCGATAAAATGCAGGGTGCATACGCAATAGTGGTTGTATGCGGCAATGAACCCGACAAGCTGGTAGCGGTCAGGAAGGACAGCCCGCTCATAGTTGGAAAGGGAGTGGGCGAAAATTTTCTTGCCTCAGACATACCTGCCCTCCTGAAACATACACGTGACATGTATATCATAGAGAACAACGAATTCGTAGTTCTTACAAAAAATGAAGTCAAGATCTACAACAGCCTCCTGCAGGAACAGAATAGGGACACATTCAAGGTTACATGGGATGTAGAGTCGGCAGAAAAAGAAGGCTATCCCCATTTCATGCTCAAGGAGATCCACGAGCAGCCGAAGGGGCTTTATGAAACGCTTCACAGGAGGCTCGAGAAAGACGATTCCATAATGCTTGACGGCATAAGCCTTACCAAAGAAGACCTTGAAAAAATAAACAAAATATACATTGTCGCATGCGGAACGGCCTACCATGCGGGTCTTGTTGGAAGGTTCGCAATAGAAAAATTCGCAGGCATACCTGTGGAAGTCGACATAGCCTCAGAATTCAGATACAGGGATCCTTTTGTGGACGACAAGACGCTCTTCATTGCGGTGAGCCAATCCGGAGAAACGATAGACACACTGGCCGCTCTTCGCGAGGCAAAGCGGAAGGGTGCGAGAGTACTCTCAGTCGTAAATGTTGTCGGGAGCTCCGTTTCGCGCGAATCCGACGATGTGTTCTACACATGGGCGGGCCCCGAGATAGCTGTCGCATCGACAAAGGCGTACACCACCCAGCTTATGAGCATGTATCTGATAGCCCTCCACATGGCAAGAGTCAAGGGCGTGATGAGCGACGAAAGATATGAATCCGTACTCGGAGAGCTAAAAGCCATTCCCGAGAAAGTCCGTCAAGTCCTAAGGGATGAAAAAATATTCCAAAAGCTTGCCGACGAGCAATTCAACAACGAAAGCGTATTCTTCATGGGAAGAAGCGTAGATGTCGATGTTGCATACGAGGGTTCGCTGAAGCTCAAGGAGATATCGTATATAAACTCATTCGCAATTCCGGCGGGCGAGCTTAAGCATGGGACAATAGCCCTGATGGAAGAGGGGACTCTCGTTTTTGCCTTGGCAAACCAGGACAGGCTGTTTGAAAAGATGATTTCAAACATAAAAGAGGTTAAGGCAAGAGGGGCATATGTCGTTGCAGTTGCAAAAGCAGGAAACAAAGAAATCGAAAAGGTAGCCGACAAGGTTGTATTCATACCGGACGGAATGGATGAATTGACACCGCTCCTTTCTGTAGTCCCACTCCAGCTTTTCGCCTACTACGTTTCTGTTGCGCGTGGAAACGACGTGGACAAGCCCAGAAACCTTGCAAAATCAGTAACCGTAGAATAGTCGAATGAACCAAAAAAACCATATGGCTTTTTTGGTTCATTTTTGCTTAAGGAGGTTGGAAATTTGATTTACAGAAAGGGCAATTTTTGCTTGAACAGTGACTTTGACATCAGAGTGGTCAGGCAAGAGGATGACGACACGGATTTGTTCATCCCAATCGGTAATCGTACTTTGAACCTGTGCATTGGAAAACTTGTGCATCCTTCGGTTTCAAGGCTTCAATTTCCAAACGTAAGAAACCTTTTGATTCGGTTTTGTGCAGATGAAGAAAGCTATGACTGCACAGTGCACCTGCTCAGAAGCATAGATCTGTATTCTTCACTGATGAATTTTGAAATTGATTACAGGGACAGCTGTATTGAATTGAATGAAACAAAATACTATGCTGAAATGAGTATCATAGCGAAATAGATTTTCACTTGCCTATTCGATTTTATCAAATACCGGCAAAAATACTCCCACCTCGAGACTGATGTCAGCGTAGGTGGGAGTACTTCAATCTTGTGATTTTCTATCAACATCATTTAACAAATAGCCATAGTTAAAAACCACGGAAATTCCGCCTGAAATCGGAACTTCCGTGGGTTTTTTAATGTTGCATAGCTTCATGAATCGGGATTTTTTATCCCAATTCCATTCAATGTATAATTTATTATTTTTTCAGCATCTTCTATCGAATTGAATTCCTTGTCGTTCAAAAGCTCGTAGACGGTGACTGAAGTCATTATTCCGAAAAATGCGTAAGCTAATAGATGCGAATCTTCAACGTCGATTATTTTCTCGCTCATGGCTTCTTTGATGTAGGATTCCAGATAAGCTATGTAGTCTTTTACGGCAACGCGAAGTTCCGTTTGCCTAAGCTCTATCCCCCACAGCTGGCTCATTATGACCTTGAAGAAGTCCCTGTTGTCATAGATGATTTTAAGCTGCACGAAGCTGAGCTTCTTGAACTTGTCGATTATGTCTGTTTCTTTAGAAACCGCCTGGTCTATGTCTTGCTTGATTAGGGCAAGGCCTTCACTGACAATGAAATTGAACAGTTCTTCCTTTGTTCTGAAATGGTAGTAGAGCGTACCCTTTGCAACTCCGGCATTTAATGCAATTCCATCCATGGTTGCACCCAAATAGCCCTTTTCAGATATTTCCTTTATGGCGGCGTCCATTATGGTTTGTTTTGTGTTTTTCATTTTACACCCGCTTTCGACTGACCGGTCGGTATAGTTAACTTCAATATACACGAAAAAGCGAAGATGTTCAAATAAAAAATATTTTGCAGGAATGCTTGCATTTTTGTGTGAGCGGGATTATAATTAGAAAAACTGAACTGACCGGTCAGTACAAAATTCATCTAAGCAATATCAGAAGTATGAAGGGGAATAACGATATGAAAAGATTTGGAATGCTTATAGCGAAAAAAAGAGTTTTGGTTTTAATCATTGCCGTATTGCTTGTAATACCGTCACTTTATGGGATTGCAACGACAAGAATCAATTACGACATTCTCACCTATTTGCCGGAAGAGCTTGATTCCATGAAGGGACAGGATGTCTTGAATGACATATTCAAGAATGCGGCAACGGGATATCTGGTAATTGAGGATATGGAAGGAAAGGATGTCTCAGCCATCAAGGAAAAGATTTCGGATATTGAAGGCGTTGAGGGGGTTGTGTGGATTGACGACCTTTTGGATATAAATGTTCCCAAAGAAATTATTCCGGGAGACATCAAGGATATATTTTATCAGGAAAATTTCACGTTGTTGATGGTGAAATTCGAAAATCCGTCCTCCGCGGACGGAACGCAAAATGCAATAGGGGAAATAAGAAAGGTCATGAACAAGCAGTGTTTTTTCAGCGGCACCTCGGCAATACTCAAAGACACAATAGAGCTTTCCGACAAGGAAACCCCTGTATTCGTGTTGCTGGCCGTTGTTCTTGCGGTGATAGTGCTTAGTCTGACACTGAGTTCAACCCTAATACCTTTTATATTTCTTGCGGCAATCGGAATAGCGATTCTTTACAACATGGGAACAAATGTGTTTCTGGGCGAGATATCCCATCTCACGAAGGCTCTTGCGGCAGTTCTGCAATTGGGAGTCACCATGGATTTTTCAATTTTCCTTTTGCACAGGTACGAGGAGGAGCTTTCACAAAAGAAGGGAAAAGACGAGGCCATGGCCGATGCCGTTTCCAAGACAATGATTTCAATTAGCGGAAGTTCGCTTACAACCATCGCAGGCTTTTTGGCACTTGGTGTAATGAAGCTTGGAATAGGCAGGGACATAGGGTTTGTGATGGCAAAAGGAGTTGCTTTGGGAGTTGTGTCGACCGTAACGATACTCCCGGCGCTGATTCTTGTTTTCGACAAGGCCATACACAGGTTCAGGCATAGGACCATATTGCCGGAATTCACTAAAACAGCGGACTTCATAACGAAGCATTACAAGGGCTTCATGCTTATGTTCATAATAATTCTCGTTCCGGCTTTGTACGGAAAGGCAAATGCGCCTGTATACTACAATCTCGACCAATCGCTTCCGGAGGATATGGAATCCATAGTCGCGCTTGACAAGCTGAAAGACAAATTCGACATGATGACCACTCATATGATAGTCATAAACGACGAGCTTCCGTCATATGAAAAAAAGGAAATGATCGACCGCATAGAGGCTCTTGACGGAATACAGTTTGTTGCAGGGTATGACAAATACATCGGGCCGGCTTTGCCCGAAAGCTTCGTGCCGGATGAAATAAAGGACATCAGCAAGAAGGGCGGCTACAGCATGCTGCTTGCAAATTCAAATTACAGGGCGGCAACGGACGAACTCAACAATCAGCTTTATGAGATGGACAGGATTGTCAAATCCTATGATCCGGATGGACTGATTACAGGCGAGGGCGCGCTTACCAAGGACCTGATAGAAATTGCGGACATAGACTTCAAGAATGTAAGTATTGTTTCCATAATTGCCATTTTCGCCATAATAATGCTTGTGTTCTACTCTTTGTCAGTACCCATATTGCTTGTGGCTTCAATAGAGTTGGCAATATTCATAAACATGGCAATTCCATTCTATACAGGAACGGTCATACCCTTCATCGCATCCATAGTCATAGGGTGCATACAGCTTGGGGCGACTGTAGACTATGCGATACTTCTGGCTACGAGGTACAGAGAAGAAATACGTAACGGTTATGAAAAGCACGAGGCCATGAAGATTGCACTCGAGGGTTCGATAAACTCCATTGTAACAAGCGGGCTTACATTTTTCGCTGCGACAGTAGGCGTCGGAGTCATAGCCGACATGGACCTGATAAGCGCGCTTGCGCTGATGATTTCGAGAGGGGCCCTTATCAGCATGTTTGTAATAATAACGGTCCTTCCTGCGCTCCTGATGGTGTTTGAAAAGACCGTTGAAAAGACAACATTGCATTGGAAGAAAAAACCTTTGCAAAAGAAAAACGATGACAAAGAGATTTCACAGAGCATATAAATATTGAAAGGAACGGTAGATATGAAAAATAAAACGCGAATTGCCAGAGCATTTTGCATGTCAATGGCTATTTTGATGGCGTTCTCAAGCTTTTCATGGGCGGCGGATGTGGCGACAAAAGAAGAAACTGTTTATGTCAATCTGAGTCATGAAGGGAAAGTGGTCAACATAATTGTGAGCGATTGGCTGCATTCCGAAGAGATGGATGTCGAATTTGATGACGTATCCAAACTGGAGGGTATAAGGAATGTAAAGGGAGAGGAAGTTCCTGTTGCCAGCGGCCAAAGCCTCAGATGGAAGACGGAAAAGGGAGAGATATACTATCAGGGGACTACCACAAAAAAGCTTCCAATAGAGTTCGATCTTAAGTACAAGCTGGATGGAAAACCGGTTTCGCCGGAGCTTCTTGCGGGACGCACCGGAAAACTCGAGATAAGAATGAAGATAACAAACAACGACGCTCACGATGTGATGCTCTCAAGCGGAAGCAAGCGTCTGTTCACACCGTTTGCCGTGGCTGCGGTATTTAATTTTCCGACGGACAATTGCAGAAACATTTCGGTAAATACAGGCAAGGTTATGAATGACGGGAACACTAGCATAGTAACATATGCCTCTGTTCCGGGGCTTGAAGAGAGCCTTGACATAGACGACGAGGATTTCGATGAAATGTTCGACCTTCCGGAAGAGCTTGTTTTGGAAGCGGATGTGAATGATTTCGAGATGGGGGACATACTCATAACAGCGGCTTCCGATTCAAGCATTTTAAACGACATAGAGGGATTTGACGACATGATAGAAGAGACTGAGGACGGTGTTGAAGATCTTTCGGATGCAAGCGAAGAGGTTCAAAGCGGAATAGAAGAGCTCAGCGACGGGACAGAGAATCTGCTGAGAAATTTCGAGGACTTCAATAGAGGAATGTTTTCCCTTGAGGACGCTGTATCCGAACTGGAGGAAAATATCAATGGAAAAATACTCGACGGTTCAATAGACTTGTCGGACGGCGCAGAGGAATTTTGGGAAAAAACAGGCGAACTTAAAGACGGATCCGAAGAACTCTATGAAGGATCGGTTGAACTTGAGGACGGACTTGGTGATGCATATCTCGGTGCTGTTGCTTTGAAGGATGGCACTAAGCAGTTGACTGCCGGAATCGAGCAGATGATTGCTGAAATGGGCGCAAGCTCAATGGATACCGATTCAGTGAGTGACGCCATTGAGGATGCGGTAAAGAACGCCGTCGAGGGTGCTGTTGCGGGTGTCATAGCTGGAGACGATTCGCTTACAGAAGCGCAGGAGGCGTATCTTGAGGCCGCGGCAAGCGCTGCAGGTGAACAAGCCGGGGCAGCCGCAGGGGCAGGAGTAAAGGCCTCGCTTGATGATAAAATGGGCGAATTGATGACAAAGCTCGAGGGTGGCTTAACCCAATTGCTTTACGGTGCCCAAGCTCTTGACGATGGCATTTATGACTTGAAATCAGGTTTGTGGCAACTATCGGACGGAGCCGAAGAACTTAGCGACGGAATGAATACCCTTGATGAGAATGCCGAGTTGTTCGAGGACGGAGCGCAGGAGCTTGCTGACGGAGCCGTCGAACTAATGGACGGACTGGGTGCATTGGGCCAAGGCGCGGCAATCTTGAAGGAAGGAGCCGATGGACTTGCAGAGGCTTCGAATACTGCAAACAAAGGCATAGGAACACTTCAAAGCGGTGCAGAAGACCTTTTTGAGGGATATGAAACCTTCAGCGAAGAGGGCGTCGAGGAACTTCACGACAAGTTGTTTGAAAAGACCGATGAGTATTACGAACTGTTCGAGATAAAGGAGAGCCTTGCCGACCTTTCAAGCAGATATGAAAACTTCTCGGGCATTGGAGAGAACATGGAAGGAAAGCTGAAATTCGTCATCAAGATAGACGGCATCGAAGCTAAAGATGAGGAAGTGGAAGCACCGCCTGTGGAAAAGGAAAAAACAGGTTTCATAGGCTGGGTTAAAAATAAATGGAACAATATATTCAAAAAATGATGCAATAGTGTTATTGATTCCAAACAAATAAAAAAATTGAGGAGAAAAATAAAATGAAAAAATACTTGAAGAAAACCATGATGATACTGTTGTCCGTAATTCTTGTTATGAGCTCGGTAGGGATGGCCTTTGCAGACGAAACTGAAAGCGGGGACGTGGAGGTTGAAAACATAGAAGCCAACAGAAGTCAAACATCTATAAGCTACAATAAAAGCTGGATAACGGAAAAAGTTGTCGCAATTGACGGCATTGCCTACGTTCCGCTTTTGCAGATAGCGTCGCTCCTGGGTTTTGACACTTCATACGACGAGCCGACCGACACATTGGAAATAGTAAGCGACTGGAACCCTGAAAATTTCAGAGGAAGCGCCCAGCTTGTCTTTGGCAACGGAACCACATATAATGGAGGCTATAAGAATTGGGTCTTTGACGGTGAAGGCACATTGACATTTCCTGACGGTTCCAGCTACGAAGGACATTTTACGGGCGGAGTCATGAGCGGAGAAGGCAAGTACTCAGCGGCAAACGGAGACATTTATGAGGGCCGGTTCGAAGACAACAGTTACTGCGGCTATGGAGAATACACCTACGCAAATGGAGATATTGTTGAAGCGGAATTTGACGGAGGAACATATGAGGGATATGCATGTGTGGATGTAAATGGAACAGATGAAAAAGACCAGCTCAAGGCTTACAAATGGGAAAGCCCTTTTGAAACATTGGATATTCAAAGCAAGGCGTTTGAAAGAAGTTTGTTCAACGGAAGCGTGGACGTAGTTTATGCAAACGGAGACACCTATGATGGAAGCGTCACGAACAGCATGAAAAATGGAAAAGGCGAATTGACTGCTTTTGACGGAACAGAATATGACGGAAACTTCATGATGGGTAAAAAGACGGGATATGCGACCATGACATATTCAGACGGAAGTTTATACAAAGGGTATTTCAAAGACGGCGCATATAATGGTTATGGAAAGCTTTACTATGCAAACGGAGACATATACGACGGCGCATGGAAAAACGGCGATAGAGAAGGCTACGGCAAATATACGGAAGCCAACGGAAACTATTTCTATGGAATATGGCAAAACGACCTTAAACATACAAAATACGAGGAAGATGACGAAGACTACGAAGGCTACGGTGCCTATCTTGTAAACAAGAAAAATACATCCGACGGCGAGACTGACAAGTATAAGCAGAAATGGATCGAAGGCAAACTTATAAGAGAAAGAAAAGACAACTGAATAGAAACATAATGAAAAAATAGAAGGATGGGCTAAATGCTAAGCATTTGGCCCTCTTCTTTGTTATGTTAAATCTTTGTTGATTTTATTGACAAAGATTTTTCACATGGTAGTATATGATTAAATAATCATATAAAGGAGAGGAAGCCATGAGGCAGGTTGAAATAATGAAGGCTCTCGCTGATGAAAACAGATTGAGGATTCTAAATCTATTGAATCGAAATCTGTTGTGCGTGTGCGAATTGGAGACAATACTTAATCTGAACCAATCAAATATTTCAAGGCATCTTGCAAAGCTTAGGAATATGGGAATAATTATTGCCGAAAAGGATGCTCAATGGGTTCATTATAAACTTGACAAAGAATTCAAGATAAAAAACCCGGAACTATGGAGTCATGCGGAAAAAATTTTTCAGAGAATTTCGATATGCATAGAAGACAGTGAACGTTATGAAAGTTATCTGAATAATGGATTCACATGTAAAGACATACAAAAAGACAAGGAATTTGTATTTAAAAAAATAAACAAGGCTGAATTTAAGATTGGCTTGTAGGAGGAGAATACATGGATAATCAAAAAATGAAAAAAACAAGGGCTTTGGATAAAAATAAGGTCGCTGATGAAATGGGAGTATTTGGACGGTATTTGACACTGTGGGTTGCGCTTTGCATTGTGGCGGGTGTGGCAGTAGGGAGATTTATTCCGGCGGTTCCCGAAACACTCAGCAGATTCGAGTATGCAAACGTCTCAATCCCTGTCGCCATTCTCATATGGCTTATGATCTACCCCATGATGCTCAAGATTGATTTCCACAGCATCGTAGAGGCAACCAAAAAGCCTAAGGGATTGACGGTTACTACGGTAGTAAACTGGCTGATCAAGCCTTTCACAATGTATCTTATTGCAGCGTTATTTTTTAAAAACATTTTTGCTCCATGGATATCGCCTGATCTTGCAAACCAATATCTTGCAGGGGCTGTCCTTTTGGGAGCCGCTCCTTGCACGGCCATGGTATTTGTATGGAGCCATTTGACTAAGGGAGATCCGGCTTACACATTAGTGCAGGTAGCAGTAAACGACTTGATTCTTCTGGCGGCTTTCACTCCAATTGTAGCTTTGCTCCTGGGAGTTTCGAACATTGTGGTGCCTTATGACACGCTTTTCCTTTCGGTAATTCTTTTTGTACTGATACCGCTTGTTGGAGGGTGGTATTCAAGAAAAACCATAATTGCAAAGCACGGGCAGGATTATTTTGAGAATGTATTTATCAAGAAATTTGACAACACAACAATAGTAGGACTTTTGATGACATTGATTATCATATTCTCATTCCAGGGAGAAATAATCTTGAACAACCCTGTTCATATACTTCTTATTGCCGTACCACTCATAATTCAGACATTCCTGATATTTTTTATTGCCTACGGATGGTCAAAGGCGTGGAGACTTTCCCACGATATTGCCGCTCCCGCGGCGCTTATAGGAGCAAGCAACTTTTTTGAGCTTGCTGTTGCCGTCGCCATTTCGCTGTTCGGGCTGCAATCCGGAGCAACACTTGCAACTGTTGTCGGAGTTCTCGTTGAAGTTCCGTTAATGCTGACGCTGGTTAGATTTGCAAACAAGACGCGTGGTGCATTTGAACACACTCATTGACCATCTTGATATTGAATAATCAAACATAAATGAAAGGAGGGTAAAAATGACAAGAAAAACCGTAGCATTTGTTTGTGTCCATAATTCATGCCGATCCCAGATGGCCGAGGGGTGGGCAAAAGAACTTGGAAAGGACATGATCGAAGCCTATTCTGCCGGAACAGAAAAGTATCCGGAGGTCAAGCCTTTGGCAGTGGAGGTAATGGAGGACGCCGGAGTAGACATGAGCGGCCACTATCCAAAGCTTTTGACCGATATACCACAGGAACTCGATATTCTTATCACCATGGGCTGCAATGTTGTTTGCCCCTTTGTTCCGGCGAATCATACCGAAGACTGGGGCCTTGACGACCCGTCGGGCGGACCGAAAGAAGATTTTGAAGAGACGCGAAATCAAATAAAGCTCAAAGTGATTGATTTGATTGAACGATTGAGGCGGGAAGAAATATAAATTTGGTAAGTTATTCATATAGGTTGATTCGATTTAATAAAAGATATTTTCCGTCACAAAACCGTCACATTCCCCGGGTAATATGTATTCAGACAAGGAGATACATAAAAAACGAAAGGGGAATTGAAATGAAAAACAAGACAAACAAAAAGGTCCTGAGCGTAGTATTGGCGGCGTCGATGTTGCTTGCGATGGGTGTTACGGCTTTTGCGACAGAAACAACAGAAACAGGCACAAACAAAAACCAAAAGGGGTATTACAGGCAAGCATCCGAAATGAGAGGCAGGATGGGGACCGAAAGAGGAGCCATGAAAGCCCCAGGGGTAAGGCTCGCCATAGGTGACAGACTGCTTGATGAAATGGTTGAAAACGGCACAATCGAAGAAACTGATGTAG
>Ga0102938_10000556_pt1 | contig 27439 bp, 25 predicted proteins | sample SalPonR2_B_D2_MG_FD_84516 | JGI IMG/M metagenome (GOLD analysis project Ga0102938, IMG submission 84516) | Salt pond soil microbial communities from South San Francisco under conditions of wetland restoration - Salt Pond MetaG R2_B_D2_MG | ecosystem: Environmental > Aquatic > Marine >... | reverse complement strand
CGGGCGCGGAGTTGGTTGTGCTGGTTCGGCCACAGGTGCTGCGTTACTAGTACTTGGTTGTACGTGCTGGGTTGGCTGTGGTGCGGCCGGGCCGTGAGGTGAAGTGTTGGTGCTCTGGGTGAGCACGCTCTCTTGGCTTGAGGTGTGTACTGGCTCTTCGTCTTGCTGTGGAGCTTTTTGAGAAGTTGTCGCTTCTGAGGCACTGCTTGTGCCCGCACCGTAGCCGTGGATTTTTTCAATGTCGGTGGCCATGGTGCGGAGGGGTTTTGCAGCCGTGCGCTCATCAACTAAAACCTGATCAGGTTCTAGGAGTTTTCCATCTAGGTGTTTTTTTGTTTCAGTGACCACTAAGTCAATGTGTACGGGTTTTAGTTTGAGTTCGTTTTGGAGCCAATTTCTAAACGAATCTTCACTGGAAAGACCAAGCACATAATCACCTCGCTGGTCAATAAATTCGCCAACGTTTGGATCAGTAACACCTAAAGTGTTGATGAGTTCTTTATTTAGGCGGGCGGCTGCAACAGAGCTGTAAGCTTCTTTTTCAGTTTCTGATAGTCCGCTATGAGCTTTAATTTGTTGAGGTGTCATACTGCTTTATTGTCCAAAACGTCGACCGACTGTATCGTTGTTTAACCAGTCACGCATTTCATTTCCACGTGTATCTTGACGAATAGAAATCGCTTGTAGGTAAGGCTTAATAATTTTTTGTGTGTTTTGATTTTTACGTTTTGCTAGCTCTGTAATTGCTGAGAAAGGTAGTTCATTAATGAATGATTGAACATTTCCATTTTGCCCATTCGTATTAGTACCAAATACTTCGTCTGGTAAGTCAGCAATATCACTAGGATTCATCTTAGCAATATCGCCAGCTGTTAAACCACCAATATTAGCGCCATTTACAACAATTTGGGTTAAGCCTGTTTTTCGTGCAGTTTTGATTTCATCTTTGTATGAATCTACCAAGTCAAGATTTTTAATTTGGTCATCTTTTAACCAAACTGCGTTTTCTGGCTTCTTTAAGAATTCCTGTCCGAGAGCAGACAAATCATCTTTACCAGCCTTCTTAAGATCTTTCGAATTTTGATACTTGGTAGCCATCCCAGACTGTCTACTCGCAGCAATTTTCCCTGTTTTTACATCATTGATGTCATCACTATCTGCTAGAGCTTTAAATTGACTGCCGGAGAGATATTGAGCATTTGCATTAATTAACTTCATTCCATTATCAGTTTTCGCAATCTCAAGTAGTTGGGGATTTGTCATGTCACTGAAGGCCTGTTCAATATCAGCAGCATTTCCTTTTTTCGAGCCATCTTCAATCTTTTTAACCAGCTCAGCAGTAGCTGCTCTGCGTGCACCTGAAGATTTAAGAGCTTTTTGATTAGCTTTCATTTGGGTACGACTTACTCCTTCACCAAACGGTGTAGCACCAGCCCCCGTCTTATAGCTTGCTGCCGCTGTGTCTAGAGATCCTGCTCCAGAAACTCTTGCGCTTGCCAATGACAGGCGGTCACGAGCGCTCAACGGCATGTTTGCGGCTTTTTTCTCACGCGCTTCCTGTAAACGATCTGCGCTACCTTGGTAATAGCGTCCAGCGGTATTTCTGTATGCTGCGTTGCCCATATTTCTACCTGCTTGACGAAAGTAATTTGCACCAACACCCCCCACCTTCATAACGGTACTTGCACCGGCAGCCCCCATTTGTTTGGCGACCATGGTTGAAGCAATTAAAAAACCTATCATTACCGCAAAGAATAGTAAGAGTGCAAAGGTATCACTCGTGACACCTTGCGCACTATAAACCTCATTAAACGTAGCTGTCTCAATTGGAAAGGAGCCGTTAATACCAACGAAAATAACCGCTGAGAGGTAAATCATAAAGAGGTACGCAGGTGCCACAAACGCGTTTGCGAGAAAGCCTTGCCACCACTTACGTTGATAGGTCATAAACTTATCGAAGATTAACCCAACAAACATAGCGGGTGAGAATATCATATACGCAATCAGTGCGACAAAACGATAGATGAGCAAAATAGCCCCGGAGAGAAATACAAAACCAGCGATAATTTGGATGACCATTATCAAAAAGCCAAACCCAATGGCACGTGGATTTAATACGAAGTCAGTAACTTCTCGTAGGAGGCCGGCATCTTCTGGTGTCTCAATAAAGTCAGTAGCGTATGAATTGAGCTGCATATTTTGCATAAAGGTTTCGCTAATTGGTGCACGTAAGCGACTCCCTTCTCCGGTCCAGGCACCAAAGCCCGTGTTATAGATTTGGACGGCAGCAATGTTACTGAAGTCGATGACCGCCTTAGTGATGAATAGACTGAAGTTAATCAGTAAGGCTGCAACAATGAGACCACCGAGGGTGCGCTGCAGGTTATTGCTACCGATACGCAGAATGGTTTGTAATCCAATCCAAATGAGGCCGAAGATAAAAAGAATATTAAACAAATCTCGGATGATCTGCCAAAGCGTATCAACTGCTACACCAATATTACCGCGCAGCAAATCACCCATACCAATGACAAGCGTGCCAATAGCAAAGTCAAGTAGGTTACCACCTATAAGGGTAAATAAACCACCGATTGTAGTGAAGACAAAATAAAGAACTCCACCTAATCCACCCGGGGCATAGTTTTCAACGGTCTCTACTTGCGCAAACACAATGGTTGGCAATAGTAATAAGGCCGCAAGGATTGCGATGTATGGAAGATACGTAGTGAGGCGAGGTAGAGCGGCTCGAAACATAGGTAATAAATCAAGGGGTGATGCTACAGTCATCGAGTGCATCATCAAGTTCGTCTCTTAAGAGGCGGATGTCATCCCCGACGCCGAAGTCGGCGTAGTACTCGGCTTGTGTAATCTCCGCTGTAGTAGGGATAAGCCCTTCGCTCTCAAGAGTGTTGTACTGCTCTAGTATAGCACTCTGCTCGACGGGGTCGTTTGTCTCGGCGAGGCGCGCGCTAAGCTCGTCGAGTACTAACGCAACGGTTTCGTATTGTTCGAGCTCTGCACTCGCGCCGTCGCTAATCTCGGCAAAGTCCTCGGGCCAGTCGGGCACGGCGCAACCATTGGCAGTCAGTATAGCTTCGGCCTCGTCATACTCGTCACGTGCATCGTCTATCGCCGCCACAACGTCAGTGACGGCAGCGATGTAGCGGTCGGTTTCCAGGAGCGAGTCGTCTACCATCATGGTACTTCCCCCACCCGTCTCCACCTCTTCGGTGGCGAGGGCATCGAGGTAGGAGAGGTTACCGGAAGCACCATAACTAGCATCGGTAAACTGGCTGTTGCCACCAAGTCCGAGGAGACCAAACGTACCCGTCAGAGCTTGTTGCGCGAGCTGCGCGAGTAGTGCACCGATGATCTCATCAATTTCGTCGGCGGTGATGAGCATGTCTCGACCAGCATTAAGCGAGCTGTTGAGTTGGTCGGCAATGACACGGCCAGGAGTGGTAACGGTACAGTTCTCACGCGAGCCACCCGGAGCGGCTGTTTCCTCACACACGCGGAAGGAGAGAAATCCGTCACCAAACTCTAAGAGCTGGTTTTCTTCCGCTTGCTCATTGGCTATTTCTTTTTGAATTTGGTACTGGGTTATGAAAAATGCGCGGTTGGGGTCGTTTGCTTCGCCTTGGGTGAGTTCAAACCAGGCGCCCCACCCCCCTTGGCTAAAGTCGCCACTTAAAAAACCATCGATGTTGTCACTGACGTCGTCGAGGGTACAGGCGGGTGCTGGCAGGTCGCCGAGGCCATCACGACTTGCGTTGTAACTCGCTGCAATAGCAATGCGTACGTCAAGCTCGAATGGGTCACATAAAAAGGCAAGGTCGGAGCCAAGCAGGGTATCACTGATAACTTGGTCGGCGACATTCTGTAGGTAGCGCTCGAGGTCCGTCACAAACGCTGGGCTACCCTGGAAGCCGGAGTTAATCCAGGTAATAACCGACTGCACCATCTGTTGAATAATCAACCGAGCAATACCGTAAGCAATCCCATCGAGAGCATACTCCTTGGTCACTAAGGCACCAATAAGACTGTTGTTTACAATCGCCTCGGTAAGGTTGGTTGGGTCGAACACAAGACCACCAATACCACCACCACCGGCCTCGACCGTTTCGGTTGGTGTGATGGGTGTGTAGAGTAGACCCAGTATGAGGAGGCTGGCTAAAAATCGTTTCATACAATTACTCAGAGTACTCATACACAGTATATACCGGGTCATCAGGTTCGAAACGTGCCCCCTGTTCACGGGCAGCCTCAAAGAAATTTTCGTAGGCGACGGCCATCCCATCTAGATCGCCAGGGTAGCGACGCAAGCGAAGGAGCGCATACATCGGGTCGCTAAAGAGGTAGCGGAAAGCCGACACATCGTTGCGGATGGCGACAAACGTATTGAGTAAATCGAGGTGTTCTTTTACGAGCACATCTGGTACTGCCATCAGTTCCATCTCGGTGATGATGAGTGAGTAGTTTTGAATAATTGGGTCGAGCGCTTGGAGTAAGGTCGCATCACCGCGGGCGACCGCCGCTTGGACGATCTCCAGTTCGTTGCGGGTTCCCTCGGGCAGTCGCGCGGCGTCGATAGCGGCAGCGACGCGATTGGCGTGACCGCGCAGCGTACCCGGAGTACTCGCGATGGCACGGATATCGGCGCTGGTGCGGAGCGTGTCTTGAGCTTGCGCCACCAGCTCATCACTCGCCTGGGCAATCAGTTCATCGGGTGATCGACCAAAGCCCCCGAAGCTACTGTTACGGACGTAGCTTTGAAAGAAGTCGAGCGCAAACTCTTCTGTTAATGTGTCGGGTTCGCGGAAAGTGGTGCTGCGTTGCGGCACCGCTAACGGCTCAGTCTGGTCGAGCAGTTCTTGCCAATCAGGCACCCCATCGCCGTCACTGTCTTCGGGTGGAATGTATTCACGGAGGGTTGGTCCATCAACGATAGTGGGTGGTTGCAGTGCAGCGACTTGCGTCGGCGCAGTCGGCGTTGGTCGATACTGCACGAGCACGAGCGCCGCCGCAACGAGGGCGCCGCCAATCAATAACGCTCCTTTGATACGCGAGTTCATCCCTTTCAGTATACCCTCCCGAGGCAGATATGTAGCGGCGTTACTGACATGTCGTGAGCGCGTGTGTGAGTTGATACCACTCGGCGAGAGAGACATCCTCGGCCCGAATAGTTGGTGATAGAGCGGCACCCGCCAGTGCGTGGGTGGTACACGTTTCGCCAAAGATAGTTTTGAGATTAGATTTCAGCTGCTTGCGCTTTTGTGCGAAACCGGCCCGAATCACGGTAAAGAAATCAGCCTCGGAGATGTCTGTGAAGTAGTCGCGGGAGAGGTTTCGCACCGTCACAATCGCGGAGTCTACGGTGGGAGGAGGAGTAAAGTGTCCGCGCGAAACGGCTTTGTATATAGCTACATCGCCGTACGCTTGTAAGGAGAGCGCGAGTAGCGACCCCTTAGCACCGGGGACCGGTGGCAGTGGTGCAGCGGCCCGTTTCGCAACTTCTTTTTGGACGAGAAAGACGAGGTCACTAGGTTGAACTGGGTGTTCAACGCAGTTGCGAAACAGGTAGCCGGAGAGATAGTAGGGTATGTTCGACACAATTTTGAAGCCGTGGTCGGCAAGACCCAGCGCCTGCAGTGACAGTTGGCGGACGTCGAGTTCGATGAGGGTGAGTTGCCCGCGCGTAATTTCCTCATCTAAGGTTTCCGCAAGCGTGGAGAGGGCGCGTCGGTCGGTTTCGAGGGCAATCACCGTGGCGCCCCGGGCGAGGAGGGCGGTTGTCAACGCGCCAGTGCCGGGTCCTATCTCGAGCACAGTATCCCCAGCCGTTACCGCGCCGGCGTCGCACAACCAGGTTGGTACGATGTCGGAGTTGAGAAAGTGTTGGCCCAGCGATTTTTTATGATGAAACGATTCAGACATAGCAGCAGCCTACCCTACTGACGTACCTTTGCCCAGTGTGTGTCACGTATTGGACGACTAGACTGGTACTGCCATGCGTACCCAATGACACACCTGCGTGCACCTACCAGTGTAGTGCGGGAGTGGGGAGTTAGTCGAGGTAAATAGTAGTCTCGTACCCCGAGAGTAGTCCGCTGTCTCGCTGCCCTTCTGTGTCGACGTGTGCGGTATCGATATCGTTGAGAAACGATGAGGGGATATTGACTCGTTGGCTACCGAAGATGGTACGCAAGTGTGCGTACGTGAGCCAGACTTTTTTCTCGGCGCGGGTCAGCGCCACGTAGAAGAGTCGACGCTCCTCTTCGTGATCGACACCGCGGTCGTCGAGACGCTCATGCGGGAACAGCCCCTCCTCTAACCCACTGATAAACACGTACGGAAATTCGAGACCCTTGGCAGCGTGAACCGTCATCAGACGAACTGCATCACTGCCGGTAGCACCGAGTTCATCTTGATCACTTTGTAAGGCTGCGTTTTCCAACAGCGCCTCTACCCCTTCCTCGGGGTCGAGCTCATCGAAGCGTACGGCAAGACTCACCAGCTCCCGCAAGTTCTCTAATCGTTCCAGGTCGTCTTCCGTCCCGCTCTTTTTGAAATGTGTTTCGAGCCCCGAGCGACTAATGATGAATCGGAGTGTGCTGGAAATCGGTTCTGTTTTAGCGTGGTCGGCGATGTCTTGCATCAGTTGCTCAAACCGCGCTACCTTCTCAGCGGTGGCACCAGTAAGTTCATCGCGTCTCCCTTCAATGAGTTTTAGTGCGGTTACCTTACCGATGCCGCGCGGTGGCACGTTAACGATGCGCGCTAGGTCGGCGGTGGTGTCGGGGTTGAGGGCGAGGCGAAGGAATGAGAGTACATCTTTCACCTCTTTGCGCTCAAAGAATTTTGTACCTAATACCTGGTACGGTACATTAAAGTTAAGAAACGCCTCCTCCAGTACTCGCGACTGAAAATTGGTGCGAAAGAGAATAGCAATGTCCGAGGCGTGAGCACCCGCGCTGATTAATTGCTTGCACTGCAGGGCAATGTACTCTGCTTCGTCGATACCCTGCTGAGCCGCGTAGAGCGTAATCTTCTCCCCTTCGGCATTATTGGTAAAGACATTTTTTTCTACCCGGTTTTGGTTGCGGGCAATAATTTGGTTACTCGCGGCAATAATAGTCTGGGTTGAGCGATAGTTCTCTTCCAGCAAGATGGTGCGGGCACCTGGGAAGTGGCGCTCAAACTGCAAGACGTTGGCAATGTCTGCGCCCCGCCAACTGTAGATTGACTGGTCGATGTCACCAACAACACAAATGTTTTGCTGCTCGCCGGCAATTTCCCGCGCAATTGCAAACTGTACCTTGTTTGTGTCTTGGTACTCGTCGATATGGAGGTATGGATAGCGGGTGCGAATAGCCTCGCGCACGGGCGGGTGGTCGCGCAAGAGGTTGAGTGTCTTGACGAGCAAATCATCAAAGTCTAACGCTTTGTCAGCCTGGAGTAACTCGGTGTAGTGTGACCAGACGGCCGCCGCAACTTGCTCGGGATAGGAGCGGGCGTCGGCCGAGAAGTCACTCTGGCTAATCGCATCACCCTTCGCGCGCGAGATAATCGAAAGCATCTTGCGGGGCTCAAATTGTTTTGGGTTGTACCCCGCTCGTTCCAGCGCGGTCTTAACCGCTTTCACACTATCGCTCCGGTCGTAGATAACGAAGTGACGCGGGAGGTTAAGGACACCGTGAAACTCACGCAGTAGACGGACGCCTAAGGAGTGAAAGGTGGTAACGGTCGGGTAGCTGTCGATCACAGCTCGGTCGCTGGGAGGAAACTGCCGCAGGAGCGCGCTCGCTCGCTCGCGCATTTCTTTTGCCGCCTTGTTGGTAAAGGTGACTGCCAGGATATTGTGCGGAGCGGTGCCCTGGTGTACGAGGTGTACGATGCGGTGGGTGATGACACGGGTTTTGCCAGAACCAGCGCCAGCCAAAACCAGGAGTGGTCCCGTGGTGTGTAACACTGCTTCCTGCTGAGCATCGTTGAGTCCGTCGAGGTATGGTTGTGTCATAGGTGCGGTGCATCATACCACATACATATATAGGTACAGCAAAACGTGCGCGGGGTGTCCCGCGCACGATAAGGGTTACGTCTGATGGTACTGCTGCCACTTTGGAAGCCATTCATCTCGTGTGACCGACAGAATGATTTCGTCGTGCCGCTCACCGTTGCGGAAGACCCGACTCCGCAGTCGAGCTTCTTCCACGTACCCACACTTTTTACTATAGGCTGCCGAACGACCATTGAACGCAATTACCCGTGACGTCACGAGGTGTAACCCGAGGTAATTGAATGCGTACTCCAAGAGGACCATCTTGGCATCAGTGCCATACCCCTTGCTGCGATAGCGCTCCGCAAAAATGACCGAACCTGTTTCGGCCACTCGGTTAACGAGATCGATGCCGTGGAGACCCATCGTACCAATGAGTATGTCATCGTGCGTACATATCCCAACGACCAAATTTTTCTCGCTTGGTGTTTGGAGTTGTTCCACCCACGTTTCCTCAAAGCGCAATCCTTTGGGCAAGGTGGTATTGAGGTATTCGTACGTGTCGGGTTGATTGATGCCACGATAGACGGTAAGCGCGTCTGCTGCTTCGAGTGGACAGAGGTTCACTAACTTCCCCTGGCGCCAGTAAACACGTTTCGTGTGCGTCGCGTTAGACATAACAAATCTCCTTGTTGGTTTGGTGAAGAACAAATACAGCTTGCGCGGAGGCAAGCTGTTTTGAGTTCACAAAGAAAAATTGAGAGATTTACGAAGCCATAACATATTGCCTACCCAGCGATTGAATCACATAGGAACGTCCACCTAGGTATGAGGTCTTTCGGGTGAACAGCGCAGAAATAGCTGCGTTGATCCAGATACGTAATTCAGTTGTGTGTGCAATATGTCGCATTCATTTATCTAACTATATTTGCGAAGACGTGTCAATAGACAAAATCTTACCGTTTATAGGTCTATATTAGCTGTTACGCTAGTAACTCACAGTTTTTCCGCTCGTCAATTGCACTCCTACCCCGCTCTTGTACAATTACTGACATCAAAGAGGCGTAAGCCTCTTTTCACTTGGGAAGGACATGAACGACCAACACGAGTGAGTTGCGTATGCAAACATCTGGAACAGATTCTGACGGCTCAAGTACACGCGGCAGTATAGCTGCCGACCGTCATACATACCTCGCTCACACGCACCGGCTCGCTACTCGCGGCGGAGCGCACAGCCACCTCCAGCTTATCGTTGGACTCCTCGCGGTACTCATTCCGCTCTCGGTTTACGCGAATCTACTCGACTCGACTATAGTGGTGGATGATTCACGCGTGCTTGAAGGTTCTTCTGCCACAACTCCGGTAGACGTTCGCCTCCTGGCTGCCCACACTACGGCCGACCCACTAGCTGCTCGTGGTGGTGGTGACATTATTGTGAGTGAAGGCGCCCTCGTACCGGGTGGCGTCGTTGGTGAAGATTTAGTGAACGACAATACGTACGCGTCGGGTGAGATTACCTTGTACGTCGTACGCGAGGGCGACACTCTCTCGCAGATTGCAGAAATGTTTGAGGTCAACAGTAATACTATTTTATGGGCCAATGACATTACTCGTGCTACCAGCATTCAACCAGGTGATACCCTGGTGATCTTGCCAATAACGGGCGTTCGTCACGTGGTGTCATCTGGCGACACCATTGCCTCAATTGCCAAGAAATACGATGGCGATGTCGCCGAGATTGTCTCCTACAATCAACTCGCGTCTGCCAGCGATATTACAACTGGCGATACTATCGTGGTACCTGGTGGCAATATGCAACAAGCCGTACCAACCCGAACCGCCAGTCGCGCTACTCCCACTAGAGTTACCGGTAGTGCTGCTGCGGCAAGTAATTTTGTTCACCCGGCTCCAGGTGCAGTGCGAACGCAGGGTATTCACGGCTACAACGCAGTTGACTTGGCGGCAGCCTATAACAGTTCGATTCGTGCTGCCGCGGCTGGCGAGGTGATTGTCTCAAAGTCTGGTGGATGGAATGGTGGGTACGGTAATTACATCGTCGTTCGTCATGGTAACGGTACCCAAACGTTGTACGCGCACTTGAGTAGTAATGTGGTTGGGGTTGGTGCGTTTGTCGCGGCTGGTGAGACAATTGGTTATATGGGTAACACCGGCCGATCGACGGGGACGCACCTCCACTTTGAAGTTCGCGGCGCTACGAATCCATTTTAGACAAAATCCTAAAACGAGCGAATCTCATCGTTGGACTGCAAAAAATTACCCTCACCGTATGCGCGATACGACTCGCGCAATTTTTATTGTCCGCCTCGACCTTCATCTCGTTTTAAGGATTTTGCAAATAAGTCTTGGTAGCAGTTGTGCTTCAGTTTGGTCTCTACATAATATTTTTAATGGAATTTCGTGGCCAGAAAGTAAATTTAATTGAAGCAACCCAAGTTAAAGAGGGTGTAGTTTGCGACGTCTATGAGTTTGCAAATGACAACACTAAGGACTTAGGTATTGTGAAAGTATCAAAAGGTTTCAAGACTCCACTACAAAAAGTGCTCGGTGGCGAAAAAACAATAGAAATATTTGAAGCGAGAGTTGGTCAATTGAAAGTAATCGGGGCTGATAAGAAAGAACGTATTTATAATTTTCCAGGGCAACAGTCTGAGGTGGAGGTTCAGGTTGGTGAAATAATGGAATGGGAAGCAATCTGACAAGAAATACCGTCAACCTGAACAGGTCCTGTAAGGGAGGTGGCTGACTATACTTTTACTCTATACTGTAGCGCCTCAAGCACATGGTGCGGTGCAATCGTATCTACACCTTCTAAGTCAGCCACCGTCTGCGCAACCTTGAGGAGGCGATGGTAGCTGCGGGGTGAGAGGTTGAGTTTCTGTGATGAGGTCTTAAGAAGCTCGTGCACCTCGTCGGTAATGGTAATCGTATGCTCCAGCTCTCGAGCGGTGAGCTGGCTATTAGTACGGATGGTTCGGGGTACGTCGTGGTAGCGACTCGCCGCGCGTTCGCGCGCGGCGAGAATTTGCTCGCGCGCGGTGGTTGTCTCTTCCCCGTTGTGCTGCGTGCGCTTCTCGGTCAAGGTATCGTAGTCGACATGTGGCACCTCAAGCCAGAGGTCAATCCGGTCGAGAATTGGCCCCGATACTTTTTGTTTGTAGGTATCAGCCATAGCTGCTGCGTAGTCGGTGGTGCCGTCTTCGCTCCCCCGGTACGGGTTCATTGCTGCCATCAGAATAAAGTCAGCTGGAAATTCGACACTCGACTGGACGCGGCTCACGGTTACAACGCGGTCTTCTAGAGGCTGTCGTAGCGCGTCTAAGCTGCGTCGTTCAAACTCAGGAAACTCGTCCATAAATAGTACTCCTCGATGCGCCAAAGTGACCTCGCCTGGTTTGGGGTAGGTACCGCCGCCAACTAAGCTGGTGTGACTAGCGGTATGGTGCGGTGCTCGATACGGCGGTGTGCGTGTGATGTGCGACGTGGTGATCGATTCGCCAGCAATGGAGTGAATGCCCAGTACTTCCAGAACCGCTTCGGTATCGAGTGGCGGTAAGATGGTCTGAAAGGCTCGCGCGAGCATGGTCTTACCGGTACCTGGTGGACCAACCATCAGTACGTTGTGCCCACCAGCAGCCGCAATAACGAGTCCTCGCTTCGCCGTCTCCTGCCCTCTGATATCGTCGAGATGGATGGTGCTCTCGGTCCATTCACTCGCGATAGTTGTTGGTGGTGCTGGTGTAATGGTAACGGGCTGGGGATGGTTTTGGTCGATATGGGCAATAACAGCTGCAAGCGTTAGTGCGGGTGTAATGGTGATGTCGCTTACCAAGGCTGCTTCAGTAGCATTAGCTGCTGGCACTACTACCTCAGTAATGCCCGCGGCCGCCAGTGCTTGGACCGCCGGCAAGATTCCACGCACGGGGCGGAGCGTACCATCGAGCCCGAGTTCACCGATATACGCAATCGTTTCGTGCCGTGGCACGATATCGCCATGTGCAACCAAGTAGGCAATGGCAATGGGTAAGTCGTAGAGCGGCCCCTCTTTTTTAAGGTCGGCCGGTGCCAAACTAACCACAATTTTTTGATTACTCTGCTTAGGAGACTGGTACCCAGAGTTTTTAATCGCTGCGCTAACGCGGTCTTTAGCTTCATCAACGGCTTTCCCAGCGAGGCCGACAATGGTAAAGCTGTGGAGTCCTTTACTAAGATCGGCCTCGATGGTGACGAGTGTCCCCTGCGGGACGGTAGGTTGTGCCGTGTTTGTTCGTGCCACGCTCATATGTATGAGTGTAGCACGCGGAATTGGGTGTTGCAGCAGGTACGTTCCTAGGTAGTACGTCGAGTCTGTGGAGGAGCTCAGGTAGTGCTTGTCGGTAGCTACTGTTTGACGCGGGTGACAATCTCTCCGATGAGACCACGGTTCGTGGTAATGAGGAGGGTGGTGCGGTCGATAAAAGTGTAGATGAGCTCGCTGCCATCACCGCGCCCAGCAACGCGAATGTCGCGGTTGTCACTGGTGGCATCAATAAAGCGTGTGGTTGGACTGGACCCAATTAAGTCACTGAAGTCACGTACGATATTTGGTTCCCAGCGATACATTCCTCCGAGGGCGGTTTCAAAATCGGTAAAGGTCAGGATAATTGCAACAGCGTTCGGGTCGGTGCCTGCCACAGTGATGCCGTCGAGGTTGCGGACGAAGGTTCCGGGTGCAGTTAATGCAATTGCATTTAACACCTCACCACCATTGGCTGGTCGTGTTGTACCCGCTGGAGTGCTGATGAGTGGATAGACTTGTGTCAGGCCAGATGGATCGTTCGCCAATGTTTGGCGCATAGCTGCGAGTAGTGAGTCTCCATTCGTTGGCATGTCGATGGGGGTAGTGCGATCAACAATAATTGCACTCGGGACGTCTGGGGCGAGAGCACGTTCTGGCTCAGAGAGGTATTGAAAGAGCCACACGCTCACGGTCACTCCAAGGGCGATGGCGGCGGCAGCGACGATGACCACCATAAACCAAAAACTCCAATTACGTTCGGCGGCTGCGGGTGGGGTCGGCCGAAACGCGTACGTAGGCTGTGGTGGCGTTGCGGTTGGAGGTGCTGGGGATACGTGTTGCACCACCGATGGTGTTGGGGCGGTATCATCAGCTGGCGCTGGCGCTGGCGCTGGCGCTGGCGCTGGCTCTGGCTCTGGCTCTGGCTCTGCGTTCCAACTAGCAGGCGGTCGTTCGATACTTGAGGTAACTGGTACGGGAGTTTCAGCTCTTTTAGGTGCGACTGAGGTAGGTGTGTCAGGGGTTGGCGCGGATGGGGTGGCTACCGCTGGTTCTGCGCTAGCGGACGGCGCGGGTGTTGCAGTTGCTGGAGTAATACTTGAAGACCACTGTGGCGCGGGTAACTCAGTCGCTTTTGTAACAGTAAGCGTATCTTCGGCACGTACCTTTGGTTGCGCTGCCACGTGCGCCGCGACCGTCTGGTAATCATCACTAGTGGGCAGCGCACTCCCCTGCGCGGCTGAGCGAACGATGGCGGCACGCTTTTTAGGATCCTCAACAGTTTCTGGAGTTTGTTGGGCCTTCGCGGCACCCAGTTTACGTCGAAACCAGGCTGTGAGTGATTCGCCGATTGCGGGGAAAAGACGAAAATTACTACGTTTCTTCTCACTAACAATCTCGCCCCCAGCCACAGCGGTGTCTACGTCTTGGACGGTTTGGTCAGGGGTATGATGGCTGGTTTTAACATCAACGAAATGCTCGTCCACGGCTGCTTGCATGGTCGCTGCTTCGATCACTGCCGCAGATGTGGCCACCGACTGTTTGGCAACGGGTGTAATGACCGTAATTGCTGGTTCAGTAGCCTGCGTCGTTTGCGGTTCTGGTTCCGCTATTGGGTCAGGGTGAGGTGGCTCGATTGGGGGCGGGGGCGGCGTAGTTGGAGCTGATTTCGACTCCAATGCTGGCTTTGGTGCTAGCTCAGACGCTGACTTTGGTGGCGGCGGAATTGGCATTGCAGCCGGAGGAGCAACTGGGGGCGGCGTAGCGGCGTCGTTCAGTACTGCTGTCGACTCAGTAGCTGCTGGTGTTGATTGTTGCTGCGTGCGCGCCACATCGTCGGCAAAGGTTCTGATGGTAGGCACTGCATGCGTCGAAGGTTTACTCATATATAGCTAATAGTAGCGTACTTGCGGAGGCTGAAACGGTGTTGTCGACAGGCAGGTTACGAAGCTGGCGGGGTTGCACCCTGCCGCTGGGCCCATTCGGGATCGCGTTGCGTGATAGACAGGCCAATTTTATCTCCCTCTACTTTACTGACAACGACTGGCACGACATCACCAGGATGTAAGATAGTTGCTGGATCTTCAATCCGGAAGGGGGCTATTTCTGAAACATGAATCAGGCCTTCGGTATACTCATTTAGTTTGGCGAAGGCGCCAAAGGCAGTTAGGTTCGTTACGGTTACCTCAAGCAGTTCACCAACAGTAAAGGTTCGCGTGAGCGCTGCAATGGTTGTCTGCGCTGCCAGCGCAGACGCAGCACGTCCACTGATGTACACGGTACCGTCGTCTTCGATATCTATTTCATCGACCCCCGTGTCGTCCTTAATACCCTTGATTGTCTTACCACCACTTCCAATCACGCGTCCAATCTCTTCGGGAGCAATTTTGAGCTGCAGTATGTTTGGTGCTCGGGATGAGACCGTTGGTCGTGGGGCGGGCAGTTCGCTGGTTATGGTTTCGAGTATGTGGAGTCGCGCGAGGCGAGCTTGCTCAAGTGCTGCGTGCAGTATGTGGAGTGGCACCCCGTCCACCTTAACGTCCATCTGGAGTGCCGTGACCCCTTCACATGTGCCGGCTACTTTAAAGTCCATGTCGCCATGTTCATCTTCTGGTCCCTGGAGGTCGGTGAGCAGCTGATACTGTTCTCCGTCAATCATCACGCCAGAGGCGATACCAGCCACTGGTCGGGTGATTGGTACGCCACCATCCATCAGAGCTAGGCTCGAGCCGCATACCGAAGCCATCGAACTTGAGCCATTAGACGAGAGGGTTTCTGAGACCAGTCGGATGGTGTACGGAAACGTTGCCCCATCAGGGAGTACGGGCAGGAGGGCCTTTTCAGCTAGCGCCCCGTGGCCAATCATCCGACGGTTGAAACCACCTACCCGACCAGTTTCTCCAACTGAGAAGGGTGGAAAGTTGTAGTGGTGCATGTACCGCTTAGCTCCCTCCTGCGTTTCCATGGTGTCGATGTGTTGCGCTGCGTCGGGTCCGGCAAGTGTGAGTACCGTAAGGATGTGAGTACTTCCACGATAAAAAATACCACTCCCGTGGAGTGCCGGTGAAATACCGCCGGCCTGCGCGTAGAGTGGTCTGACCTCATCGAACCCACGACCGTCTGCCCGCTTGCCATCGTGGATAACCCCACGATGCAGTAGGATATCGACCTGCGTCTCAAAGTAGTTACTCGGCGACCAGTGTGCCGGTAGCTCAAACGCACTCACCGCCTCTAACCAGCGCTCTTTTATAGTATGCAGGTGAGCCTTGCCACTCTGGCCGGAAAATAGAGCACGATAGAGGTCGTCACGATACTGCTCTGAGAAAAGGGTGGTGACCACCGCTGGTGTTGTTGGGTAGCTGATTGAGCGCTTGGTGCTACCGACTGCTGCCACTATGTCGTGCTGCCAACGTTCTAGCTGCTGGTGGACCTGACTCGCCGCTTCGAGCGTGGCAACAATGTCGTCCTCAGGTACCTCGTACGCCAGCGCCTCGATCATGTTAATCGTACCGTTTTTACCACAGGCAAACACTTCAAATGTGAGTGCTCCTGGTTCCCGCTCTGAGTAGGTGGGGTTAATTACTACATCGCCGGTGGTACGATTCTGTCCAATCCGAACTGCCCCAAGTGGGCCATTCCACGGAATATCAGATAATGCTAGGGCGAGGCTACTTCCCAGCACGGCTACTACATCTGGATCGTCCTCCCCCAGCGCGAGTACGGTTGCGACAATCTGCACACTGTGGCCGAGCGCTTGGTCGAACAGTGGTCGAATCGTCCGGTCAATCAGACGCGCCGAAAGTACCGCTTCTTCACTCGGTCGCCCCTCGCGGCGGCCAAAACGACTGCCAAGAATTTGCCCCGCCGCGTAAAATTTTTCTTCAAATTCAACCGATAGCGGAAAAAATGGCAAAGAACTTCGCTCGCTTCCCATAACCGCGGTGACGAGCACGACCGTCTCCCCCATCCGCATTACCACCGACCCATTTGCCTGTGCGGTAAGGTCAGTAATATCGGCAGTGATAGTTTTACCGGCAATAGTCGTCGAAAACGATTGGGAGTGCATAGCGTTCAGGTCGTTACTGGGTCGTACAGAAACGGGCGCAACCGATACTGACGAGGCCAGTCTGATTGTCGCGTTTGGTACACGTGAATAACCTACCTATCATACCGAGCTTTCGGATTGCCGCCAAAGGAAAACGCCGTAGTTTGCGAAACTCGGCGGGTAATCAGGTGCTTAAAGGAAGTCGGTGTCTGAGCCAACGGTTTTAATCGTTGCACTACTACTCGATTTACGGGTGGTTTTTTTCGTGGCACGCTTTGTTGTTTTGCGTGTTGACGTTGTGCCGCTGCTCTTCGTGGGGGTGCGACGACGTCGAATGAGAAAGGTATTGGGGTCAGCATCCATGTCAATAAAATCATCGCAGGCCGCGCGCAGCGCGCTACTGGCACTCCGGCCAAAGGTAATCACCTCAACCTGACACCCGAGTGACTTAATGTACTCCACGGCTGGAATAAAGTCACCGTCCCCGGTTGCAAAAACGACCGCATCTACCTTAGGAGCAATTTTGATAGCATCGACGGCCATGCCAACGTCCCAGTCGGCCTTCTTGGCGCCACCATAAAATATCTGCAGGTCTTTAGTTTTAATCTCGATACCGAGCTTCTCAAGCGCTTCAAAAAAAGCGTTCTCTTCTCCACTTTCTGTATTGACGACGTATGAAACAGCGCGGATGAGTTGCCGTCCAGCTACAGCTTGTTCAACCACTGCACCGAAGTTGACGCGTGCTTTATGCAAATTTTTTGCGCTGTGGTAGAGGTTTTGTGTATCGATAATAATTGCGACACGTTGTGAGGGGTGTTTAACAACACTCATAATATAGGTAGTTATAGTTTGTAAAAAAGCTTGGCGTGTTTCCAATATAAAAATGTCTATTCACGCTCCTTTTATAATACCACCCCGCGACAGTGTTTGTCGCGGGGTGGTACATCGCGTAGCTACGTGTAGGCGCACTACACCACTGCACGAGGTAGTAGTCCACTGTCGGTGTTGCGTGACCCTACTTCTTGAGACCAAGTTTTGCGATCAACGCCTGGTACTGGGCAGCGTCTTTTCGCGCCAAGTACTTCAGGTGCTTACGTCGGTCGGCGACCATCTGTAAGAGACCACGGCGTGAGTGAAAATCTTTCGCGTTCTTCTTCAGGTGCGAAGACAGGTCGTTGATGCGCTTCGTTAAAAGTGCTACCTGTGCTTCAGGCGAGCCGGTGTCAGTGTCGTGACGTTGGACGTCATGCACCGCATTAGCTTTTTGTCGTTTCGATAACATATTATGTTGCAAGTGAAGGTGGTTTGTGTGTAGATACGCAGCTCGCGCTGCCACCCGCGCCACCGAAATAACCCGCGAAGGTACCTATACTATAGCATATTCTGCAGATTTTTCAAGTCATACCACGACGCGCGTGTCATGTCAAAACCGCTACGCCGTACTGGTCGATAGCGGTTTTGCGTTGCGGCTATTACCTACAAATTAATTTCAATTTCAGCTGCGTCACGTAGTTCATCGAGGTACGTGCCAATCAGTTGTTGCTGTTTTTGCTGCTCAATTTGTGCAGTCAGGGCGTCACGGATAGTATCGAGTTCGGGGAGTTCCCGACCAGCCTCAATCAATACATCGTAGGCTTCTTGCAGCTCGGCATCGGTAACGGTAAGGTTGTCGCCTAAGACGTCTTCGGCTAAGAGGGTGTCAACACTCAGTTGTTCGGCTACGTCGGTGTACAGCGAGTCGCGGTCCAGGCCGAGTTCAGACAGTTGGCTATCGAGTGCTTCGGCATCTCCAAATTGCGCCTCGAGTTCACTGATACGAGTTTGAATCTCTTCTTCGGTTGGGGCGTAGCCAGCTTCTTCCGCCGCCGCTACCAGTAGGCGGGTATTAATCAGGGTGTCGAGTACTTGTACTTCGTACGACTCACGAATTGATTGGTCCTCAATATCGAGACCTTGGGCCTCAAGACTGGTTAAGGTTTCGTTGAGATTCTGAACGAACAAGTCCTGGTTAACGGGCGCACCATTAACGACAGCAATTGGGTCGGCGTAGTCGGTGGTGGTTTCGCCTGCCGCGGGAGCGGTAAGGTTTGTGTACGCGTACCAGCCGAGTACCGCAACGATAATACCAGCAATAAAGGCGAGGAGTGGACGATTACTACCCTCTGTTACGCCACTGTCGACCACGACCGGTGCAGCTGTGGTGGTATCAGCAGCGGTGTGGGTTGGGGTATCAGTTTTTGTCGTATCCTCAGGTGTATCCGTTTTGGCGGACGTAGTCGTGTCGGTGGTAGCAGTTGAGGTAGAGTCACTATCAGTTTTCTCCGACGTATCTGCTGTCGCAGCGGTAGTGGCGAGCGCAGATGTGGACTGCTCGTCGGTGGTTGTTTTAGATGGGGTTACTTCGGGAGTGGTACCAGCGGTATCGTTTGTTGGCTTCGGAGAGTCGCTGGTTTTTACCGACGCCGTGTCTTGCTTGTGCTTGTTTGAATCCTGCATACGCATCATTAGGTAATATGAGTGTAGCCTATCACGCCTGTGCCGACTGTCATCTTCACGAATCGGTAATCGTGGGCTGTAATCAAAAAACCGTTCAGGATACTCCTGAACGGTTTTTTGTGTGGCGTACCTAGGCGGCCGCCTCTTCTTCTGCGGCTGGAGCAGCTTCGGGAGCAGCTTCGGGAGCAGCTTCCTCAGCGGCTGGAGCAGCTGGCGCATCGGTCTTTTCGACGTCGACAGCGGCTAGACCTTTTGGTCCCTCCTCCAGTTCGTAGATAACAGTGTCACCTTCGCGCATATCGTCGAAGATGGTTTCACCCACTACTGAGCGGGCGTGAAAGAAGAGGTCTTTATCACCTGCTTCTGGCTTGATAAAACCGAAGCCCTTGTCTTCGATCATTTTTGCAATCGTTCCGGTTGCCATAACTTTTTTTGTTTGCTTGTGGTGCGCACCACAGGTGCGCACCCGTCTATTAACCCAAAACCTTCTACACCTGACCTTACTTCGTGCGCGTCTACATTTATATATGTATATGCGCGAGGCGAACTACGCCTGGAGGAGAACTGCTTTGATGGCTACAGTAAAGCACACATAGCGCAAAAAACAAGTATGTCACACTGGCGATCAACCACTCTTGCAACCGTAGCGCACCAAGCGACAGCTGTGTACTGTAGCTGCGCACCTGCATCTGGATAGATTATGCAAGACACATGGCATTTCTGCCCGGTTGCTCGTGGCATACTTATGGTATGACCAGTAACTAATCTAGTATATGTCGTTGCTCGTAATCGCTATTATTATTCTATTTTTTATGGTGCTACGGCTTAGTGCTCGGGTGTCAGAGCTCGAGCAGCGTATCACCTCATCGTCACTCGACAGTACTGCCAGTTCAGCTTCCGTCTCGGCTTCAGCAGAACCCAGTCCCCGCGAGCCCGCGCCGACGACGGGCTCATTGTCTGGAGTGCCGTCGCCTACACCGGCACCGACTACCCCTACCCCCCAGGTGGTATACCAACCAGCTGCAGTTCGGGCCACCGAGCTTCCGGTGACTGACCACGGTCCTGATTGGATGGAGCAGTTTGCTGCTTGGTTGGGTGACAATACGCTCATCAAGATAGGTGCATTCTTCTTCTTTCTCGGGGCAATCTGGTTTGTCTCGTTTGCCATCGGGCAAGGTTGGATTAGTGAATGGTTACGGGTAGTGCTCGCGATTGGTCTAGGTATTGGCGTGGCTGCGCTGGGCCACGTTCGCTATCACCGAGCGGCCGACGATGCTACTGAGTACAATACATTGACAGTACTCGGCGGCGCGATTGTGATCGGTGCTATCTATGCGGGTCAGTTCTTGTATCTCCTGTTTCCCCCGCTACTCGCCCTACTATTGTTGGTGGTTACGATTGTGTATCTGGTGGCGGTTAGTGTACGGACACAAACTGAGTGGCTTGCCAGTGTCGCGGCGCTCGCCAGCATAGTGGCACCACTGTTGGTGAACGAGGCGGAGCCATCAGTGGTAGGCTTTTTTGGCTACCTCTTTGTTATGGCACTCGGCGTGAGTGCCGTGGTGTATGTAACTACCTGGCGCACACCGCTACTAACGATGGTGATTGGTACCTACGGGTACCTTTTGACGGCACCCAGCGACAGCGCCGATGCTGTGCTCTGGATTTTCACAATCTGGTTTGCCCTTTTATTCTTTGCCAGCACCTCGGTCAGCTTGTTCCGTACGCGCGAACCACACCCCCTCGACCTTACGATTATTGGCAGCACCACGATTTTCTTTGCCTACATGGCTCACCAGTTCGCCCTCGTCCCCGCCGCGGCGCTGTTTATCGCCGCGCTGGTGACGGCTGCGGTAGGTTACCTCTTCCGCTTAGATGGACTACCCGATCGTATTACTGTGGTGTATGCGGCGGCTGCCCTCTTCTCGCTGTTCGTCGGAACGAGTCTTCTCTTTTCTGGCTACACCTTGGCTCTCGCCTTTACCTTTGAAGTTGCCGTACTTTTATGTGCTGGGGTACGGCTGGGTTTCAGTGTCAAGACGCTTGGTACTCTATCAGCCTTATGGCTGTTACCGATTGTGTATACGGTACCCCTCCTGTATGCCCCAGAGTGGGAACGTGGGGTAGTGCATTCCGCGGGCGTGGCGGCGTATCTGCTGGCCGTTGCAATTGGCATTACGGCACTGTTTACGTTGCAGGCATACCGCACTACCAGCGCCCCACATCTCTTTAGTATTGCGAGCTACCTAACCGGTCTCACCTGGGTCGTGGCAGTCGTTGTGTGGGGTGTATTTTGTTACTGGCTCAATCCGGCGACTGACGATGGTTGGTATGTTCTGGCGTACCTCGGTTGGCTCGGTCTATCGCTCAGCGGCATGGTACTTGCAGCTCAGCGCATACTGCCTCACCAATGGTTTGCGAGTGCGCTTACCACCGGGTTGTTACCGGCACTCGCCTCATTCGTATCAGTGGGAAGTAGGCGCTGGAATGAGGGTGTGCTGCACATCGACGCGCTGGGATTAGTTGTTATCACGCTCGTAATCGGACTGTTTGCGGTAGTGAGTTATCGGCCCAAAGAAGTACGTTCGGATGACGATCTTAGAACGCTGGTTGGAGGTGCGCTGAGTATGTTTTTTATGTACGCTACCGTACTTATATGGTTAGTGAGTACCGCTCTGGTCGACACTACCGTGCTGACCCTCACGTTGGCTCTGACTGGTAACACACTCCTCTCGTACTTCTTGTTTGTCTTCTTATTTCGTACGGGGGCACCATCCACCTGGTCACTCGCAGCGGTATGGTCACTCCTGGTGCCAGTACTGTACTCTCTCACCGTCCTTGTGACACCATGGGATTCAGTGGCTGAGCCACATGCAGTTGCACTCTACGTGCTGGTAACCGTGATGGGGCTGATTGCGATTACGCTGATGGCAGAACCAGCCAGTGAATCAACGGAGCGTCCAGCCCAGCAGACCGCCATCGCTACGTTATGTATTGGGATTGCGTTGTACGCTGTTCGCATTGTCTGGTTAGCGACGCATACGGTGTTTGCGGATGATGATTACGCTGTCACCGCAGCGCTCTTAATTTATACTCTGGCAGGCCTTCTCGCCTATGTCTATGGTAACCAGACGAATAATCGTTCTGTGAAGCTTGCCGGTACACTACTATTGGCGCTCGTAATCGGCCGGTTACTGTTGATTGAGGTGTGGAGTATGGAGCTCCTCTGGCGGGTCATTACCTTCCTTGGTGTCGGTGGACTCTTTATTGCTGCTGCCCTCTTCGAACGAGATCATCAGAGCGGTGTACCACCACCGGAGCACCCGCCGCAATAGAGTGGTCGAGACTAAACCCGCACCGACGTATGGCACGGTGGTGCGTATGCAAGTTGGGTGCCTTACCCAAGTCGGGTGAGATAAATTGACAGCGCGGTGAGGTCACTGTTGGCTCGGATGATGCCCTGGTCTGAGATGTAATAAAATGCCTCATCAATCACAAATTTTTGGAGTCGCACCTCGTACGTGTTCGCCACGTTCGTCTGGCTAAAGTATTTTCCACGTGCGGTGTACCCGTAGCTGTTACCGAGGCTATCGCGCCAGTAGGAAACCGGTGCGTCGTGCCGGCTGGTAAAGAAATTATCTTGGGTATAGGTCTCAGGAATAGCGGCTTGGGCGGTTTGTACGAGGCTAAATCCCAACGCCAGTAGCGCCAAGCCAGTCAGTGCAGCTATGTATAGCTTTGTCATAATGCGACATTACTACCATATAATTCAATATAAGTCAATACGACCACCTGTTGAGCTCCGCTAGCTGCTTAGGAAAGGTCGTTAGGTTTAGGTAGCCAGAAGTGGTCACTAAAACTAAATCCTCTAGGCGTACGCCTCCTATGTCGGAGTAGTAGAGGCCGGGTTCGATAGTGATGACGTCGCCAACCTGTAGTACTTCGTCACTGCGAGTATTGAGGTGCGGGGCGGCGTGGATGTCGGTATCGACCCCGTGGCCAATAGCATGCACAAACCCCTCAGCGTAGCGAAACTCAGTCCCCTGCCCGCTGGTTTCGTAGCCCGCTTGTGTAAAATGGTCGACCACAGCCTGGTGCAGGTCGCGCCCGGCGACGCCGGGCGCGACCATACTAATTGCCAACTCCTGGGCGGCCAGCACCGTGTCGTACATCTGCTGCAACTCGGCTGGTGGTTCACCAATACAGACGGTCCGCGACATATCAGCCCAGTAGCCAGTGGTTTTTGAGCGCGGGTAAATATCAATTACAAGCGGCTGCCCGGGCAGCAGCGGCCCACTTCCCCGCTCGTGCGGCTTAGCACTGACCGGCCCGCCGGCGACAATGTGTCCTTCCGGAGACTCACAGTCGTAGCCCGCCAATACCTCGTCGATAATGGCGTGCGCTTGCTCCGCCAGGGGCGCTCTATCAGTTATGAGATACTCTATCACCGCTTGCATTGCGGCTTCAGTTGCCTGCTGTACCGCTTTTGTAGCTACAACTTTATCCATTATAATTCTTTGCTTTCACCATTCCGTAGCTCTACAAATGTGATGTCGTGTTGCGTGAGCTGGGTAGTAAAGAGTCCATAGTACAGGGCTACGCCATCTTCGTTGAGTAGCCAGTCGTGTACGGGAAAAGCTTTGGTTGGTTGTACTTCTAATGCGTAACGAATCGCATCAGCCGCTTTACACCATGGTCCAGCGATAGGTAGTGCTAATACCGGCACTGGTTTACCTGGATTAGTAAAGGCATCACCTGGGTAGAAGAGCTCCTCAGCAATGAAGTAGCCAGTATTTTGGACAATGCCAAAGTCTTCAAAAATTTCGACATGTTCTCCATCGTAGGCTTCTAGAGTTACGCCGGCGTGAGTTCCAGCAACTCTCCCTTCTAGAATTGAATGAGTAATACCCAGTTCTTGAAGTATTTTGCCGACAGCTGAGTTAGTAACCACGATCGCGTCAGGGTTCTGGGTCAAGATTGCGTGCAGCGAATCAGCGTGTAAATGATCAGCGTGCTCGTGCGTGATGAGTATGAGGTCAACATTGGTTACTTCGTCTTGACTGTGGGTAAAGCGACCAGGGTCAGTCAGGATTCGTTTCCCGTTAACCTCAATGAGTAAACAGCATTGTCCAAACTTGGTGATTTTCATATTCGCAGTATAGCAAAAAGGAGCCGTATTCGGCTCCTTGATTCATTTTAGTTTTCCCTGCAGCCATAGCTCCTAGCCTGTAAGACAATAGAGTCGCTAGGCACTCTTTCCCTGCAATCGTACACGCTGCATAGCTTGCCAGCAACACATTTGGCACGTTTGCGAGCAAAAGCGTAGCTCTGCGTCGTCGGTCCGTCCGATCATTGGCGGATGATTGGGGAGTTTATTGGTGCACCCATTACGAGCGCGCTTGTCGGTATCACGCATGGTGTAGACCTTTGTGGATTGGAACAAATTTTTACCTACTATATATAAGGACTAAATAATTTCAATGTTGCGCTTCAGGGTAACGCCACAATAGTCACTAATCGACCCTCCGGCTCACCGGTACGCACCGCACGATAGTGGGAGAAGTAGGTAGGGTCGGTGGCGGTATCGGTGGGGGCAGGAGTGATATTTTCTTGTTTTATACCCGCAGCTAAGAGTTGGTCGATATTAAACTGCTGCAGGTCGATGCGCCAGCCACCTTCAGCGGCTGGCGTCACATACGGCTGCCAGGCTGGGTCGTCTTTTTGCTTCACTTCTGCTTGTATGTACGAGTCGCGACTAATACTGGGGCCAATCAATACGTGTACATTGGCCGGGTTGGTGTCGTACGTTGCTTGCATTCGCTCTAACGTCTTCGGTAGCAACTGTAGGCCGGTCGGCTTCCAACCCAAGTGCACCAGCGCAATCGCTTGGATATCGGGCCGTACAAGGTTACCGGTAAGCAATCGGCGGTGAGTAAAAACAATACCGCTGATGGGTCGTTCGTTATACACGCTTCGGTCTGGACTGTACGCCTCGTTGCTCTGAGCGAGTGCGTACGATCAACGACACTGATCCGCTCACCGTGCTCCACTTCCATCTCGACACAGTCCGCCTCGGTGCGGTTGTGGGTAGCTAAATATTGCTTCCGGTTTTTAGCTACCTCGCTGGCCTCACCCCACCGGTACGACAGGTTGCCATCAGCCACAGTTGAGTGGGCAATTAGTGGCGGTTGGCTAGTCATCGAGCGGACACATCATAGTCAGGCCGGTAGCTTCGTGGAATGCTCGATTAATCGTGCCTGGTGGGGTGGTGAGGTGTATCTCCCCGGCTCCTGAAACCACACACCGAAAGATATGACCGCCAAATGTAGAGAGGTCACGGCGAGCAAAGACACCGTGGAGGTGGACTATTTTTAGTCCACCCTCGTTTACCCCAATATTGCCATTTAGTGAACAAATTTCGACATCTTCGGTTATGGTGGTTCGTTCGTACGCTTTCGTTTCGAGGTTGTAGTAGGCGAGCTCAATTTCCGCGGCTGCGCCTAACCCGGTAATATGGGCCGCGTGCAGGCCTTCGCGCTCCGCGTAAGCCAGCAACTGTTCCATGATATCCTCACCTGGCTCGATGTTGAGCGTGTGGTAGTCGGCGATTACGTGTATCTGTTGCATATAAACTTATTGTAGCAAATGGTCTAGGAGTCCCCTAGACCATTTGCTACATCAGCCCGTTGAGGGTGCTGGTGTACATCCGTATGAAGGTTGGTATAACAAATATAAGGGCCAGTAGTGGCAGTACCACCATCGCAATCGTCACCCACATCACCACCTGAAAGTACTTGCGGGTTTTTTCGACACTGGCATAGATGGCGTCGATTTTCTCCTCCATCCGCGCCAGCGCGTTGGTTGTTTGCTCATCCATATATCATGAGTATACCGTACTTTACCGGCATCAATCCTATCGTGTATACGGGTGCACATCACTACTCACACCTACTACACAGCCGACGTACTGCGTCTGCACGGAGAGAGATAGGTCGTTTGCAGTTTGAGACTGCAAACGACATGCACGCCCAGTACGTCGTCTGTGTGGTGAGTATGAATCATTGACAGTGCAGTAAGTACAAACACAGTCCGTTTTTTCTCCTTCTATGTAACTCTATAGATCTTCCATTCTTCTCTTTGTAAGATGAAAGACCTAATAAAGGAGACGTATTAACGGAACGTCTCACTAGAAATGATCTGCACTTCTTGCGTGCCACCCCTCCGGATTGTTACTTCTGTTGCCAGGAGAGTTTACTCTCTCCCCGATCTGATTCAGCTGCTGGCTCGCCAGAGGATTTCGATGCACCCGACCTCAGAGAGACCGTCGATCTCCTTAAAGTCAAGGTAGAGACCTCCGTGAGGCGGGTTTTCCCAGCGCCACTCCGGATCCTTGCCTTTTACCAAAAGGCCCACGACGTACCCGGCGGGTACCTCGAAGAGTTCGGGTTTAAGGATTCACAATAAACATTCAATTTCCAACCCTATAAAATGCGTGTTTAAGGCAAGAACACGCAAACCAGAACGGACACGGTTAACCAAACCACATCCGCACGTTATGCCACGGACCACTCCGCCGCGGATTGGTCTGTGTCACAACTGGCGCGACCCTGTCGCGAGCATACAGCTCGCGAGCGCGCCGCTTCGCGGCACTGAAAGACATAAAGTCTCCCTCCAGCACCTTCTCGTTCACGAGATCATTTTCGTCGAACTCAGTTTGACGAAAAATGTGAAAACGTACAAGATCAGTCATTTTGTACTCCTCGTTTGACTCTATAGATCACCCACCGAATTTTGTATTGTGAGTAATCTAACAGAGCTCGCAACGAAACCATCGTTACGAACGTCTAACCAAAACCTAACCAAAGATTCTTTTTGGCAGGGCGACCTTGCGGCCGCCCTGCCAAGCTTCATTTCCGATACTCTTCTGGCCGGCGGCCAAAGCAGTCGTGGGCCTCGGGATCAGCCCCGAGTTCGAGCAACGCCGAGATGGTCTCGGCGTTGCCGGACTTGTATGCACAGTGGAGCGGGTAAGCCCCGTCCGTGCCTTGGGCATACCGGCAGTAGTTCACCGGTGCCCCTTGTTCCGCTAGGTAGCGGATCACCTCCGCCGCCTGGCCGCCTTCGGCCGCCCAGTGGAGCGCACACTGATCGCTCCACTTCCCGTGCGGGCGGCCCGCGCCTGCCTCGACGAGTACACGAATGTACTCGATCGAATAGCCCTCGATGAGAGCCACCCGCAGAGGCGTCTCGCCAAAAGGGGTCGGGGTGGGATTCAGGTCGCCAAACTTGGCGACATTTTCCTTGAACTCTTCGATGCTAATCATGCTTCTCTCCTAACAGCATGGTGACTGACATTAACGGTTGTCAGGTTACCGACTTTGTGAAAAGTAGTGAAAACACTCAAGCGTACTCACTGCTTTTCACAAAGTAACTACTTCGACTTTTCAAGGAACTACTGTTTCGTCCTTTTGGACTCATCAGTCGAGATGCACATCTCGAGACAGTGAGAGGTTTTGACCTAGGATAACCTCTCGAACCTATTAACCATTGCCCATACATTTACACCAGTGGACTTTCTGGCAACCATACGTATGTCCCCGCGTAT
>Ga0102938_10000553_pt1 | contig 27530 bp, 20 predicted proteins | sample SalPonR2_B_D2_MG_FD_84516 | JGI IMG/M metagenome (GOLD analysis project Ga0102938, IMG submission 84516) | Salt pond soil microbial communities from South San Francisco under conditions of wetland restoration - Salt Pond MetaG R2_B_D2_MG | ecosystem: Environmental > Aquatic > Marine >... | reverse complement strand
TATCAGGATCTTTCATAATGGTCTTTATCGCCTTATCAAGATCTGCTTTTTGATTGGCATGCAGTCTTTTATACGCCTTTTTAAATGATGGTTTTTGTAAAACCCGCATGGCTTAATCTTGTGAAAAATTGAACGGTTCGGCCTCTTCCTTCTGTGCTAGAAGAATCTCCAGGATGAAGCTGTAGGGCAGATCCGGGTTTTCTTCTGCAATTTTGCCGATACGTGACCAGTATTCAATTTGTTTGGGAGTTGAGCGACTATAAACTGCGGCATAACGTTTCGCCTCGTTAATTAAATCGTCTGAAAGTTTAATTGTCATAGACACGGACTTATCCTCTTTCATTAAGTCTATAGTTATATTATAGGTAATAAGAGGTAAAAATACAACTTTATTATGTAAAAAGCTTCTCTAAAAACAGTAATTATAATTGTCGTTGAAACGGCAAAAATAATTGTCGCCAATCAAATTGCCGGCAACGCTACCCGTCTACCGTCATTTCTGCTCCGCGGTACGTATCGACGAACATAGTTCACCGATGCATTGGAAACCACTTTTCCGGAGTAGCTGTCCGGTTTCACCGGAATACACAGCAACTATGAGAATTACTATAAGCCTAAAAAGAGCATTAGCAGGCCCATCAGATTTCCGACGCCCCTGTTCCCGGGTAATTGCACGATCAAAACCCTTCGATGATAATTCTTGAATTATAAAAACTCTAGACTACTGGAAATGTTATTGTGAAGGAAGCACCACCAGATGAGTCTACTATAAGTTCTCCATCTATTTGCCTGACGAGGATATTAACCAAATTAAGCCCAAGGGAACCGGCATTTTCCATAGAGAAGTCATCAGGCAACCCTTTCCCATTATCCTCAACCGACAGTGCAATAATCCCATCATTCTTATTCTTTAGGGTAATCAAAATTTTTCCCGAATCCATATTTTCGAATCCATGTTTTTGAGCATTCGTGATCAGCTCATTTACCACAATTCCACAGGGGACAGCTTGAATTATGTCAACGGATACAGGGTCTAAATCATACTGATACTCGATGCTCTTATATCCTTCTATACTATACTGCAGTTGTCCTGCTAAAGTTTGTATATAATGATCTAGCTCTATTTCGGATAGTTTATCTGATTTATACAGGCTCTCGTGTACGAGTGCCATAGAATAAATTCTCCTTTGGCTTGCTTCAAAGGCCTCCATTGCTTTTTCTACGCTATCTACCTCATCTTCCTGGAGTTTCAGAAGACTCACAATTACATTTAAATTGTTTTTTACTCTGTGATGAACCTCGGTGAGTAATGTTTCCTTTTCTTTCACCGCATCTTGAAGTCTGATGTTCGATTCTTCAATTTTATTCTGATACACATCGTTATCCATAATGAGGGTAAGAAAATTTGCGTATTCCTCTAAAATGTGAATCTCGTGATCAGTCCAGGCCGTTGGGACAGAGGAATCAAAGCATAGTAAACCTCTTATTTCATCCCTGAGGGGTATAGCAACGTCCAAGGCCGCATGAGTATTTCCCTCCTTCATAGCCCTCTTTAATGGCTGAATCTTTGAATCATCTTCTACGTTCTCGATTTTAGTTACTCTGTTTGTTTGCAGGGAATATAGATATTCTTTTGCAGGATTTATGTCTGTTTCTAAACCTGTCAAGTCCAGCATATTCTCTGGCTGCACCGAATATTTTACTGTAAGATTTCCATCTATATCGATTGTAGAGTAGGCAGCCCTGTAGTGAGGGAATAATGAGTGAAGTTGCTCTATTGCTTCATGGATGATGTGCTCATAGCCCTGCCGGGACAAATACATTGCAGCGAGTTCATTGAGCAGTTTTTTACTCAGTGTGTTCTCTCTTATAGTCTTTTCATGTTCTTTTCTCTCACTCAAATCCCGTATTATACCTACATAACCAACCACATTCTTTTTCTTATCATAAAGACTCATGGCAGTCATTTCTGCCGAAAACACACTTCCATCCTTTTTCTTGAACGGTAACTCTAAAGCAGCATGATCATTGAAGTCTTTTGTATGTAAAAGCTCGTTCCCTGCTTTTTCATAGTAGTTGGATGATTCATATAATATTTCAGTACTCTCACCTATCAATTCTGAAGGATCATAGCCAAACATCCTTTCTAGCGCCCGATCGTTGATATCTATAATCCGCCTCCCAATATCTGTTACTACTATTACATCTCTGATGCTGTTGAATAGGTTTTCATATCTCTCTTGCTGTTGTCTTGAGCTCTCAGAGACTGAAGAAAATTTCCGAGCAAACAATACAATACTTATGACTATGAAAATAGCTATGAGGAAAATAATTATAGAAAAAGGAAGATAATCATCTCTATATGCTTTACTCCATCCCTCCAGAGGTATCGCAGCTACAGACCATGACTCGTGTGCGATGGAAACGGGAATAATTATCGGATTCTCTCTAAGAACTGAACTCTCACCCCATACTATTCTATCCTCTGAATTTTTTAGTGTGATGAGGAGATCCACAGCTTCATCAAATCCGCTCTCCTCATATATATGAGGCATATCAATTACTATTGTGACCAATCCCCAGAACTCATTATCTTCGAAAACCGCTTTTCTTGCGATTATTCCCTCCCCTCCCTGCCTAAGCTCATACGGACCGCTTATCACTATTTCTCCACTTTCTATTGTCTTTTGAATGTCCTTCCGGACCTCCTCTCGTGGATCCTGCAAGAGATTAAACCCTACCTCATTTCTTTCGTGAGGGTATACATATTTTTGTATACCCTCAGGGGCTATCGACAAACTGCGAATACCTTTTTTTATGGTATAGAGGTCTTTTGCATATGAGTCGAAGTGAGTACTTATTTCATCCTCACCAAGAGTGTGGGCAAAGCTAAAAAGTCCTTCTAGCAATCCAAATCGCTCTTCTAAGGATGAACAAAATGACTGCACGTAGGGCATGGTTTTATTCTTTATACTAAGCCTTACATCTTCCCGAACGTGGGAGTAATGCCATTTGTTTATAACAATCCAGCCGATTAAAGCAACAATAATGACTGCCACAATAGACAGGACAAATCTTCTACTCATCATAAGACCTAACACCGGCAGTAATTTTTTTACATAAGACTCTTAGCTCATCCGGATTCACGGGCTTCGTAAGATGATGATCAAAGAGTGAGTTGATTTCCGCTTCATCGAATACCGCCCGGTCATATGCACTCATGTACACCAGAACAATATGAGGGGTGACACTTTTTCGTATATTACGTGCCAGCTCAACCCCATCAATTTTACCCCTGAGCTTGATATCAAGAAACACTACCTCTGGCTTGTGATTACTTACCATCTCAAGCGCCTCATCTGCTTTTGACGCCTCGAAAACCTCTTCACATCCCATTTTTACCATATTTCTTTTAATAAACATTCGTATCAAAATGTCATCTTCTACTAGTAGTATCTTCATAGATCCTCTTCCTCCGAAAAACGAATTTGTATCGTTGTTCCATTATCTGTATACCTCTCCATTCTCCCGTCCAGTTGTTCAACCATGGCCGATATTATGATCTCTCCTATGCCATCACCAGTTGCCGTGTGTTCCTTCTCAGAATAACCAAGTCCATTGTCTCTGACCTCAACCATTAGCTCATTGTTATTACCTCGATGCAGTACTACCCAGATAGTTCCGCCTTCTTCTTTTGGAAAAGCGTGTTTTACTGCATTGGTAATAAGCTCGGTGACAAGTAAACCAAGTGTTTGAATTATATCTATATGAAGTACTATGTCTTGAATTTCTTCTTCTATCATTATCCCACGAGCATCAGTGTGTAATGAGCGACGGAGTAGTGACAGGAGCTCTACAAGGTATTGTCCTGTCTGTATGTGATGGATACTTTTAGCCTGATAGAGCTGGCTATGTACGAGGCCCATTGCATCAATTCGATTTTGCAGTTTTTGATAGGATTCACTACATGCGCTATTCTTTTTTTCATCCCGTTCAAGATCAACAAGTGAATAGAGCTGAGCGAGATTATTCTTGACTCTATGATGAATCTCCCGTATAAGGTTCTCTTTCTCGTGAAGAGATTTTTGTAAATCCCTCTCAACATGTACTCTTTTATTATTTTCTTCTCTCAGTTCTTCGTTTGTCGTGATGAGATCTCTGTTCTGGTCTTTCACCTTCTCTTCCAAGCTACTGTTTATCTCTTTTAATTCGTGTTTTTGCTTTGTAATGGTCTCCGACATCTTTTCAATGGTACGTGCCAAGACTCCAAGCTCATCCTTCGTGTGAATTTCTATATGTCGAATCAAAGAACCCGTTTGAATAGCTTTCGCTGTATCTTCTAATGTGCGTAAGGGTGTAATGACAAGTTTTCTAATTGCGTAGGCCATAAGAATAATGAAGACTATTCCGATTGCAATACTAAAAATGATATTTCTTGCGCGAAGTCTTTGTAATTCAACTCGCAACTCTTCACCCGATGCTATCGCAATGATCTTCCAACTCCACGGATGGAAGGTTTTTATCATATAAAACTCTTTTCTTCTCTCAGAAAAGTGGACCTCTCCCACAATTTTCGAGGACACATCTTCAGGACTAATCTTGTACTCCGCCTCCTCCACATTAGTCAGGAAGGTATTATGTGCAAAGTCATAGACCAGCAGCTTTCCCTTCTCTCCCTCGCTAATCTCTTCCATTCTCTGCAGAGCCCGAGTTTGGTAGGATTCTACGAAGGATTCTGCCTCGTCGAGCCCGTTTTTCTCGAGTAGCTCTTGCAGATGGCGAGGGTATTCATCGATATACATGTCCAGGAGGTGATCGAGATAGGTGGCGATCGAGCTGCTGTATAAACGCTTCATCGCATGGCTATCCAGCAAGGAAAGCGCAAATATTATGCTAAGTATGAAAGGAATGATTACCAGAATAATCTTTCCTTCAACACTGAAATTACCTACTCTCATGATAGATATTTTCCTCGGCTAGTTCTAATATATCCGGCGGAAAAACTGCACCAATTTTTAGTGCCGTACCAATGTTGATGGCCATCTTGAATCCGGCGGGAACTGTTACAGGTATACTACTCACATCTTCGCCTCTCAGAACTCGATGGGTCAACTCAGCGGCCTCTCGACCACCCTCCTGCCAATCAGGGAGAATGACCATAAGGGCCCCATCTTTTACACTCTCTTCAGTGTTGGCCATCACTATGGGTTTCGAGCTGCCCCTCATGAGTATTCTATGATACTCTTCAACTTCTCCTAATGGACCGGTTGGCTCCCACCAAAAATCGACCTTCTCTTCGAATGCAGGAACTGCAAGGCCTACCTCATCCAACATCTGTGGAAGATATTCGGGAACTTCTCTGTATTGGATAATATGCTCGGCAAACTCGATGGAATCATAGCTTTGCGCCTCTTCATTGAGTTTTTCAAACCCGCCTGAGGAGGAGGAATAACTCGAATGAATCATACCCATCGTAAATGGAGTTCCCTTCGCTATCGGTCTCAGGACCTCTAATATTGTCTCTATCTTTGTGTTCCGTGATATCGTGTACACAAGTCCGGTAATATTGGTACCCGTTGGTTCATCTATGGCCGGTACAATCCCCGCGCCTACGGGGTCGGAGACGACTGAAAAAATTAGTGGCACATCGGTTTCCGCATACACATTCTTCGCGGCTTGAGTTGCCAAGGTGGCGAAAGACAGCACCACATCGGGAGGCCCCTCTGCCAGGTCTCTTCGCAACAAACGTTCGGCTCTGTCTTGGTCACCCTCCGCCTTTATTACTTTGATATTCGCATTATCCCCATCCACATACCCAAGGGTATTCAAATGTTCTCGGGCAGCCTGCAAATGAGCCTGAACGACAGGCACCGGCATGGTCTCTATTAATAGTATTTTATAGGCGGATTTATTCGCATAGAGGCTTACATTAGTGAATGTAAAAAATAACAACACACATAGTAAAAAATTACGTAGTCTTTTCACCAGGAATCTCCAATAATTTTGGGATAGAATTTTAAAATTACGCAGAAGACCTGCAAATAGGTACCCTCTTTCCAACGACCTGAGCAACTCACATTCCAACTAAAATCAATTATAGTAAAGAAGTCGTATTTATCTCAATCTAAGCTGGAAAAATATTTCCGCTATTCGAAAGTCTGTTTTCCCACTGCTGCCTGCCTCTCCCAAAGTATCATCAACGCTTAATTTATCAATTTGTGAGCTGTATCTTCTATGTCCTCAAAATGTGAAAGGCTCCCTATACATACAATAGGCCCTACCTGGTTTTTAACTTGAACCTATACTACACACGGTCTTTCCCATGCTCATCTCCCGATACATTTATAAAAGAGTTCTACATCACCGGCAAACTCTGCCCTATCACTCTCTTTTGTTTCTCCTTTAGGGACTTATCCTCTGTATCCTGCAACGGTTTAATCTGTTTTTTCCCTCTCGGATGTGTAATCAGTGTAATCATATTCAACATTAGTCCGGTTACAGCGAAAGCAGCAATTATATAACTCCCTATTCCGAAACCACCGAATATATATAGTGCCACTCGTATTCCCACAAAACTTAGTATTATTAGTACCGACATCTCAATGAATAGCCTCTTTAAAAAATGGGGTGCTGCCTATAGCAGCACCCCATCCTTGTTCGTCTTTCTACTTCTAGACCTTGGAGTTAATGGTTTCGAGCTCTGCCTCACCTACCAGCTTCTCAATATCCAAGAGGATTATCACCTCCGATTCCATTTTACCCAGACCAAAGATGTATTTCTGTTTTGTCTCATCTTCCTGGAACTTTGGCGGTGGGTCAATATCCTTTTCCGGGATATCCTGCACCTCGGTAGCTGTGTCAATGATGAAGCCGATAGAGTTGTTCTTAACCTGCACTACCGTAATTACAGTCCTGTCATCATACTCTCGTTCTTCTAACCGAAAGCGAATTCGCATATCAATTACGGGGATCACTTGGCCCCGAAGGTTTATAACGCCCTTCACATATTCGGGCATATCCGGCACCTCGGTTATCTTCTGCAGCTCGATTATATCGGTTACATGCTGAATATCGATACCGTAGCTTTCATTGCCGATTCTGCACATGAGAAACTTGTTATCCTGTATCTCGTCATCGGTCTCATTAAAAAAATCACTGTCCTGCATTTCTTCTTTACTCATACGCGCCTCCAGTGCCTCCTTGTATTCTTAAAACCGGTCAAAATCATCATCCTCAAGGGATATCTGGTCCTCCGCTTTTACAGGGGTAATCCCGGTATCATTCTTAGACTTTTGGCGGCTTTCATCCCATCTGGAGTTAGAACTTTTTTGTGCCTGAGACCGTCCCTGCTGTTGATGTCCAAGATTGTTCAGATGACTTCCCTGTGTCAGCAGTTGTTGTCCTCCACTGCTATACCGGCTGTCCAGTTTGAACTGAGCGACCATGCTACGCAATTGCTGGGCCTGTCCGGCAAGTTCCTCTGAGGCTGAGGCACTCTCCTCCGCACTGGCGGTACTGGCCTGGGTTGCCTCATCTATTTGGTCAAGCCCCTCGGTGATCTGTTCGATCGCCTGTGCCTGCTCACGGCTCGCCTGGGCAATCTCTTCTAAGAAGTTTGCCACCTTTCCCGAGCCCTCTACTATAGAGGTTAGCTGTGCAGCGGTGGCCTCGGCAGCTTCGGTTCCTTGCTTGATGTTAGACACTGTTTCTTGCACCATCTGGGTTGTCTCTTTTACCGAGTCGGTACTCTTTACCGCCAGGTTCCGCACCTCATCGGCTACCACTGCGAAGCCCTTGCCGTATTTTCCAGCCCGCGCTGCTTCCACATTGGCGTTGAGCGCCAGAAGGTTGATCTGGAAGGCGATGTCGTCAATTACCTTGACCACCTTGTTGATCTCATCAGATGAGGCATTGATCTTCTCCATGCTCTCGTTAAGCCGCTGCATTTCTTGATTGCCTTTTTCCGCATCCTCGGTAGCCTGTCTGGCTATCCCGTGGGCTTCGGTGGCGTTCTCGGCATTCTGCTTGGACTGGCTGTTAATTTCGTTGGTGGAACTCGTGATCTCCTCGAGGCTGCTCGCCTGTTCGGTTGCTCCCTGACTGAGGTTCTGGCTAGCCTGGGAGACCTGGTCGGCACCGCTGTTCACTTGTTCTACCGAACTGTTTACTTGACCAAGCAGTTCATTCAGGGCCTCTTTCATAGTAACCAGGGATTTGCCCAGTACATCTTTATCAGAAGCTACATCAATTTCAACAGAAAGATCTTTGTTGGCCACTTGTTCTATAATACCAGCCTTGTAGCGCAGAGCGTCGACCATTTCCTTCACCGATTGATACACACCTCTTATATTCTCATCCTTTATCTCAATATTGAGATCTCCGATAGCGATCCTTCCGGCAATATCCTCGATTACTGTGGGGTCAGCACCCAACTGCTTGAGAATGCTTCCGGAGATGTAAAGAGCGAGGAAAATACCGAGAACCAATGCAACGATCGACACTACTATTGCGATCATAATTGCCCTTTGGTTGGCCGCCTGAAGTGCAGGGCCCAAACGATCCTGATCGGCGGTAATCGAGGTAATAATCTGCTGGCCTACCTCCGCGATATCCGGTCCGAGAACATCAAGATAATTATCCACATAGTCGTTCCGCTCGTAGATGATGGAAACAGCCTCGGTAAAATACTTTTTGTACTCATCCTCACCCGCTTGTACTTCCTGCAGCAGTGCTCGCCTTTCAGGGTTTTGTACTTCCCTGTTGAGAATAGTCATATTTTCATCAAACCTTTCCAGTTCCGTTAGAACTCTCTTCTCATCATCCTCAGTATTAGAATCGAGGAATTTGAATGCATAGAGCCTCACAAGCATTATGTTCCTGAGCGCTAAACTGCTGTAGTAGGCAGCCACCATATCCCCGTCTTCCTCTGCTGAGGTGAGAATCGCGGTCAGGTCCTCTTCAATCTCCGGTCCAACCACATCCATTCCGTTTATTACTCTCTCATCCCGCCGGCCCTGGAGTTCTACCACTTGTTCAAAATAACTGTCGTACTGCTCCAACTCCTCATCAATTTTATCGACAAGAGGCATTCGTTCGGGGTCTTGAATGTCGGTCTGGGCAATCTCTACAAAAGACCTCGTCTCCTCGTAATACTCATTAACCTCATCTACTTCTTTTTGTTCTCCCCTAATGAGAAAGTCCTTCACATTCATCCGGACCATCAACATGTTCTCTTGCAGTTCGTTCATCATGTTGGAATCTACCGCCCATTGCCTGTACTGAACAAAATCAGTAGATGCTCGGTTCAGGAAAAAGACCGCAACCCCACTAACCAGCAGCAAAAGCATGATCAACAATAAAAACCCACCAGTTATTTTGGTACGCATTTTCATCTGTGCCATATACCTCTCCTTTCTTTTTTATGTTTCTTTCTGTGTAATATTCATACTGCTAAGCAGCGTAATAACCTTTGGAAATTCAGTCGACTTATCGAAAAAATGCTGAGCCCCTAGCTCAAGAGACTTTTTTTTGTAGTATTCCGTTACATAGTTGGTAAGCACAATTACATTTACATCGATCTTCTGCTCTTTAATATAGGTAAGGACATCCAGTCCCGAACCACCCGGCATTTGGAGGTCAAGTATTACTACATCCGGCAGGCTACGCCTTATTTGCTCGACGGTATGGGGTACGTCTTCAGCCTCGGCAATCTGTTCTACCCCTTCAATGCGGCTTATCAGATTGATTAAGTTTCTTCTTATTAATTGCGAGTCATCGGCAAGCAAAATATACATTCCTTTTAGTCCCTTCCTCAGTGAACTACATTAAAGGAGGATGATTGAGTTGTATGTAGTAGTTTTTATGAAATTTATGTAGCAAAAATGCTACAGAGCTCAGAGATTGAAGAGCTCATGTCTGTATGTATAGTGAACGAGTTCTCTGGTTGTATTGAGGCCGAGTTTTTCCATAATGCGTTGTTTGTAGGTATGAACGGTACTTACCCCGACATGAAGAGCCTCGGCAATATCTGAGACTCTTTCGCCGGCTGCCAGGCGTAGAAGGACTTGAAACTCCCTTTGGGAGAGTCGATGGTGGGGAAGATCGGAATGCTTTTTCCCTACTTCGGCGGCAAACTCCTCGGCCAAAGTCTCGCTAATATATACCCCTCCGCTAAAAGCTTTTCGTATCGCCTTCTCCAAGTCTTCTGGCGAACTTCCCTTTGTGAGATACCCGGAGGCACCATTCTCAAGAGCTCTCTTTGCAAACCTCTCTTCGGGATGCATACTGAGCATGAGCACAGCTATGGTAGGATGCGAGTTTTTAATATCATTTAGAACTTCGAGTCCATTACGGTCGGGCAACCCGATGTCGAGAATGATAATATCACAAATCTCACTCTCGCAAATGCTCAAGAGTCCCTCCCCTGTCTCAGCCTCCGCTACATACTCCATGTCTTCTATTCGATCGATATACTGTCTAAACCCTCTTCTAATCAAGTGATGATCATCGGCTATGACAATTCGTATCACTTACTCAATCTCCACTGGATATCGGCATGTGCATATAGACCTCAGTACCGTGCCCAGGCATACTGTGTATATTTACATCTCCGCCAAATTGCATTGCCCGCTCCTTCATCCCCAATAGTCCAAATGAATCCCTCAGGCCTTTGCACTCCGGATCGAAACCACAGCCGTTGTCACGCACCCACACTTTGATATTTTTTTTATCCAAGGAACTTATTACCTCCACTTCAGAAGCTTCTGCATACCTGGCACAATTCGTGAGAGATTCCTGCACTATACGATATATTGCCAGCGCCTTATTCTTCTCAATTTCACAATCCTTATTCGGTTTGGAAAAACATATTGGAAGGGCCATTCTTCTCTTGAACTCACTCACTTGCCATTCTAAAGCCTCAATTATTCCCGAAGATTCGAGGACCGAGGGTTTTAACTGCCATGAGAGTTCTCTCGTCTTTTGTATTGTTTCGCCTATGGTGTTTTTCATCTCAGAGATTATTGCTTTTATGCCTTCACAGCCATGTAGGTCTTTGTGATTACTCATGTCACTTTCAATCACCGCAATACTCATCTGCAGGGAGGTAAGGGACTGTCCTAACTCATCATGTATTTCTTTAGCTATAAAGGCGTTTTGCTCTTCCCGTATGGCGTGACTGTGCTGTAATAGCTCTCTGTATTTGTTCTCACTGTTGATGTGAGCCTTTGTTCGTTCAAATAGTTTTAAGGCCATATCCATCGTTGCCAATATGAAATGTTCATTCCCGGGTACTTTCTGTATATACCCGTATTTGGTCATATCTCTCGTGGTGTCGAGGGTGGCTTTATCGGTATACGCCGAGTGAAGGACTACCGGAATATCATACCTTTTATAAATCTTTTTCGTGACCTCGGGTCCCTTCATTCGACCTTTTCCGAGATTGATGTCCATGAGTATCAGATCAGGAACGCCTCCACTATCTAATTTTTGGAGACAAGGTTCTCCATGAGGAAACATCTCCACGGTATAACCATTTTTCTCGAGAAACCTTCTCAAATGCTCATTAAGGATCATTTCGTCTTCGACGATAAAAATTGTGCGACTCATATAACATCCAAACTTTTATGTTGTATCTCCTTTTTATCATCGACTAATCTGCGCGGTAAATGAAGAATCATACCAAAAGAGGGCCGTATTGTAGTAAAGAATGCCTCTCTCGAGGCGCTGAAGAAACACGACACGGACTATATTACCGATACGGTGATTCCTAAGGCTGCTGAGTTGGCGAAGATTTACTCAACTCCAGGAGCCATACTCTCCTCATCTTACCGATCCTATGCACAATACTACTCACTGATGAAAGAAGTCTTTGATGAAATTTGATAAGGATACTTCTCTCAACAACAAGGCGATTTACTATCCTTCCTCGAAGAAGTCACCACATCTCTGTAGAGTGTTAGAATCCGTAAGTTGCGGGAGATCCCTCCATAAAAGACTCGAGAATCGTATCCAGGAGCCCTCGGTGGCCCTTGATGGTGTTCTTCAATACCCTCTGGACTCGAGCGATTTTCTTTCTCGCCGTACCCTCCCAATAATTCGGTGACAATATCCTTTAGTCTGTACATTGATAGCTCCCTTTTGTTCACTTACTCCTCCTCTATAAGAGAAGATTCCGTGGTTTTTACAATAATATATGATTTCGAGACCCTATGAGCGAGTTCATATTTGTTACTTACACATCTTTATTGAGAATCATAAGAATTAGGATTATAATCTCTAATACCATCGTATATACAAAGGTGCACGATTGTGAATAAAAAGATCCTCCTTGTTGAAGATGAAGCCATCATTGCTATGACCACCGCCAAGATGCTTGAAAAGCATGATTTTGAAGTAGTCACCGCTCACAAGGGCGAAAAAGCGGTGGAGATAGTAGACTCAGACCCCGATATTTCCCTCATCCTCATGGACATAGACCTTGGTAAAGGGATGGATGGAACCGAAACGGCAGAAAAGATTCTCACCCACCATGATATACCTGTTGTCTTTCTATCCTCCCATACCGAACCGGAGGTTGTTAAAAAGACCGAGAAAATAACTTCATACGGTTATGTAGTGAAAAACAGTGGTGATACGGTATTGCTTGCCTCTATCAGAATGGCATTCCGTCTCTATGAAGCAAATCAACAGATTAAAGAACGTGAAGATGCCTTAATTGATGAAAAAGAGAGACTCAAGGAGCATATAGAAGTTATAGAAGAGCGAAAAAGGATTGACAATTTACGGAATATACATCTTTTAGCACTTTATGGGAAGATGGATTTCCCGCAATCCGACCTCCTCGATTATGTCTTAAATGCATTTCTTGAAATAACAAACAGTCATTTCGCCTTTGTCGGACTACTGAACGAAGATACGTCTGTTATGACTATCCATAGATGGTCTACAGAGGCTATGGAAAGCTGTTCCATTACTGATAAACCAATTGAGTTTCCGATAGAGGAAGCAGGAATTTGGGGAGATGCTGTACGAGAGAGACAGCCAATCATTATAAACGACTATGAAACGGATACAAGGGCTACAAAACATGGAACTCCGGCCGGTCATGTCAAAATAAAACGCTTCCTGTGTGTACCGATATTTGACGGAAATAGAATCGTTGCGGTAGGGGCGGTTGCAAATAAAGAAATACCGTATGATATAGCCGATGTAGATTCTATATCCTTCCTATATGACAAGATGTGGTCACTTATAAAGCAGCAACAAGCAGACTTAAAATTACAGGAAAGTGAGCAAAAATGGCGCGCCCTTGTAGAGAGCAATCCAGACTTTGTCGCGATTCATGACGAAACGGGTAGATTTCTCTATATGAATCGGTATGCTGAAGGTTTTTCGGAAGATGATGTAATTGGAACAAATGCCTATGAGTATATGTCTGAAGAATCAAAACAGTTGTTCCAGCAAAAGGAAAAAGAGTGCCTCGAAACATGGTCCGTACAAAAGTTTGAGCATCACGCTGCAGGGGAGAAGGGTGTCTTTTCATGTTATGAAAATTTCTTAGTTCCATTTGTTGAGAATGAGACTGAGAAGCGGGTTATTGTTGTCTCAAGAGACATTACTGAAAGAAAACAGTTAGAACAGAACTTAAGAAAAAACGAGAAGAATCTCCGCACCACACTCAATTCAATAGGTGATGCAGTTATCTCTACCGATTTGGAAGGAAAAATATACAGGATAAATCCTGTTGCGGAAAAGCTTACGGGATGTTCTGCTGATACTGCCCATGGAAAAAAGTTGAATGAGATTTTTCATATTATAAATGCTGACAGTCGTGAGATTGTCGATAACCCTGTAGAAAAAGTTATCCAATCCGGTAAGATTGTAGGATTGGCTAACCATACAGTGCTTATCTCCAAAGATGGAACGGAATATCAGATAGCCGATAGTGCTGCCCCCATTAAGGATGATGAGGGAAAAATCAATGGTGTTGTGCTTGTCTTTAGAGACGTAACCGAGGAGTACAAAAAAGACAGGAAATTAAAAGAGCGTGTCAAAGAACTTGATTGCCTATATAAAATAGCAGAGATTGTGGAGCAGCCTAACATTTCTGTGAATACTATCCTACAACAGACTGCGGAAGCGATTCCACCTTCGTGGCAATACCCGGAGATTTGTGAGTGCAGAATCACTTTATACGAAAATAGTTTCCAAACCAATAACTTCTCCGGTACAAAATGGAAACTAAGTAGTGATATTGCTATTGAAGGCGAAGTAGTAGGAAAAGTCGAAGTCTACTATTTATATGAAAGACCCATTATTGATGAAGGTCCATTTTCAAAAGAAGAGCGAAAGCTTATAGATGCTATTGTGGAACGCTTGGGACGAGTAATAGAGCGGAAACAAGCAGAAGAAAATTTACGTTCTATTGAATGGATGCTCTCGAACAAAACTTCGAATAAGGAGACATATTTTCCGGAATATGGTGATGTGAGCGAACTCAATAGAGACGGATTAATACTAAGTTCTGTTGGTAAAAAACAACTTAGGAGTATTGCCGCTGAATATCTTGATTTACTCGAGACCTCTACTGCGATCTATGAAAAAAATGGCGATTATGCCCTTGGAATATTTACCTCTGGGTGGTGTCAATTAATGGACTCCGCCTCTCGTAAACTATGTAACACCGAAGCCAACCAAAAAGCACTGGAAAGCGGTAAGTGGCTTTGTCATGAGTCGTGCTGGAAAGATGCCCATCTTTCCATGAAAGAAAGCAGGCCGGTGGAGATTGAGTGTAAAGGCGGCATCAAAATGTACGCTGTTCCCGTTCGGGCAAATGGTGAGATTGTGGGGGCTATAAACTTTGGATATGGAAATCCACCAACAGACGAAACTGAACTCAAAAAGCTCGCTAACAGATACAAGATTCCAATTCATGAATTGAAAAAACAAGCTGAGGAATACAAGCCTCGACCTCAATTCATCATTGATTATGCGAAAGAGCGCATTCAGACAGCAGCAAAAACCTTGGGTTACATTATCGAAAATAACCTTATAAAAGAAAAAATTTCTCAAGAAAAACTTTATCTGCGTACTATTCTCCAGGCTACAACCGAAGGTTTTTGGGTAGTGGACAGCAAAAGAAATATTACACAAGTCAATGATGCTTACTGTCTAATGTCGAAATATTCGAAAGAAGAGTTTCAACATATGAAAATAAACGATCTCGATGCCGAAGAAAAACCCGAAGAGACGGATGCCCGTATCTGGCGGATTATTCAAAGCGGCAATGAAGTGTTTGAAACGAAACACCGTCGTAAGGATGGCTCTGTATTTGATACCGAAATTTCCGCAACGTTTTTAAATGTATATGGAGGGCAGTTTATTTGCTTTTGCAGAGATATCACCGAACGAAAACAAGCGGAAAAAGCGTTGAAAGAGAGCGAACGGCAGAAGGCTCTCGTACTGAACAATACACTGGAAAAGTTTACATTTTATGATCTTGATCTTAATATAATCTGGGCAAACAAATCGTCTGCTGATTCGGTGGGAATGACTCAGGAAGAAATAGTCGGCAAGCACTGCTATGAAATATGGCATAAAAAGAAGGTACCATGTGAAGGATGTATTGTTCTCAAAGCAAAAAAGACCAAACAACCTCAAAGTGGTGAAACAACCACGCCAGATGGAAAAATATGGTCATTGAGGGGTTATCCGGTTCTTGATGATCAAGGGGAAGTAGTTAATCTTATAGAACTCGGGATGGATGTGACTGCAAAAAAACAAACGGAGTTAAAGTTTGAATCGTATGTCACAAATTCTCCAACTCCCATCTTTATTGCAAACAGCAAAGGAGACTATACCTTCATTAATCCTGCAGCCAGCGAACTTCTGGGATATACTGAAGATGAACTTCTCTCAATGAATATCAAGGATATTGCGCATCCTGATGAATACAAAAGAAATTTCCAGACCTTCTCTCAGCTTCTGGTAGGAAAACACGTCCATCAGGAGGTATCTTTGCTCCATAACGATGGAAGTAAAGTGTATGTGATTCTTGACGCCCTCATGCTTGATGAAACCAATATAATTGCCTACTGTACAGATATTACTGAACGCAATCAGGCTGAAGAGGCACTCAGGAAAAGTGAAGAAAAAAACTCGGCAATATTACATGCTCTCCCCGACCTTATGTTCATTCAGGATAGCGCAGGTACATATTTAGATTATTATTCATCCAATAAAGAAGATTTGTATGTACAGCCCGAGCAGATTATCGGACAAAAAATGCAGAATATACTGCCTCAAGAGATTTCTCAACACTTGTTTCCTTTAATAGAAAAGACACTCTCCACAAAAGAAGTTCAAATAGGTGAATATGAAATTACCATATCGGGGGAAAAAAGAGCCTATGAGGCACGATTTTCTCCATTCGATGAGAACAATGTAATATCAATTATGAGAGATATAACCGAACAAATGCAGGCCGAAAAAGCACTGAAGAAAGAGCAACACTACTTTCAATCCATCCTAAATGCTCTTCCTGATACCGTGTACTTTAAGGATAAGAATCATAGATTTATACGGGTCAATAGAACAAAGGTAAAAGAAGTTAATTCCACCTACGAGGATATTATCGGAAAAACGGATTTCGATTTTTTCCCGGAAAAGTTGGCACAAAAATGTTTGGCCGATGATGAGTATGTTCTGAATACCGGCAAGTCGATTATCCACAAAGAAGAGGAAATAGTCTCGGATAAAAACAGAAAAGTGGTTTTATTTTCAAAATTTCCACTTAAGGATGAGAGTGAAAACATCATTGGGACCATGGGAATATCATCAAATATATCAGAACTTAAGGAGACCGAAATTAAACTACAAGAAGCTCTAAAAGAAAAAGACTTTCTTATGAAAGAACTCAACCACAGGATAAAAAACAATCTTTTTATGGTCTCATCTCTTATCAGCCTAAAGGACTCGGAAACAGAGATAGACCTCTCCGACATACAGCACCAGATAGAAGCCATTAGCCTTATCCACGAAAAACTCTACAAAACAGAAAACGTCACAGATATTAATTGCCGGGATTATTTCGATGACTTGCTCAATTCCATCTTCACCTCTTTTACCACACGGCAGGTGAGAGTTGAAAAGGATATAGAAGATATATATGTCTCTACAAAAACCGCCATGTCTCTCGGGCTCATTGTGAATGAGATTGCCACAAACGCAATAAAATACGGGTTTACCGACAAAGAAGAGGCGGTCTTTACAATCGAAATGAAGAAGGAGAAAGAGAATAATCAGTACAAGCTTACCCTCTCGAATACCGGAAATCCTTTCCCCGAGGATATTGATATCAAAAGTACCAACACTCTTGGTTTACGACTGATTAATGCGTTAATTGCCCAATTGGACGGTACGATAGAATTACAGAAGAAACCGAAGCCGGTATTTACTATTCGCTTTCCACTATAAAATAAACAAAAAGATTTTAACAGATAAATTGTACATTTGCGTTATATTATTGCCCATGGAGGAGTTTTGAAACACATATGGTTTGTTTCAGTCGCAGTTATTGGTATATTCCTCCTCTTTCTTCTCAACAGCTTTTATAATCACATGTGGCAGGAACAAAGAGACCGTGAGCTCGCAAACCAAGCCGAACTTATTCAGACGAGACTGGAAAACGCCCTCCAATTAAGAGTAGATACCACTCAGTACCTCAAATCACTCTTTCAATTACATCCGGATACTTCGGCACAAGAGTTCGAAAAATTTGCACAGAGCCTTATGGAGCACAACCCATCCTTAAGAGCATTACAGTTTGCCGACCAAAGTACACAAGTAGTTTTTGTGTATCCGCCTAAGGGCAATAAGATAACTATCACTGAGCCAATGGTTCTTATCAATGACCCTCTTAGAGGGAAATTTGTGAAGAAAGCAATCGAAAATAGAGAAATGGCGATTCAGCCCCCCTTTGAACTACGCCAGGGAGGTCTTGGAATAATCGCTCGAAATCCAATATTTATTTCTGATAGATTCATCGGCATGGCGATAGCCGTATTAGATGTCCCCGTGATAATTGATGAGGGTTTTCCGCATGAAGAGTCTTCTATTTTCCAGTTTAGTCTAACAGACTCTGAAGGGAACACCTTTTATCATGGCTTGCCTGAAGGTATTAAAATTGAAAAGCGTACGATATCATTTGCAAATGCAAAATGGATACTTAAGATAGCTCATAAATTGGGTGAGACAGATACTCAGTTTATTGATCGATTTCTCATTCTGGGTTTAGGAGGTTTAGCACTTGTATTTTTACTGGCTTTGATATGGTTTTTGAACCATCGAGCTGAGAGATTGAAAAAAATGGTAACGGAAAGAACTCGAGAACTTGAAGAAAGCGAAAACCTTTTCAGAATCGTTGCCGACTATACTGTCGATTGGGAATATTGGGTTTCTCCTGAAGGGACTGTCTTATATAACTCTCCTTCCTGCGAGAACGTTACCGGATATTACAGAAAAGAGATACAGATAAGTAATGATATACTCAAATTGGTTCATCCTAATGATGTAGCAACTTTTTCTGAACATATCCTTGATGAAGAGAAAGAGGGAAGTAGAAACATTGAGTTTCGTATAATTACCAAGAATGGTAAAGAGAAATGGATTGGTCACTTCTGTCAGCCGATCTATGATGAAAATGGTATACTTTTGGGTAGTAGAGCGAGCAACAGGGATATTACCTCACAGAAACTTCTTAATAAAAAATTGGAGGAAGCGATAGAGGAAAAAGATTTTCTCATGAGCGAGCTTAATCACCGAGTTAAAAATAACCTTATGATGGTCAATTCCCTTATTAAGCTTAAGAATGACAATTTAGGTAATGAGATCGATCTATCTGATATCTCACACCAGATAGATACTATCAGAATAGTTCACGAAAAACTGTATAAAAACATGGTTATTACTCATATCAACTTTCGTGAATATGTTGAAGAGCTGCTCTCGGCGGTATTCTCTTTTACCGATCGGGTTGTGCAGGTAGAAAATAATATCGAAGCGAAAGAAATATCTACAAAGCAAACAATACCCTTAGGACTTATCATTAATGAATTTGCAACGAATGCGATCAAACACGGTTTCAATGACAAAGAAAAGGCAGTTTTTTCTGTCAAAATGAAAAAGGATACAGATGTTTATGTAATTACACTGTCAAACAGTGGTAATCCATTCCCGGAAGATATTGAATTCGATAACTCGGATACCCTCGGCTTGAGACTAATCAAAGTACTTACTACTCAGATAAATGGTACAATTGACCTTCAGAAGAAACCGCATCCGGTATTTACCATTCGATTTCCCTTGGGAGAGGAATAAATTGCAGAGAGAATCGGAGATAACCTAATAAAGATTGGTACAATGACTCAAGAGCAAGTAGACGATGTCCTTCAAAGACAGAAATATGCGCTTCCCACACTTTGCTGCAAGGTATATGATCTATATGAAGAACTATCCTTTAGTGGGCAGATATTGTGAAAGTAAGTATATCCGAATATGTACCTTCGGTGGCCATGCCGTAATCCAGTATTTCCACACTTAAATCGAATATTTCACCATCTACGGAAGTAGGACCTGATGTTGTAGGAAAGGGCTCAAATGCACCTGCCGTTAGGGTTTGTTCCCTGCCGTTTACCTTTAAGACATAGGGGACAACACTGGTATCATTCTCATCATGAATAGCAAGTACCCCTCCATGGTCCGAGCGAACAGTTACTCCGTAATTGTTATTCGATCGTACTACAAGATCGGCATCATTTGTTTCGCCGGCCTCGAGTGTGTGAAAGTCGAGGGCATAATCCGGATCGCTTGTATCAAGACGAGCACCCTCCTGTACAAGCGACATTTCTAAGTAGGAATCCATAGTAACTGAAATATTAAGGGTATCACTGTTAATTTTAGAGGCGTTCCCCGGGGTCCCCTCATATAAGGTAATCTCTACACTCGAGTCTTCATACTGTCCAGCGGGAGGAAACTGATCACGGTCTATAATAACTGTGTAGCTGTGCTCTCTATATACCCAGCTGTTAGAATTACTAAGTTCTTCTGCAGTAATACTTCCGCTTATAATTTCACCCCCCGAAGGATTTGCACTCAGGTCTTTTAGGACTGTTTTTTCGCTGCTGTTGTTATATATATTGTAGTACATCTCATCCGAGCCACTAAGCAGTTTTCTCTGAGAAAAAGTGTTTGATAGGCCGGGAGAAAAAGTTATGAAGTAGTCACCGGAGCTGTTCTTGCTGCGGACTTCAAAGGTTTGAGTTATTACCACATCCTTCTCTATAGAAAATGTCGCGGACACATTATTACTGCCTTTGAGTTTTAGATCGAAGGAGAAAAGCATAGCTGTTGAAAAGAATATAAGACCTGCAAAAAAAAGATGTTTATAGTATTTCATTAAAAAGACCTCCTTGGACCTATTGCTCAACCACCGGCAAAGAGAGCCTGTTGAGTTGATACGGGCTTTTTGCCCCCCTGGGAATTTCTATCTCGATTATTGCCTGCTTATGGGAATGCAATCTGAGGGTATATGTTCCGGGAGAAACATCGTGTATCTGAAAACGACCGGCTTCATCCGTAAAAAAGTATATAGGCTCCGGATCCTCAACACCCTGCTGTCGAATCTCTCCCGCCTGCAATGGAAGGGCTTCTTTCTCCAGTGTGTAGAGAGCTCCCTCTAGATACACATTCTCCCGAAGCCGTGCGGTAATTACAATTCCGCTACGATATGCCGGAAATAGTTCAATTTGATTTTCCTTCAGTACCGTTTCAGGGGGAGTTAAGGGAAGTTCAAGTTCGATAGTGGTCGGTTTATATGATGATATATGAGGAAAGGCAATCACTCCCCCTTCCGTCTCACCGGGGACCGCTCCACCTCTGCTTAGTCTTGCCGTCAGTAACTTGTCTTCAATCTCCGGTGCAGGGGCAACCATGACAAAACTGTCCTGAACAGGTTTAGTGACGGCCGTTTTTCCTTGGGTGTAGAGTAATGCGCTGGAGAAGTCGAGGCTTAGCTGTGCGGTATGGGAGCCGGCACCGGTCTCTGATGGGGTATATGCATACATCTGTGAAAGCGAGCTGGAAAACTTATCGTGGGAATAGGTGGCTCCTATATGTGCCCTGCTGCTGTTGTCCGCACCTGGGGGCATGCCCTCCAAAGACATTGAGTAGTCGGGAGAGTTTTTATCGGGAGTGGTGAAATTATAGCTGGTACCGGCGGTACCGTTTTTCAAATCCTGAGAGTAAAGAAGATTCCGATCAGCAGCCTTTCCCTTAAAGGAAAAGGCAAGACTTCCCTGCCATTCCGGATTTTCCGCCCCGTCCTGGCTTACACTAAAACTAAACGAGAAAGTTCCGTTTTTCCCCACACTTTTTAGAAAAGTGAGTGAGCCATTGAGTGTATTTTTGGTCTCCTGATACCCTATTCTATATGTTGAAGATATATTCATATAACTGTTAAATGGGAGACGCTGACCGACCGACCCACCGAATTGAGAGCTGTAATTCGTTTTGACAGGGTCTATAGCGCTTGAAAGGTAGTTCTTCCCTGTGTAGTGGTAGAAGGCTCCGAAGGTAGGCATTTGCCCGTTGGATGGAAAGTAAATGCGGTATTGCACCCTTCCAGCAAAGTCAATTGGAGTATCAACACCCCCGGACACTCCTGCTTTTACATCTATATTACCAAGGGAAGTGGCAAAAAGGGAGTGTGCAGTTCCAATATAATTTTCCAGGGATGCCTGTATCTGCATCCCGCTGCTGATGTTTTCTGCAGCACCGTATTCGATTATTCCCGAAACGACGGGGTCAGAGAAAGAGTGTTGAGGAGTTCCAGCCCCAAGGGCATAGGACCACTCCCCCTGGTCTAATAATCCTGAATCGAAGGGGTACAGAGTGCGGACCGTTCGCTCTTTCCCGTCCCGGGGAGTGATTGTAATTTTAATCTCATTCAGACCGCCGATATAGGGGAAATCTACCAGTTCATGTACCCCCGGTTTAAGATCAAGCTGTTTTAGCAGGCGACCGTTGAGATAGATCGAAACAGTCGCCGGCTGCTCGAGCATAAGGGTACGGCTGGAAGGGGTATAGCTGCTGAAAACTTCTTTTAAAACTGGCAAAGTACCCACGCTTATGCCGTCGACGGGAACGGAGGAGATCAAACCTCCTTCTCCAGGGGTATCGAGGGTACCTGCGGTAAGGCGAATCCCCTGTTCCGGGAAGTCGTGCAGAAGCCGGGCATAGTCTAATTGCACAGTCGGTTCCCTATCAGTATACAAACGGGAAGATGTTTCTAGTACCCAGTTATAGATATTGAAGCTGGGTGAAAGATTCAGTACCGCCGGAAATTGATATTCCGTTTTTCCATCGTAATTTTCGTATACCACCTCACTGTGTGCATATACATTCATATATGCACTGAAAGGGGCGGCGCTAAGCTTGTAGCCGCTTACCGGAGTTCTACCCCGCCTTAGTGGAATAGTCTGGGGAGGAAGCATATAAGGGGGAATCTTAAGATGAATGCTAAGTTGGGAAGAGTCATATGATGCATCAATCCCTTTTTCCTTTATCCGGGAAAGGGCAATCCATTTGTCCTGGGCGATAGTATCTACTTCTTTATGGAATTTCTCCGCCAAAAAGGGCTTCAATTGAGACAGCAGTTGGGAAGCGTCTATTTTTACACTGGTCCCTGAGTCGGTTTCAGATATCGATGCAGGAATTTCGCTTGTATATTGGTCTTGCACATAAAGCGCAATCGGCAGATTGATGTATTCCTGAGCGACGATGGTTATCGGCGGAACAAAAATAAAAAGGGCCACGAAAAGAGTTGATAATAGATATGTATTACTGGGTATCGTACTCAATCTCAACTTGAAGTGTGTCTCCTTGTATTTTTGATGGAAGGGGAATAGAAAAATGGCGGCGACTGTCGGGCAGGATATTCTCGCCCGAGATTCCCCCGAGTTTATCCGGACCAATTACATGTGCCGGTGCCGACTGAGAGTCTTCAGCTTTGATCCGGAGGGACAAATTATTCAAAATAGCATGTCGGGTCCCTCGGTTGTAAATAGTAAATGCGAGACTATCCGATTCGGAGGATCCGGAAGATCCCGGCTCTATCGAGTGCTTTTCTATATTTACATCAGGTTTTGCACCTTCTGGTGTAATGTAGAGGGCCCCGAGGTAACGAAACATTATTTTAAGGTTGCTCTCCGAATTTGAACTGTTTTCAAACTGCACGGGTACTTGCTCGACCAGTACACGAAAGCATTGCTCCTGCCGAATGTCCGAGGGGCCGTTCCATTTGATTCGAACAGTCTGGTTTGACTGCGGTTGCACAACCACCTGTTTGGGATATACGGTGAACAAGTCGTCGGCGGGCTGGTTTTTCTCTTCACCCTCCGGAGTAACCGAGCGTGTCAGTATTTTAATGCGTATGGCAATATAATCTTCACCCTCGTTTTTCAGACGAAATGTCTTGGTCGCCCCCCTACCCTCGGGAGCAAAGGTTTGACTTATCGGCGAGAAGGAAAAACTCCATAAGAGAGAATTGGTTCCCCCAAGGAACAATAATGTGAGTGCAAAAAAAACTATCCGCTTTACTGTCCATATCTTCATTCTATACCACCTCTTTCCCATTATCGGCTTAAAGCACCTCATTTCTAAAAAAGGAGGCCCCAACCATTGCGGCGGCCTCCTTTTTAAGTTGAAAGGCAAGGATGTTGACTATTTAGCTGCAATGGTGAAGGTTAAAGTATCGCTGTAATTTCCTTCATATGGGAAATCTGTTGCACCGTTGTAGCTGATTGCTACCTCGTTGGATGAACCGGAGCCGGCTGTTTTTTCCGACACGTTTGAAATAATCGCTGATCCGTCGCTGAGAGAAACCTGCTTGTTCCCATAGGAAATGGTGTAATCAAGTGAAGCGGATACATCGGGATCATCATTAGAAAATACGCCTTTGTCCGCATTCTGGGTAACTGCGTTCTTTGATTCAAGTGTTACGGTATATCCCGACTTCTTATTGCTCCGCTCTACAACGGTCGCAACTTTCACATTACTTGCATCGATACCAAGGTCCAAACCGGTGTTACCCACTGCATTCACAGATATTTCAAGAATCGAGGGGACCGTTCCCGTCAGGGTGAGAGTTCCGGAGGTAGCCGCGAAGGCTGAACCTGATCCGGCTACCATCAGTACCATAATCGCTACTAAGATTTTTTTTGTATTTGATTTTCTTATTTTATTCATTTTGTCCTCCTTACAGACATATTTTATTTATATATATGCAAGGAGTGTGCCAACATGCTTCTTTATGGCGAGAATTAAACCAAATGAATATTTAACTACTTTTAATATAATAAATTAAAAGTTACTATTGATTTCTCTAAAAAACGGTGTTACACAGTTTTAAGAGTGGTAAAAAGGTGCTGTTCGACAAAGCCGTCGAGACCCTTCGACAATAAGGTCGAAGGTGTGGTCCTTTGAAACACCCTATGTGGTATCGGAGGTGGTATTGCTGGGGGTATCTGATTTGCGAAGGCCTACTTTATCCATTCGGGACCTTAATCTACGTTCACTTATACCCAACTTTCGGGCAGCTTCGCTCTGATTCCCCTTTGAATCCTCGAGGGCCTGCTTAAGCACATTATACTCAAATTGCTGCATCTGCCGGTCATAGTTACCTGCAGGTAAAGCTGGGCTTTCTTGGCTTTGCATTTCATGTCTTTGTATCGGTAAGTCCCTAAGGGTAATAAGTGAGCTGCGGGCCATCAAGGCCGCCCTTTCAATGAGGTTTTCCAGTTCCCGGATGTTACCTGGAAAGGACTGCTTCATTAAAGCATCCAGGGCTTCCCGGCTTATTCCGGTAATTGTACGCCCACTTCTTTCATTAAAACGCTCAATAAAATGTTGGATGAGGGCTTGTATATCGGTTTTTCGCTCACGCAGGGGAGGAAGGTGTAAGGGGACAACATTAAGCCGCCAGAACAGGTCCGACCGAAACTCACCATCTTGTACCATTTGGTTTAAATCACTGTTTGTAGCAGCAATTATTCGTACATCAAGATGACGGTTTTCATTCTCCCCTATTCTCTGGACCTGACCGAACTGAATTACCCTAAGAAGTTTGACTTGAATTGAAGGGGGGATATCTCCGACTTCATCGATAAAAAGGGTGCTTCCATCGGCCTGTTCAAAACGTCCTTCCCGGTCCTGGTCGGCACCGGTAAAAGCACCTTTTATATGCCCGAATAGTTCGCTCTCCATAAGCGATTCTGGGAGGGCTGCGATGTTCACCGTTACAAAGGGTTGTTCCCTGCGGGAGCTAAGTGAATGTATTAGATGCGCAATAACCTCTTTTCCGGTGCCGCTTTCACCGGTAACAAGCACGGTTGCATCACTATCGGCAGTGCGAGATATAACGTTGAGTACCTTCCGCATTTGCGGACTCTTATATACAAGAGGAAAATCCTCAAAACTCTCTTCGATTGTTTCATCTACTATCTGATTTTCATGTTCTACACTGCACTGCTCAAAGGTCCGCACCAGGAGGTGTTCAATTTCTTTTTTCTCCGTCGGCTTTACAAGATAGTCGTCGCCGCCCTTTTGAAGAATATCTACAGCATCTTTTGCATTTTCAAAGGCGGTCATGATAACTACATGAATGGTAGGATTAGTCTGCTTTATGTATTCAAGCAGTTCCAGACCGGTGGAATCCGGCAGGCGGTAATCACTTAAAACTAAATCAAAGGCGCTGTTGGCAAGTTCCTGCTTAGCTTCTTCTACATTTTCAGCGGTGGAGAGTTCAACATAAGGATATTCTATATAATCGGCAAACACTTTCAGCCTCTCCAACTGAGTTGGGTCGTCATCTACCACGAGGACTTTTAAGACAGGATCATTCATATCATCAGTATCGGCATTATTCATCATAAGATAATCTCCCATTTCCATTACCAAACAGGTCAGGGACGGGGATACAAGGCTTGTAGATCATTATTAACCAGCTTTGAATATGGTTCTTAACTGTTCAGTCAGTCTACCGATTGGAAAGGCATAGAAAAGCGAAAAAGGCTACCTTTGCCTTTTTTACTCTCCACTTCGATTGTACCGCCGTGGCCTTCTGCGATCCTTTTGGATATGGCAAGTCCGAGGCCGGTACTCTTTTCGCCCGCAGTAGTCGCCACACTGCTTTGGAAGAAGGGTTCGAAGATATCCGATAAGTCTTCCGCGGGAATTCCTTGGCCCTCATCTTCAACCTCCGTGCAGACCGATGAATCCTGTGTGTAGACCCGCAACGTGATCCTAGTGTTCTGTTGTGAATACTTCACCGCATTGGAAAGGAGGTTGTCAAGCACCTGAGTGATTTTTAACTTGTCTATTGTCATCTGCAAGGATTCAGCCTCAATGTCTGTCTGAATATCTATTCCCTTTTTCCTTGCATAGGGCGCGTTCATAGCAACACTACGATTCACAAGCTCGATTAGATCAACCTCCTCCAAGTTCAGATGGAGGGTTCCAGACTGGTATTTGGAGAGGTCGAGTATATCGGAAACAAGTTCCAGCATATGTTCCGAGCTGTCCCTCATTATCTGTATGTATTCCTGCTGTTCCTCGTTTAGCTCGCCAAAGTCGCCTTCTAGAAGCAGGGATGCGAAACTAAAGATCCCGGAAAGCGGATTGCGAAGATCGTGAGTCGCAATGCCTAAGTATCGGTTACGCTCTTCTAGCGTTTCCTCGAGCATCTGATTTTTCTTGTGGAGGTCACGCTGCAGATTTGCCAGCTCGTTATTCAGCCGCGTAAAGTCTTCGAAAAGCTCGTTCTCGGTTCCCCCTGTTTCAACAACTGTTTTTTGGTCGTTTTGATCGGTATGCTTTTTCATGGTAGTGCGAATGAGGTTTGTCTGCTCGTTGTTCACCCGCATCACCTCTTCAAAGTAGCTTCCTGCCAATTGCCGAGAAGTAGAAGCCACAATCACAATTTCTTCCTTGTTCATTCCTCCCACAAAGAAGAGCTCTATCACTTCATTTTTCCCGCGAACGTTAATGCTCCAGTCGTAGAGTGCCTTTTCTTCGCGGAGCCGATACATGAAAGAAAAGAACTTCTGCAGGCTGTTTTCGTCAACAAGCGTGGAGAATGAGCCCGTAATTGGAATTTCAAGGCACTCGGAAAGATCATTGCGCAACACCTGACTTATACGGCCGTGGGGATCACAGACTATCGCAATTCCGTTGAAACCAGACTCTTTACCCTTCACTTCGATTATTCCCCATTTTTCCTTTTGTTAAGGAGAAATCGAGCTTTTTCGATTGCCCCATGGGCGCTTTTAGCGCTTCCGTCCGCCCCAACTTTCTTCCACAGTTCAGGATCAAGGTTAAAGGGATAACCACCCACCAATACTTTTGTGTGTGCAAGCTCGGGGCGAGATCTCACTGCTTCGATAATCCCTTTAACTTCGGAGATGTGATAGGTAATG
>Ga0102938_10000550_pt1 | contig 27622 bp, 24 predicted proteins | sample SalPonR2_B_D2_MG_FD_84516 | JGI IMG/M metagenome (GOLD analysis project Ga0102938, IMG submission 84516) | Salt pond soil microbial communities from South San Francisco under conditions of wetland restoration - Salt Pond MetaG R2_B_D2_MG | ecosystem: Environmental > Aquatic > Marine >... | reverse complement strand
GTGAACGAGAAGGACGATATAAAAGTAACGAAATACATTCAACCTGAGGAGGACTATTCGAGGCCAACCAATGCCGCTTCAACCGATTGATTTACAGGTACTATTTGCTCATATTAATCAAGTGGGAAAGCAGCAGGCAGTGCTGAAGGAAGCTTCAGTGGTGCAGCAGGGGCTCCGCGGGGCGGAGCTTGCCAAACAGACGCGACAGAATGCTGAATCAGTGAGGCAAACTGAGGAAGTGCCGGAGGAAAGTACACAGATACGGGAAAAACAATCTGAAGGAGGTGGACTCACGCATGAAGAGGCCGAAGGAGAAGAGTCTGAACAGCCGGAAGAAAAGCGGAAGAAACACTATTTCGAGGATCCTGCCTTAGGAAAAAACATCGATATATCGGGATAACATATGTATATTACTTCAATCATGGTGAGCACCGGAATAAGCATAATTTTAGCAGGGATAGTATATATACTGCTGGTAAAAAGAATAAACAGAGAAAAATCGAGCACTGCAATAACTGAACAGGTAAGAAACGAGATAGATCGTATGGTTGTAGATTTAAATCAAACCGCTGATAGAAATATTGGATTGGTCGAACAGCAACTCAAATTATTAACGGAGATGATTCAGGAGTCTGATCATAGGATTTCTCTACTTCAAAAACATTCGGAAAAGCTGAACAGAAGCACTGATACTTATAATCAAATTCGTCCTGCGCAGATAATGAAACCGAAAGAACCACCAGAACAGAAAGCACCAACAGAACCGAAAGAACCAACAGCTCAACAGTCCAGTGAAGTCTCCCGTCCGAATGCTCATACTGTGGATATTTCTGAGAATAAAAAGTCCAGTACCTCCATTTCGGAGAGTGAAGATACACGGGATGCTGTAACCCCCTCAAAACGGGAGCGTGTTATCAACCTCTATCGACAGGGAATTTCACTTGATATTATCGCTTCCAGGGTAGATTCTACTGTAGCTGAGATAGAGCTGATTATATCAATGACAGAGGGCCGGCAATGAGTCGAATAATAGGAATAGATTTAGGCACCACAAATACTGCCGCCGCATTTATGGATGAAGATACTCCTCGTATAATTCCTAATGATCGCGGTAAAACGCTTACCCCCTCAGTTGTAGCTTTAACTGAATCGGGAGAGCTTCTGGTTGGGGAAGCTGCGAAGAACCAGGCGATGGTGAATGCCGAGGGTACAGTAAGCTCTATCAAGCGCCTAATTGGAAAAAAGACGGAAGTAAAGCTGCGGAATAGGTCATTTTCACCGCAAGAAATAAGTGCGGAAATACTCAAAAAGGTGCGGCGTGATTGTGAAGCGTATATGGGTGAGGAATTACGGGATGTTGTTATTTCAGTGCCCGCATATTTTAATGAGCCTCAGCGAAAGGCCACACAGGAAGCTGGGCGTTTAGCAGGATTAAGAGTTCATCGCATAATCAATGAACCCACCGCCGCTTCCCTGGCCTACGCATCTCAGATAAATACTCGTAAGAATATTTTAGTGTATGATATTGGCGGTGGAACATTTGACGCAACCGTACTTACCAGTGACGGGAGCAATTTTGAAGTCCTGGCGAGTAACGGTAATAACCAGTTAGGTGGAATTGATTTTGATAAATTGCTGTTTCAGCAAATCTCCGAACCCTTCAATCAGAAGGCAGGTTTTAGTGTGACTGAAGATGCCTTTTTGCGGCAGCAGCTGCTCGATCAGGTTGAAAGGGCTAAAATTGAACTATCCGAAAGGGATACTGCCGCAGTCGCTCTGCCGTTTATCGATGTAAATCGTACGCCGATACATCTGCACTACACTGTGCAGCGAGAAGAGTTCAACAAACTCATTTATCCGTTAATTGAAAAGACTATCGCCCTGAGTCGTGAAGCGGTTCACGATTCAAAAGTTGCAATAGATTCACTCATTTTTAGCGGCGGCTCCAGCAGGATCCCGCTCATCTCCCATTTAATGAATGAACTCCTCCAGGTACGTCCCCAGGCAAAGGTGAACCCCGATGAAGTCGTGGCCCTCGGAACAGCAGTGTACGCCTCCATGCTGACCACTAATTCTACTGCGCAGCGGAACCGTCTTCATTCTCTGAAAGATGTTACTCCCTTGTCATTAGGGGTAGAAATCGAAGGTGCAAGGTTTTTGCCGGTAGTCGAGAAGAATGCTCCCCTGCCGGCAGAAAGGAAACAGTTGTTCACCACAGTTGCCGATGGTCAGCAGAGTGTTGCGGTGCATATTCTTCAGGGAGAGAGCCGATCTGCTGTGGAAAATGTATCTCTAGGTCGTTTCCTTCTTTCGGGAATCAAGAAAATGGAGAGGGGAGCAGCGAAGATCGAGGTAGTGTTTAAGATTGATCTTGATGGATTATTAAAGGTAGTTGCCCGGGATATAGATACAGGTCTGGAAAAAAATGTCACGATTGACCGTGAAAGTGATGCCTCAAATACGGCATCCGAAGATGAACACTTCGAAAAACTCAAGAATTTAATACGCCGGACTGATACTTTAATCGAAATGGTGCCGGCTGACACCGCTCCTGCCTTCATCAAAGAGGTAGATACAATTCTTTCTTCTGCGCGTAAGGCTAGTTCAGAATCTCCGGTTGAAGTACTGCGCCAGTATCAAGTTGCACTAGAGGCTGTTTTGGCTGAAGTCCACGAACTTTTAAAGGAGCAGGAGGTCCAATGTGGAAGAGCTTAGGTATTACCGTGCATTGGGGCTTCCCGCAGGGGCGGATGCCGGACAAATAAAGTCCGCCTACCGGATTCTGGCAAAAAAGTACCATCCCGATATGAGCAAAGATCCAGCAACGGGTGAACAGTTTAGAAGAGTGGCTGCTGCTTATAAAACTCTCCTTGCCCGCGAGGAGAAACGAAGTTACCTTGATTCAACGGTTCGGCGTACGTATCGAAGTTCTCCAATGCGGCAGACCCCGCAGTCTCCTGCTGGGGATGCAAAAACTTCAATTTACGAGATTGGTCAGCTCCTTTTGAGGGGAAAAACGGCGAGTATGCGCGCCTTCGCGGCGAAAAGACTGGGGTTTTCTCAACAGAAAGGGGCCTATGTATATCTACGCAAGTCTTTACAGGACCCCTCCGAAGCGGTGGTCCTTGCTGCAATAGAGGCAATCGGCCGTCTACGGGTAAGTATCTCCGCTGAAGATCTTGATTCATTGTTTGATGGTAGTTCTCGGGCAATAAAACTGGCAATACTTCAGACTGTCGAAATGTGTGGTACAAAAAATGTATTTGTCGGAATACTGGTCAAAGGCATGCAGTCTTTGGACCGAAAAGTTCGCAGCAAATCTCTTTCCCTGTTTTCACAAATTTGAAAGGAGCCTCTTAATGGAAAAAGATAATCAAGACACTCTGTTTCACTCCTTTCTGCGAGACAGTGAGGGCTTCATTAAAGGGCTCAACCGCAGCCTGCTGGCGTTGGAACAGAATCCAAGAGAACATACCCACATTGATGAGCTGTTTCGATATGCCCACTCTTTGAAATCTGAGGCTGATTATCTCAATCAGCGGGAAATTGCAGCTGAAGCCCATCAGATAGAAAATGCCATACAGAATATTCGAGATCATTCTGAAGTGCCGAATCGTCGTCAATTTGATGCTTTTTTTTCCAGTGTCGATAAGGTCCAGGAGATGCTTGGCCAGCTGCGACAGCATCGTATGCAAAGCAAAGGGCAAAGCAAGGATACGGCTCAGGAAGCTGGACGGAATGAACCACACGATAAAGCTGTTCCGGCTTCAGGGAACGGCCTGAAGGGCTCCCAGGAACCATTGATGCCGATCCTCAGTGACTTTGAGAAATCTCTGCTGCGGGAGTCAAGAAAGAGAGATGAGCGCTTTTTCCGGATTTATGTAGAGCTTTCGGATCAAGCTGAACTTCCGTATGCCAAAGCCTATCTTATATTGAGTAACCTGGAACAGCTGGTTCAAGTGGTTCACAGTGAGCCCCAGTTTGGTGCTGCGGCGGAGAATGAGGAGCCAAAGCGTTTTCTGCAGCTTATGTTTTTCTGTACGGGCGATCTCCCTGAAAGTGAATTGTACCGGGCGGTTAATATTGACCAAATAAAGAAAATTAGCATCTCGCCGCTGGATTACAAAAGTGTGTTGGGTGAACAGGTCCAGAAAAAAGGCAGCCTTGAGTTTACGAATGAACTGCAGGTGCACATAAACGGCGGTGACCTTGACGAGCTCAATGGTTATGTGGATGAACTTAAAATCAGAGCCCATCGCATGAAGCGTGAATTATCTACTCACTTCGGTAAAGAAAGCGATCAACTTTCCTTGTTCACTCGGCTAGTTGATGATCTTGAAGCATTTACCCATAGAATCAGCCTGGTGCAGCTTGATGATGCCCTGCAGCCCCACTACAGGTTAGTTCGTGACCTGGCCAGCTCTCTGGATAAGGAGGTTGAACTGCATCTTGAACACTGCAATATTACTCTTGACCGTCGGGCAGCAGAGCTGATATCTGAAATTCTCGTCCACCTGGTGCGGAATGCGGTGAGTCATGGCATTGAAAAGCCGGTAGAACGGGCGCAGAAGGGCAAAAGCTCTTTGGGAAGAATCACTATTGCCGCCGAAAAAGTGGATGAACAGATCCGCATAACAGTTGCCGATGACGGTTCTGGTATCGACGAGGAAGGACTGAAACAGCAGGCTCGTAAAGCGGGCATAGAATCCGACAGCGATGATCTGCTCCCATATTTAGTGTATCCGGGGCTTTCAACACTCTCGGAGGCGGACTCCCGCGCCGGTCGCGGTTATGGTTTGGATTTAGTCTACCAAAAATTGCAAGAGTTTGAGGGGGGGACGCTGGAGTTTGCTTCCCACCCCGGGCTTGGGTCCAGTTTTATAATGACCTTGCCGGCGGGATTTTCAATACTTTCCCTGTTGGTGGTTCGATACGAAAATAAACTAGTAGCAATACCGGCTAAGTATGTGGATTCACGGATAGAATTGAAAAGCGGCACGTTTTCCTCCGGTAAAAATGGAGAGTTATTCTGGAATGAATTTCCGGTATTTAACCCGGAGGGGCAGCTTTTCTATACCGATACGTATCCTTCTCAAGGCCTTGGGGTAGTTATTTCTTATCTGAAATATAAAGTCCTTATATTAGTCGATGAGATACTTTTTCACAAGGAAGTTGCCGAAGAGAGCATTACTCTGTATATTGCGGGCAGTCCCCATCTGCATAAGATGAGTTTGTATAATACGGAATCCGAACTCTATTATTTAAGTCCTTCTATTGCAGTAACCGGTTCTGTGTAGCTCTTAGTATTCTTTCTGTTTCACAGTTTGGTATGTGGAAAAAAAAACGGTATGCTTCTGGACGTTTCAAAAAGCATACCGTTAAATTAAATTAAAGGCTATTATTCTAGTAAGAAAATAGCCGCATCCGGCTATTTTCGTCGTTTCGGTTGTCGCACAGCGTAATCCGAAACTAGTAATGCCCTATTTATCATTTCGGTAACAGGTATGCATTCTTTAATAATTTTACAAAAAAAGTGGGAAAGGATTTTAACGCTACCGGTTATGTAACCTCTATTTACTGCTGCTAAATACCTCTATATGGAACTTTGCTGAATCCAAAAGGTGTTGATACACCCGGTGGGAACTTTGTAGATTTTCTTGCAGATTTTGGCTGGATGATAGCTCATCCTGGATCTGCTCAAGCACGGGGTTTATTAAAAATCCGACTACATGGCGGCTTGCGGAGTGCAGCAGCTTTTGATCCAACGTATCCAGAGTATATAACGCTTCCTGGAGTTTGGAGGGAATAGGTTGATCATCGGAATAGTTTTCAATTCCGGCTATTACTTGTAAACCATTTTCTGCTATAGTTTTCAGGCGGTGAAGTTCATCGATAAGAGAATTGATCCGCTCCTGCAGCTGTTCTGTTCTTTTTTTACGGTTCTGCTGCTGCTGTTGAGAGGTATATAACTGGAGTGCGAGATTCATGTGCCGATCAATTGCAGGACGGGACGGTGGGAGTTTTAGCAGCTGGGATACTGTGGCCACTTGTATCCCCGGTATTTTTACTCCCTTTGGCGAAAGGGTAAAAGTGCTGCCCGAGTCCTCTGCTATCTGTTCTTCAAACCACTGCCGGTATATAATGAGCCGCCGGTCGGTTAAGGTAAGTCCTCCATCGTAATTTTCATGGTAGAAGGGTTCACCGCTGTGAAGATAGTCAAAGATAAGTCCTTCATAAGGGCTGAAGCGGTTCGAATGAGTAAACAGCAGTTGTTCGAAAAAGCTGCCGCAATAATGGGTTCGTTTTTCCGGAAACCCTAAATCCAAACCACTTAAATAGATTTCATCGGCACCTATATAGCGGGCAAAGTCCCAGGCGGTAGTAGTGACTGAACCTCCGGCCCCTAACTTATACGGTGCCTCATCTCCCGGCTCTAGGTACCCCCCAAGGGGAAACACAGAGCCGCTGAAAAAAAGAGCCCGGTAAGAATGCTGGAAAACCCGGGGGTGAGTGGCGGATTCTGATATAAGAATGGTTTCTTGTAAATCGAGCCCATCGAGATGGCGGGTGTTCCAGTACTGCGGATCAACTACAAGGGTAAAGTCGGGAGTAACTCCATTGCGCAAAAGGGCTCGCAGGGAAGTGTCTGTAGCGATTAATACCATCCGCTGCTGCAACTGCTTTAACTCGGGAAGCACTGCATCTAGAGTTGGCCCGGCCGCAATGACCAGAGCAGGTATTCCCCGAAAAAGATTCCGAAGCTGGTTCAGGTTGCCAGCTATACCCATCGTCTCCAGGTTTTGAGCGAGATTACGGATCCATCTGCGCCCGAAGCGTTTCACGGTAGTACTATTCACTCTCTTGCGTGAGCGTCCGGCTTCAACGATGCTGTGAGCAAGGGCGTAATAATCTGGAGCGGCCTGGGTAATGGGCTGCAGAGGGATTACTGTATGGGTTCTACTGACCAAGGGCGAAAGAGCTGATTTCAATTCCGCGGCTTGCAGACCAATGAGCAGCGAAGTCTTTTCATTGAACAGGGAAGTTAAGTCACGGGCTGTGAGGGCCTTCAGAAAGAGCTCCGGACTCTGCTCAACAATAATTGCTTCACCCTGGGGATACCTGCGGAAAAATTCCTCAATTTGATAACCAAGACCAAAACCAAAAAAGATACACGCTGGCGTAAGAGGCTCACTATTGTTATCAAGCAGACGTACCGCTTCTCTGTACGGATTATGCTTTGAATGGATCCACCGGCCCTCAAGTTGTGCAGTAGCTGCGTGCTGTGCAGATATACCGATTGATAGATTTATCGACGGTTGAAATCGGGCAAAAACTTCCATTTCTAGGGTGGGAAACAGCTGTACTAGATGGGTGCGGTTCCGTTCAAAGAAGTTCATTCAAACTCCAAAATTAACTGCATGTTTTCAGTTACCGGAGTACCCGGCGGAGGGTCCTGAGACTCGACCCATCCTTCGCCTCGAAAAACAGCATCAATATCTTCGTGGGAGAGCAAGGGCAGCAGCTGGCGTTTGGAAATTCCCCTAAGGTCGGGTAGGCTGTTTCCTATCTCGATTTGGGGCTGCTGCTTAAGTTTTACAACACCTGTATGGTGGATAACTTCCTCATTTCCGGTAGGTATGCCCATGTAGGGGATTAGCTTTAGACCCAGCTCCCTGATCATCGGGGCGGCTATCCTCCCTCCGTAGAACTCATCCCCTTGGGGAGTGTCGATAACGATATAGGTGATCAGTTTAGGATCGTCGGTAGGGTAAATTGCCAAACAGGAGGCAACAAAAGAGTTTTCGGAGTAGTTCCCGGTGCGTGGATCAATTTTCTGGGCGGTACCGGTTTTGGCGGACATCCGGATTCCATCGATTCTTGCTCGGTGTGCGGTTCCATTATCGGCAGTGACAGTTTCCATCATTAATAGTGAAGCCTTGGCAACCTCCGGTCGTATAACCTGTCGAATCGGTTTGCGTTTGTTCTCCTGTATGATTTTCCCGTCGGGGGACACAATTTTTTTCACTATATGCGGCTGTAATAGCATCCCCTGGTTGGTGAAAGAGGTAGCGGCAGTAAGCATTTGAACTGCTGTAACGGATATCTCCTGACCAATAGCAACCGTAGGTTTGGTTCGTCCCGACCACCTTTCAGGTTCACCGAATATTCCCCCTGTTTCACCTGGAAAGGGCAGATGGGTTTTACTTCCAAACCCGAATTCGGTAATTTGATGGTGAAAATCTTCTTTACTCACCAGATCAGAGGCATAGGCTGCGCCGGCATTGCATGAGTACTGCAAAATTGTTTGTGCATTTACCGTTCCGTGGGTTCCCAGACAGTTGATATGCACTGTCTCGGCGCTTGGAAATTCCCTTTCGTAATAGCCGTTGCAGTAAAACTCGGTATCCGGTGCCAGTGCTCCGAGTTCTAAGAGTGAGGCCATTGAGTAAATCTTAAATACCGAACCCGGTTCGTATGCGTAGGTGATTGGGCGGTTTTTCTTTGCAAAAATATCTGTCCGGTTAAAGGTGTTAGGATCGAAATCGGGTGAATTTGCCCAGCCTAAAATTTCTCCGTTCCGGGCGTCCATCACTAAGACCATCACTGAATTTGCATTGTATTCTTCGTAGGTTTTCTGGGCAACCTCTTCGGCCATATACTGAATATTAAGGTCAAGGGTAAGAAACAGTTGGTTGCCGTATTCTACCGGTGCACTATCCTCGGTATCGGCCGAGGGAGCCAGAGTATCGTTGTAGGTAAGCTCAATACCATCCAGCCCTACATTGTCGGTACCTACAAAACCTAGTACATGAGCGGCTAAATCTTGCTCAGGATAGTTGCGGCCGTACTCCGGTTCCAGGGAAATCCCGGGCAGTTTGCGGGCGGCAACCAGACTTCGTACTTTTTCATAGGTACTGGGCGAGACTTTGCGTTTGATATACAAAAAGCCTCGACTTTGCTCAATACGCCCTTTAAGGTTTTCAGCATCAAGTTTGAGTAGGGGGGCTAAAGTTTCAGCAGTATAGGCAGGATCTTCTATGTTTGGAACCCAGGCGGTAACGGAAAACAGCCGAGTCTGCATAGCTAGAATCCGACCGTTTCTATCCAGAATCGGACCACGTTCAGAGGAAGTCTGTACAGTTCGTTCAGGTGCTGCTTCATCCGGTTCTAATACCATTACCTTAAAGTATTGAGCAACCAGCAAAAGTACAAATACTGTAAAAAAAATTATAACTATTCCGAATCGTTTAGTAGCTTTCGACATATTGCTTTACCCGTCCTAGTTATATCCCATTATTCGCCCTTCTATGCGACTTACATCTATAAGCCCATAATAACGGGAGTCCAAGGATACCTTACGGTTATCCCCGAGGAGAAATACTTTCCCCTCAGGTATCGCCTGCAAATTCAGCAGTTCAGTTGCATAGATTTCACTGATTGGAATGTGTGTGCTTCCAATTATTAGCATATTTCCCTCACGCTGCACTGTTGTCCCAGAGGCTCCCACACAGCGTTTTACTACTGGAAGAGAGTAAACCGGTTCCCTGAAGAATACAAGCTCATGCTGTTTAATTCTACCCCACTGAATAATATATCCTTTACTCCAAGGTAGTCTTGCACCATAAGCCCAGCGATATATAAAGATCGTTTGGTCTGCCCTCAAAGTTGGAAACATTGAGTCTCCATCGATATACTTTACATCATAAAGTGAGATCGCTGCAAAGCAGACTCCAAGGGCTATAAGTACTATGTGTGCAAAGGGTGATTTCATTAACTATCCTACAAAAGTGAGAACTAATATTAATATGTAAGTTCCATTTTGTCGATATGGATATTAAGAGTTATGAGCAATATAGTTTATACTAACCATGGATTAAACATGCAGCGTACACAAAAAATAAAGAGAAACACAAGCCGAAATTCCTTGGTGGAAAAGGCTACTCTTCTACGGCAGCAATCCGTTCGTAGGGGAAAGTTAAAATCCCTCATTCCTAAATATAAGCGTAAGACCAAGTCCAAACCTAAGCCCGCTCAAACAACCCGCTTAACCCCCAGAATTCCAAAAATAAGGGTGCCAAAGTGGTTGCATTTTGGTTTCCCAAAAAAGCTTAAACTAGATGAGTATAAGTTAGTTTTAGCTGTTACTGGAGTGTTAGTCCTAGGGCTCCTCACCTGGGGGGCTCTACAACTGGACGGCAGTTCTTCCCAAGCGGAGGAGTTTCAGCTGGACTTACCAGCAAACAGCGGTACCATAAGCGGGGAAATGCTTGCTTTTGCTTCTCCGGAGTCCGAATCACGGGGTTCTGGTGATATTACTCTCGGGGATAGACCTATCATCAATTCTGTAAGTACCAACCCTTATGTGGTACAACGGGGGGATACCCTGTCTGAGATAGCGGCGGAGAACAATCTGGATGTAGGAACCTTAATCAGTTTTAATAAGATCAATGATGTCCGGCGCTTGATTGCAGGCAGTGAAATTACAATTCCGGACATCGATGGGGTTCCGTATACGGTGCAGCGAGGCGATTCGCTGGAGAAGATTTCTGCCCGCTACGAGGTTTCCTTGGAAAATCTATTAGATGCAAATGATCTGCAGACAGCTCAAATTCAACCCGGTCAGAAGCTGTTTATCCCGGGTGCGGCGATAAGTGAATATGAGTATAAGAAAGCAATGGGTACCCTGTTCATTTATCCCACTGCCGGCCGGCTTACTTCCGGTTTCGGGTATCGAGCCGATCCTTTTACCGGAGTGCGTCGCATGCACTACGGGGTCGATTTAGCCAACCGTACCGGTACCGTTGTGAAAGCTACTATGGCAGGTCGGGTAGTCGCTGTGGGAAATCAGGCGCGGGGCTATGGAAACTATGTAGTTATTAAGCATAACCATGGATATCAGAGCCTTTACGGGCATTTGAGTACTATTGAGGTCAGTCAAAATCAGTACATCCCACAGGGGGCCCGGGTTGGCCTGATGGGAAACAGCGGTCGAAGCACAGGTTCCCATCTACACTTCTCGCTGTATAAAAACAACGTGCCGGTGAATCCTCTGGGTGGATATTTGTATAAGTAGGTCAACAAGAATTGTACGGATATGAAGGGCTATAAGGGACTGCCTGAGTTAACTCGGACAGCCCCTTTTTTTAGGAAACCGGTTCTTTTTTACTTTCCGTGGCAGTGTTTGTATTTTTTCCCGCTTCCACAGGGGCAGGGCTCGTTACGGCCTACCTTCGGTACAGAACGCTTTACCTGTGCCCCTTGGGGTTGAGACCCTCCCCCTGAAGGGGCTGCTGCCGGTGCTCCTCCGGCGGCAAATTGACCCAGCTGCTTATGACTTGCCGCTGCAGCGGCTACCGGCTGCCTTCTACGGGCTTGCTCGGGCTGCTTGATTTCAACATTAATTACCATTCTGGCTATCTGGCTTCTGATGTTATAAATGAGGGTGTCGAATATATCGAAGCCTTCCAGTTTGTATTCGAGTAACGGGTTTTTTTGTCCGTAGGTACGCAGATAAACTGCCTCGCGCAGGGCCTCTAGTTCATCCAGATGGTCCTGCCAGCGCTGGTCAATCTGTCGGAGGTAGTTGTACCGAATAAAGTCATTGAAGGGTTTTACCCCTACTGCATCAATTTTGTCCTGAATCTCCCGGTCAATACGCGCTACAATACGGTTTACTATCTCCTCTTCCGAGTCCTTCTGCAGATCAATGTCAGAAAGATCCGGCTGATAGTACATTTTTGCCTGAAATTCCTGTTCTAGGTCGACCTTGGCGGAATCTATGTCTCCTCTGTTCTGGGTATAATTGTACACTACCTCTTCGGTCAGTTGACGGATAGTTCCGACAACCCGCTCTTTTAGGTTTGAATCCTTCAGAATTTCGTCCCGCTGGCCGTAAATAAACTTTCTCTGCTCGTTGAGTACATCGTCAAAATCAAGCAGATGTTTTCTTATTTCAAAGTTTCGTTCCTCAACCCGGTTTTGTGCTCGCTCGATTGCCTTATTGATCAATGAATGATAAATAGGTTCACCACTGTCCATTCCGATTCGCCCCATAAGGCTCTTCAAGTTGTCCTTTGCAAACAGGCGCATTAAGTCGTCATCCAGAGAGAGAAAAAAACGAGACTCCCCCGGGTCTCCCTGACGTCCGGAACGACCGCGCAGCTGATTGTCGATTCGCCTGGATTCGTGCCGCTCCGTACCCAAAATGTAAAGGCCCCCAAGCTGTTTGACTTCGTTGTAGTCTTTTACCCAGGACTGGTACTCTTTTTCATATGCCCCACGAAACTCTTCATGGGAGGCTTCGGTCCCCACTTTTCGGCGTGCCCGGAAATCGGGGTTTCCCCCCAGCTTAATATCGGTACCCCGCCCGGCCATATTGGTCGCAATGGTAACCGAGCCCTTGGCTCCAGCCTCTGCGATAATCAGAGCCTCACGGGCGTGGTTTTTGGCGTTGAGCACCTCGTGCTGAACGCCCTTTTTCTTGAGCAGGGAGGATAGATGTTCCGACTTTTCAATCGAAACCGTACCAACCAATACCGGCTGTCCCTTCTGTTTCAGTCGTGCAATCTCATCACTGATTGATTCGTATTTGAACTTTTCGTTGAGGTAGATAGCATCATCCTGGTCTATACGTACCATCGGGCGGTTGGTCGGAATCACAACTACTTCAAGGTTGTAGATTTTTCCAAACTCCCGCGCTTCAGTATCGGCGGTACCGGTCATGCCAGAGATCTTATCGTACATTCGAAAAAAGTTTTGAAATGTAATAGTGGCCAAGGTTTTATTGCGCTTGGCAACTTTGATTCCCTCTTTCGCCTCGATGGCCTGGTGCAGACCCTCGGAGTAGCGCCGACCGGTGAGGATACGCCCGGTAAACTCGTCGACGATTTCTACCTTGCCCTCCTGTACCACATAATCTACATCTTTCTGAAACATGCGGCGGGCTTTCACGGCCTGGGTGAAGTAGTGAATGTATTCAAAATTGTTGTCGGTAAACAGTGAATCCTGAATAATCTTATGCTTCAGCAGAAGCTCCTCAATATGGTTCATCCCTTCCTCGGTGAAGGTTACCCGCTTTCCCTTCTCATCCACTTTGAAATCACCCTCCGGTTCATCGGGGTATTCACCGGTGTCAGGATCTTTATCACACTCTTTAAGAAAGGGAACAATGCGGTTTACATCCATAAACTTTCGGGTATCGTCTTCAGCCTGACCGGAGATAATCAGGGGCGTTCGAGCCTCATCGATCAGGATCGAGTCAATTTCATCAATGATGCAGTAGTTGTGGTCCCTCTGTACCTTTTCCTCCGAGCTCCACCGCATATTGTCGCGTAGATAATCAAAACCGAATTCATTATTGGTTCCGTAGGTGATATCTTGTTTATAGGCACCAATCCGGTTCTGATTGTCCATCTGGGGCAGTACCGCCCCCACGCTTAAGCCTAAATAGTTATATACCGGTGCCATCCATTCAGCATCACGTTCGGCCAGATAGTCGTTGACCGTAACCACATGGACCCCTTTTCCAGGAATGGCATTCAGGTAGGCGGCGGTCACACTGGAAAGGGTTTTTCCTTCACCGGTTTTCATTTCCATGATCTTACCAAAATGAAGGACTATTCCCCCTAACAGTTGTACATCGTAGTGTCGCTCGCCAAGTACGCGCCGGGCCGCCTCGCGGACCATTGCAAATGCTTCAGGAAGCATTTTGTCCAGGGCTTCACCCTCCTGGTACCGCGCGCGAAACTCCGCTGTTTTGCTAGGAAAGTCATTGGGAGAAAGCTCCGCCGCCCAATTTTCCAGTTGATTTATTTGGTACAGCAACGGAAGCATAGTCTTTAGGTCCTTTTCGTGCTGGGACCCCATAATTTTATTTGTAATCTTTTGTATCATATAGAAAAATCCTGCCTTGCATAGAACATTAAATCTTAACAGCATACTATTTTACACGATAAGAGGGTATGTTTCTACCGGTGAGTTCATCGAATTGACATTACTGAATTGTGAAGAGTACTATGGGGTAAGATGAAACGACTAATAATTCTGCTAACGCTGTTAACTGCATTGTTTTTGATTTCCTGCCGGGTAGATGAGCAAAGGACCCTTAAACGGGAGAAGCTCTTTGAGCTTGAGATTGGTAAGATGGAAGACCAGCTGGACATGCTTCAGCTAAGAGGGATACCCTTTAGACAGAAAAGCCGTATTCTCATGCGGAACGGACTGTTTTTTATCTCAAATGGAAGCTCTCAGAAAGTAATGGAGTTTACCAGTTACGGTGATATAGTATCGCTCTATTACAATCCAAGCGAGAACCCCGAACCTTTTCTTTTAAATGAAAACGCACCGAATGATCAGCTCTCCAACCGGCGGGCCTTCAAGTACCCTTTTAAGGAAGTTGGGGAAATCGCAGTAACCTCCAACAAGAATCTTTTGGTAGAAGACCGTGTCTCTGAAATGCAGCAGGAGTATGATGAAGAGATTCAGGCTATGTTGAACCGGGTGGTGCTCCGCTTTGATCAAAATGGAAACATGATTGATTATCTCGGAAGGGAAGGTAGGGGAGGGACTCCATTTCCCTATATAGAATCGATCCAGGTAACTAATTCGGATCAGATTGTTGTTATATCTCGCTCTATTCAACACTGGTTCGTGTACTGGTTCAGTTCGCAGGGCTCTCTGTTATACGAAGCGACTATCTCCCGGAGTAAACTCCCGGTGCCCGAAGGGCAAGAGCTTTTACCCTCGCTTGGGTCTGTTTCCGCCGACATTGATGAACATCTTTTGTATCTAAAGATAGATTACTATGGTGGTGAAAGTACAGACACGGGGACTAAGCGAAATATTTATTTTCAACATTCCCGAATTTGGTGGTACGATCTTGAGAGCGAGAAATATGCCGGTTCAGTGACGGTGCCGGTCCGAACCGATGAATATCGTATATCGGAGTTTGAAGATTCGAAACAGATCCGCAGCCTTTATGAATTAATGGGTAATAGTCGCGGCAATGTGTTCTTTTTGATGACCCATGATCATAACGAGTTGTTTGAACTGCTGCTGCTGAGGCGTGACGGTACGGTTATTGAACGCAATTACATTGAGATTCCAGAAGAATCGATTATGTACCGCGATTTCCACCTCAATCATAATGGCGTGTTATCAGCTCTGCTGGTGCATGAATACAGTGCCGACGTAGTGTGGTGGCGAACCGACCGGTTTTTGGAGGAGAAAGATGAGGATAGTTCAACCGCAGATAATGGCTGAGATTGACCGTCTTGCTGAGGAAGAATACGGTATACCTGGGCTTTTGCTTATGGAGAATGCCGGGATTAAGGCATTCCACCAGTTCTCTGTTGAGTGGGCGTTGAATCGTCCTTCTCAGAGCCGTGGGGACTGCTCTTTGGTATTTCTTGCCGGAGGTGGTAATAACGGGGGAGATGCACTGGTAATGGCCCGACAAGCCTTCCTCAAGGCAACAGATGAAGTTACTGTCGTGTGTCTTGATCCAAAAAAAATGAACGAAACTGCAGCGATTCACCTTAACATTGTGACGAGTCTCGGTATACCGGTGCTGTTTTGGGCGGAAGATGAAAGCGAAGCCCGTTATAAAATTCACAATGCGGATGTCCTGTTTGACGGCATAAGCGGTACCGGCATACGCGGGGCGCTGCGCGGAAGTGCTGCCGATATGGTCAAAGCCGTGAACGAAGAAAGCTCCGGGTATGTGGTTGCAATCGATGTACCCAGCGGCTTGGGAAGTGACTTTTTGGGAGAGTATCCGGCTGTAAAATCACACCTAACCCTGACTATGGGCTTACCGAAAGTCCCTCTTTATAACCCCACCGGTCGGCCTTATGCGGGTACTATTCGTACGGTGAAGCTTGGCTTTCCTCCACAGCTGTTACAAAGTCCCCCCGAGCTTGAAGGGGCGAGGAGTGGAGAATTGCTAGAGGGCTTAGAAAGGCCGGCTTTCCAGGCACAGGATTACAAAAATGTTCGCGGACACGCAGCTATATGGGCAGGCAGTGTAGGAACTAGTGGGGCGGCAGCCTTGGCGTCAGAAGGGGCAAGTCGGGCCGGGGCAGGGCTGGTAAGTTTGTTCACGGATCAGGAAATCTATCCCATCCTGGCAAGCAAGCTTTCCGAAACAATGGTCAGTCCCCATAAGCCCTTGCAGGCTGCTGAACTTAAAAGTCGTTATTCAGCCCTTTTAGCAGGCCCTGGCTGGGGGCAAGACTCACGCAGTTCTATACTTCAGACCTTATTGGAGAGCAAAGCTCCCGGGGTAATAGATGCCGATGGTATCGGGATTCTCAGACAACTATGGAATGAACTCGGAAGCAGCAAATTGCAGAACTTGACAGCAGGGCGCTGGATTCTCACTCCCCATCCGGGTGAATTCCTCGCATTAATCAAGGATAGTCCCTTTGAAATTGATAAACCGAATCTTCTTTCTAAGCCCTTGTCCGCTGTTGTACCTGTGGCTCGAGAACTTAAAGTAGTAATAGTCCTAAAGAGTCATGTGGTCTGGATTGTATCTCCTGAAGGCAGGTTCGCTGTGGTAGACGGCATGAATCCGGCAATGGCTACCGGGGGATCGGGGGATGTTTTAGCCGGCATCATTACCGGAATTCTCGCTTCGGGAGTATCCGCCTTTGAGGCTGCCGGCCGAGGTGCTTTTCTTCACCAGGCGGCCGGGCGCCTGGCTTATCGGACTAAGGGCTGGTTTTTAGCCGGAGATCTGGCACAGGCGGTCTCCCAAGTCTGGGTTGATCAAGCACGGGGAGACAAAGATGAATTCGCCGGACAGTTCTGAACCGCAGAATGGCTCATCTTCAGAATCCAGGTATTCCGCTAAGGAACTGGCCGATCAGTCAATATTCGAGCAACATGTAGCTTCAGGAGAAATAAAGTTTCATAGTCGCGGGAGCGCTCCGGAGCCCGAACTACCTGGGCCGAAAAGGAAACCGCGGTTTGGGACCGTCTTCCGGAGTAATCCCGGCCTTCTCATTATTCTTGTCGATATCCTGCTGGTGATTTTGGTGCTCACCCTGGTATTCCCTTTTATACGGCCTGGAAGCAGTGTAGAAAACTTTGGGGGATATTCCTTCTCACTGCATGGGTACCTCAACGAAGGAGCGGTATATACAAGCTTATTGCTGCAGCCGAATCCATCCGAGATCACAGTGGGCAACTCAGCCAAAGGGGCGTTTCAGATAGAGTTTAGAATACTGGAGAGCGATACACGGGTGCAAACCGAACTTGTACCATTTACGGAGGAGGAAACCCTTGATACGCGGATTCTGCGGAAAAAAATCGAGTTGCCTAACGAATTGCAGGATAACTCCGCTGTGAGGCTTAGAACTACGATAAGCTTAGGTAAAGAAAGCGTGACATTAGAAAAAAAGATGAGACAATAAAGCTTGACGATGCTATATTGATTGTATAATTTGATAATATCTTACAGGTAGGGGAGTCACATGGTACAATTTTATTTACTTGCAGTTATATTAAATATTTTAGGCGGTCTTATATTGTCGGCCCCTCTCTTACAGGAAAAGATCCCTATGTTAGAAAGGCTTCACGAGGGGCTGCGGATTAACATTGCCTCGCGTATGGTCTTTATTCTACTATCTGTTGTGGTCGGCATATTTAAAATTTTAAGTGTTACGAAGGGTGACGTGGCTGTAGTGGGTGATCTTTTACCGGCCTTGAGTCTTTTGCTGATGGCCGGGGTATTTTTTCTGGATTACTATAAAGAACAGTCTGAAATTGGCTCTTCTTTTATAGATAAATTGCAGCGGATTTTCGTGGATAATAAGAGTGCCATCGGAATTATTCTGGTAGTTATTGGACTGCTACATTTTCTTTTTCCCCGAGTTCTGTTTCTCTAACGAAGCAAATAATTTCAGGAAATTTCAGGATAAGTGGAGCACGCAGCAGTGAAGCAGCAATCCGAGTATACAGCACGAGTCTCGACTGCGGGTATTGCCCGCAGGAGGGATAAATTTTTAGTAGCCCTCCGAAAGCCCGGTACCAGTATTGGTGAATCGTGGGAGTTTCCGGGTGGGAAAAAAAAGGATTCAGAGACGCCTCAACAGGCCCTGAAGCGGGAGTTTTTCGAAGAGTTCTCTATAGACATTCTGGTTGGGGAGAAGCTCTGTAGCGATCAGTTCGTGAATCGTGATCAGGCGTATGAACTTTCGGCGTATTCGGTGTGTTTGATAAGCGATGCTTTTGTACTGAACGAACATCAGGAAATAAGGTGGGTCTCATTGGAGGATCTGAAGCATCTACCTATGGCAGATTCCGATAAAAAGATTGTGCGCTGTCTACGCAATTCTAAAACTGGGAGTCTGTAGCGGCCCTTTCAAATTTAGATGGCCGGTTTCATTAGATGGCCGATTTCATCTAAATCAGATGATAGTCCCCTGAGGGATTATCCCGTTTTTTGGTATTACGATGATTCCATCTACAATCCAGTAATTACCGTAATCGCCGTCTTGGCGATCTATATGGTCAATACCTATGCGGCATCCGTCTCCAATTCGGACGTTTTTGTCGATTATGGCACGCTTGACTATTGTTCCGCGTCCTATTCCGATATTTGGAATACCCTTAGCCTGGTTTTCCAGTTTTTTCTCGTGGGTTTCGTAGTAATTTGCACCCATACAATATACCCCGTCCAGATTGGCCCCAGACTCTATCAGGGTGCGTACGCCCACCACAGAATTCACAATTGATGCATTAGTAATGATACTTCCTTCGCCGGTGAGAGATTGGCTGATAGTACAGAAATTGACCTTTGTTGCCGGAAGATGCCGACGATGCGTATAGATTGGCATCTGCTCATCGTAGAAGTTAAACGCTGGCGTAAGAGAAGCCAAATTAAGGTTTGTTTCATAGAAGGCCTTGATTGTTCCAATATCCTCCCAGAAACCATTAAACACGTAGGTGTTTACATGTCGTTCGCTGATTGCAATCGGAATAATCTCTTTACCAAAATCGGTATAATTGTTATTTAAGACCTTCTCCATGGTGTCGGCATTGAAGATATAAATGCCCATCGAAGCCAAATACTCTTTTGAGGCATCCGCCTGTATACCTTGAGAATAGAGGATGCTCTGGGGAACCTTCATCTCTTCAATATTGGCTTCGGGTGTCGGTTTTTCAATAAAAGAAACCGCCCTGCGGTTTTTATCGGCCTTCATTATGCCCAAACCGGTTGCCTCGCTGCGTGAAACCGGAGTAGCTGCCACTGTAATTTCAGCGCCGCTCTCAATATGCTGATTCAGCATATCTGAAAAATCTGTACGGTATAGTTGGTCGCCGGCTAAAATGAGATAGTGAGTTGGATCTTGATCGCGAAAATGAGTAAAGTTTTTACGCACCGCATCGGCAGTCCCTTCGTACCAGCTTGAGTTTTCAAAGGTCTGCTCTGCCGCAAGGACTTCGACAAAACCATGGGTAAATACATCGAAAATATAGGTATTTGAAATATGGTTGTGCAGCGAAGCGCTGTTGAATTGGGTTAAAATATAGATCTGTTTAAAATTGGCGTTTATGCAGTTAGATATGGGTATGTCAACTAACCTGTACTTCCCGCCAAAGGGAACCGCCGGTTTTGCTCTGTCTTTTGTTAAGGGATATAGACGTGTGCCTTTCCCTCCGCCAAGCACAATTGATAGTACCTTTTCCAATGTTTTTTCCCTCTCTTTCTATAATTAAGGGTAGTAGATCATCTGTTGAAGGTCAAGGAAATATTAATAGCAATTCCTAACAGGTGTAGGCATTCGAAATAATACACTGGAATTGTTGTGTTGTAAATGTTGCACAAACGAATGAGGACAGGTAATATCCAAGTATGGCGTCGAACTATATTTTACCAACAGATTTGAATACGGCATCTGTCTATTTTGTGGGGATTAAGGGGACAGGGATGTCGGCTTTGGCCGAACTTATGCTGAACCACGGTGCCGAGGTATCCGGCAGTGATACGGAGGAGCAGTTTTATACCGATACAATTCTTAATAATTTGGGAATCCGGTATGCTGAAGGGTTTCGGCCTGAGAACCTTCCCGCGGAACCGGATGTAGTAATTTATTCCGCTGCATACAATCCGGAGACACATCCGGAATTGCTTGCAGCCCGGGAACGTGGAATCCCGCTGGTGGAATACACAAAGGCCCTTGGTGAGCTGTCGCGGAACGTGCATGCCACCGGCATCGCTGGAGTTCACGGGAAGACAACCACCACCGCCATGGCCGGTACAATCGTGAAAGAACTCGCACTGCCGGCGGGGGTTCTAGTAGGCTCTGCGGTGAAGGCGTTTCAAGACCGGGCCACTTACTTTGGGGGAGATCGCTATTTTATTGCCGAGACTTGTGAATACCGTCGCCACTTTCTTGACTTCCACCCAAACCAGCTAGTTATCACCACAGTTGATACCGATCATTTAGACTATTATCGTGATTACGCTGATATAGAATCGGCTTTTATTGAATATTCATTAAAGCTTCCCCGGGGGGGAAAGCTGATTTACTGTGCCGATGACCCAGGAGCGGCCGTATGTGCTGCCAAGGTAGGCCAGTTGCGTTCTGATCTGCACATGGTTTCCTATGGTTTTGAGGCCTCCGGGGATTTTCAGATCGTAAACTACCGGGCTATCCCCGGACTGCATACATTTCAGCTTGCCGGATGGCCTTCGGAGTTTCATCTGAAGGTACCCGGAATGCATTCTGTGGTGGACGGGGCTGCAGCAGCAGCGGCCGTCCACGGTATCCTGCTAGATGCGAAGGGAAAAGTGACTGAATCGGATATCAACGCAATTGCCCGGGGGTTGGAGAGCTTTAGCGGGAGTAAGCGGCGTTCTGAAATACTCGGGGAGCAGGCTGGTGTCTTGTTTGCCGATGATTACGGTCACCACCCAAGTGAGATAAAAACCACACTCCAGGGTTTTCGTGAGTTTTACCCCAATCGCCGCCTAATTGTCGATTTTATGTCCCACACCTATACTCGCACTCAAGCCCTTTTACCGGAATTTGCAGCCGCCTTTTCGGATGCTGATATAGTGGTACTCCATAAAATTTACGCCTCAGCCAGAGAGAAAGTCGGGACGGTAGATGGCCGGACCCTTTATGATGCGGTGAGTAAGCAGCATCCCCAGGTGTGGTACTATCACGAGTTGGAAGAGGCAGAAGCAGACTTGAAAAACGTGCTGCAGCCTGGCGATCTATTCATTACTATGGGTGCCGGCGATAACTGGCGGCTTGGGCTCGCGCTGTACAATAGCTTTGGGTTGGAGAAAAATATATGATAAGCATGACCGGATACTCGTACCGAGAATATCAGGATGAACGGGTGAATCTTGCCCTTGAATTAAAATCATACAATAATCGATATTTAGATATTGTGGTGAATGCACCGCCCTTTCTCTCTCCTCTGGAACCTGCAATACGTAACTATCTCAAAACAAAGATAGTCAGGGGCCGGGTTGAAATATCCCTGCGGGTTAAAGAGCTGGAAGAGGATTTGGAGGTGTATATTGATCAGAGTGCGGCCACACAGTATGCTGCGGCACTGCGCCGACTGGCGGGAACAGTCGGTCTGCAAGAAGAGCCCCGGTTGAGCCACTTTTTAAGGTTAGAAGGAGTTATCAAGCCGGTAAAAAACCGTGATCTAGAATGGTTTGAAAAGCTGGTTCTCCAAGAGTTGGAAGAGGCTGCCACCGAATTTGTAAGATCCCGACAGACGGAAGGTAAATCTACCGATGCTGATATTCGTGCTCTCATGCAAAGCCTAGAAGCTAATCTGGCCACGATTGAAGCCCATTCGGTAAAACTTGAAGAGCATATTCAGAATCAGCTTACTGAACGTTTTAAAGAACTAGTAGGGGAGAATTACGACGAGAACCGCATTCTTTCGGAAACGGCAGTGATGCTGATAAAATACTCGGTAGGCGAGGAAACAGTACGGATGCGGAGTCATCTCGATCAGTTTATGAACTACATGCAGGAAAGCGGTGGTGTTGGCAAAAAACTGGATTTTATTTGCCAGGAGATGCATCGGGAAATTAACACTATCGGTTCAAAAAGTAATATCATTGCAATAAACCAAGCTGTGGTTGAGGCAAAGGATGCATTAGAAAAAATAAGGGAGCAACTAAGGAATGTCGAATAAGAACACCGGCTTAAAAATTGCAATTTCAGGTAAAAGCGGCTGCGGAAACTCGTCCGTAAGTCGTATAGTTGCGGAAAGGCTGAATCTACGCCTTATAAATTATACCTTTCATGATATGGCCGATGAAAAAGGGATAGATTTCGAGGAGTTTTGTAGCCTGGCTGAACAGGATTACTCTTACGATCGGGAGCTTGATAGAAAGCAGGTCGAAATGGCTGAGGAAGGGGACTGTGTATTGGGCTCGCGGCTGGCAATCTGGTTGTTGGAAGATGCGGACTTGAAGGTATATCTGAAGGCTTCCCTCGAAACCCGGGCTGCCAGAATTGCTGAGCGTGAGGGTGGAAGTGTGGAAGAAAAACTTAAGGAGACCCATCGGCGGGACCTGCGAGACAATGGACGATATAAGAAAATCTACGGGATCGATAATGATAAATACGATTTTGCCGATTTAATTGTGGATGCAGATACCCAGAATCAGTTTCAAATAGCGGATATAATCGAACAAGCAGTTGATTCTTTACAGAATAAGGACTAATTTGCTATACTACCAACAACAAAGTAATCTGACGTATATAAACGACGTAAATAATTAGGAGAAACTTGATGATAATACCCCTCGATAAGCTTGTCAGCTGGAAAGGAAATATCTACGAAATGACCTCGGCCGCCATTAAGCGGGCAAATCAGCTTACCATCACCGGTGATGAGGAAGTTGAAAGAAATAACGGAAAAGTAGTTCCCACTGCAATCAAACAAATTCTTGATAAAAAAGTTGAGTATAGAATCGAAGAATAATCTACCCGTCATACTGCTGTTCGGTCCCACTGCGGTCGGCAAGACCGCACTGGTGGAACAGCTCTTTGTTCATTCTGCGCATAAATTTGAAATAATCAATGCCGATTCAATGCAGGTATATCGCTCCCTTGATATTGGAACCGCGAAGCCTTCATCTGAATTACAACGGCGTATTCCCCATCATTTAATAGACATTTGCAGCCCTACTGAACAGTATGATGTCGGACAGTTTGTGCGGGACGCGGATCGTCTGGTATGGGACATCTGCTCACGTGGGCGCATTCCACTGATCACCGGCGGGACAGCCTTTTACTTTTACCACTTTATGTACGGCCTTCCACCAACGCCCTCGGCGGATGTGGAAATTCGAGAGGCCCTTTATAAAAGATTGCGGCTTTCGGGCAGGGATGAACTTTTCCAGGAACTGCAGCAGTGTGATCCTGTGACTGCCAAAAAGCTGCATCCAAACGATACTCAGCGTGTAATCCGGGCTTTGGAAGTGCTACAAAGTTCTGGGAAACCACTCAGCAGCTACCGGCAAACTCCGTCCCTGCGCCCCGGTTATGAGTACTTAGTTCTCGGCTTGTACCGGGACCGGGCGGAATTATACTCTAGAATCGATCGCCGGGTAGAGCAGATGTGGGTGGAAGGACTGGTAGAAGAAGTGGGGGCGTTGATAGACCAAGGACTCACAGCTGAAGACCCCGGGATGCGTGGAATCGGCTATTGCGAGTTTTTTGAAGCCCAAAGTTATGGACCCCAAAGCCCTGAGCTTGGAAACTTTACAAAACCTGTGTTCGATCAGATCAAAACTGAGATTAAAAAAAACAGCCGCCGTTATGCAAAACGACAAATTACCTTTTTTAAGCGAATTGCCGAGACCGAGTGGTATACACCCGAAGAGTCTAAGACCTTATCTGTACGGGTGTCGGAGTTCCTACGGGAGTTTCTACCGCCTATTGATTTTGTTTGATATACGGTTGGTTTTGCGGTACACTTTTGAAAGTACAGATTAAAGGAGCCGAATAATGCATGTGGCCGGCAGAACACCGAATATACGATTTTTGATAGCAGCCCTGTTGCTTTGTAGTGCTTTGATTCCCTTGTGGAGTCAGGCTGCTACCGGTGCAGGGGTTAGTGCGGGCAGTTTAATTTATGCAGCTGGTACTAGTTTCGAAGTAGTGCGGGATGGGAAATCGGTCGAGTACGACCTTGCCGCTGACACTGTTGAGGGGCTGGAGTTTTATCCGGGAGATTATATAAACACCTATAAGGGTACTTTTTTAGAAATTCAGGTGGCAGGATCCAGAAATGTACTCAAGATAGCCGAAAATACCAGTTTCAAAATTGATGAAGCCTCCGAACCGGACTCCTCTCGCTACAAGGTCTCCTATGGCCGGGTTCGGGCCAGGGTTAAAAAATTAGCAGGCTTATCGCAGTTTGCAATAACAGGACCGAGTATGGTAGCAGGGGTACGGGGAACCGATTTTGGATATGATATTCTTTACAGTTCCGAAAAAGGTAGTACAGTTGCCTCTGTATACTGCTTTGAAGGGCAGGTGAATGTGGAGCCGACTGTAAAAATAGGCATCGAAGAGGGGCAAGCTGATCCCTCCCGATCGGAGAGCATTGAAATCGCTGCGAATGAGATGATTTCGATCAGCGAAATAACTGCGGGCACGGAACCTCGGTATGCCTTTCAAAAGGATGTACTTTCATCGGATATACAGACTTTCTGGAGGCAGAACGATTTTCAAGCCACTCCAATTGAAGTTTCCCCAGCCGGTGAGATTCCTACAGAGAGCGACACTCCGACAGAAACTGAAGAAAAAGGTCGTGAGCCGCCTCCCGGGGCACAGTTTAATTTTACCCAGTCGCAGTTGAGGGGGGGGGCGCTTTTGGCCGCCGGTATAGGAGCTGTTTTCGGTGCAGCAGCACTCACCTTTGCCTATGCCGATACCCTCGTTGGAGACATGAATCGGGATATGCGTGATGATTTAGCTCTGTCCATGAGTATTTCTAGCGGGCTCTTTTTCAGCACCTCCATACTTACCTTTATTGCATCGCTGTTCTAAAGTTGTATGGTTCATGGTGCGTTCGTTCAATTCGGTCTATCTTCCAGCCCTTGGATGTCTCGTTCATGCTCACGGTTTCTTTTACCCGAAAGGCTTGCACTTCACCGGTGGAAGCGACTTCCGCCATCTCTTTTTCTGAAGTAAGCTCTTCAGCTTTAGGAGGCAGGGTCGACCATTGGATGAAAGAAACTTCAAACTGGTTGTTCTTGCCGGTGGGGTTTATTTTAAGATCAGAGATACCGAAGACAAAGCTGCTGTCCTTCAATTCAGGCCTTCCTGCTGCAATCCACTCCGGGGCTGGGGTAAATACATCTTTCATCTCGATTCCCTGACGCACCCTTGAAATTACAAAGAGAGTAGTGACTTGGTTTATATAGGCTTTTCCGGTTGAACTACTGGTACACTGATTCATAGCCTCATGGTCCAGGCTGTTTTGGTTTAGGTAAAAGAGTTCAATTACTTCTGTAGGAGCAAGCCCTTCGGTAATATCCGGTTCAAATGCATTTTTCACAAAGGGGGACGCAAAAAAGGCCAGCACTATCAGAGCTGCTGCAGTGATAAAAACAGTAGAGCCGTGGTTCTTCTTGAAATTACGCCTTTTTTCTCTTTTACGTACTGACTGTTCCGCCGCATCGGCATTTTTCTGGCGTTCTTCGGCCTGCTCCAGATGGATGTTCTCAAAAATCGTATTGTCCCGCCAGGCGGAAATTTCATCTGCAAACTCTGCTATCTTAGCGGCAAAAGGCGAGCTATCTGCAGATTGGGAACTTGAAGTTCGCCCACCTCCGGACAGAGAAGCAGAAGAACGAGAGGTGGAACGAGAAGAAACGATCCTGTTATTCACCGTTTTGAACAGAAAATCAGCAATCCGTGGATTCAGTTGGGGTAACTGTGAGTGTAAATGTAATGCTTTCGGTGAATCCTGAGTATTCCTATCTTTGTTGCTGCTTTGAAGCAATTGAAGCTGCAGGTGATGGGCCAGCACCGGTAGAATCTCTTGCTGCCCCCCTATAGCTCCTGTCCCCTCGCTTTCCGGTGTTGCACTCAATTGCTCATAGTTTTGCTGGGTGAATTGGGCAAGTTGCGGATGAAGAAAGTAGAAGTTGCCGTTTTCATCATAGAAGCTTGCCGAAAGATACAGTGCATCGGCATCAAGCTCTTCACGACTTGCAAGGCTGTGGAGAGCCCGTAAATAACGCTCAAGTATTCGGAGGGTCCCATCGATCTTCATATGAAACACATCGCTTAGGGGACGCAGGTCCGGGGATGTGTCGGAGAAGGTCAGATAGAGCCATTTTTGGTGCTCCATGGTAGAGTTCCATTGCCAGGGGGAGATATCCTTTTCAGAGACATACCAGCCGCTTAAGCTTTGTGGATTTCGAATTGTTTTGTGAAGGCCTGAATGGGCAGGTGCGATTCTGATACCGGTGTATTTATGTTCTGCACTACTTAGGCGTGTGACTAGGGGTGGAGAAATTTCGTTTGATCGAACTAATGATGATGCCTGCATTTAATTATTGCTCCTTTTCTTCAAACACTATAGCAGTGAACAGATATAACTCGGCCCGGGGGCTGGTCCAGCAGTCGCCTGGAAGGCCTGCTTTTAGGCAGAGGTTGCTTAAATATTGGCGGCGGTTCCAGCCCTGTTCTACCGGTACTTGCGGCAGTAATACTCCCGTACGGCCTTCGAATTTAATATAAACTCCGTGTATTCCTACTTCAACCTGTTCGGCCGATTCTGCCCGTTCTAGAGGGGTGAGCACGGAGATCTCTATATCCACCGCATCTAATTCAGATAGGTTCAGGGGTGGGAAACGGGGGTCTTCAAAGGCGCTTGCCCGGGCTAACTCCTTCACCGCTTCGAACACCGGCTTAGTGGCGATTATATGACCGATACAGCCCCGCAGCTTATTTCCCTTATGCAGTGTGACGAAGGCACCGCAGTTGTGCTGCAGGTTTTCATTTGCTTCGGGGTACTGCGGAGGCTCCCCGGTAAGTGCTCCGCGGATGCTCTCGCGGGCTGTCTTTAGCAAAATTGATTTTTCCTGTGAAGAAAGGGTAAAATTCATAATTCCTCCCTGTCAGTGTGTCTATTTATAGGGGTATAACCGGCAAAACTACCGTACTATACCTCTCTCTGCTCCGGTTGTATGACTCCGGAGCGTCCCACCTCCAAATTGAGGTAAGTAAGGTTCCCGTGGAACAGCTCCTGTACCACCTGAAGTCCTCCCCGGCCGCAGGCTGTAATTCGACGTGAAGACAAAAAATCAGGCGAGTTCTGCCCAAGTTCAGTGAGAAAACTCTGGGCTTGTTTCTGAGCATGCACTGAATCGGTAAAATTGCTGAGGTTAGAGCTGAGGACAAACAGGGTATGTGGGTCGTTAGTCAGCTGCAACTGTCTTAAAGCATGTGCAGTGTGCCCTATGAGCTCTCGTGAATTTTGACCCAGCAGCAACGGTAGAATAGTAGCCTTGGCTGCGGTCTGAGCAAGCATGGGCAGTAGTATCTCTTGAGAATGCTCCTCTGTAAAGGGAATATTATTAATGCGAAAAGGGCCTTCGCCACTGGAAGAACTG
>Ga0102938_10000549_pt1 | contig 27629 bp, 28 predicted proteins | sample SalPonR2_B_D2_MG_FD_84516 | JGI IMG/M metagenome (GOLD analysis project Ga0102938, IMG submission 84516) | Salt pond soil microbial communities from South San Francisco under conditions of wetland restoration - Salt Pond MetaG R2_B_D2_MG | ecosystem: Environmental > Aquatic > Marine >... | reverse complement strand
GCTTGGCGAAGGTGTCACCGCTTTCGCAGACCGGACCGACAATGTCGTAGGCGCGCTGTTCGACGCCCGGCGCGGCTTCGATGACCGGTACGATATCGTGCCAGGCCCCATACATCGCAGGGCGGATCAGGTCGTTCATCGCCGCATCCAGGATCAGGAAATCGCGCCCTTCGCCTTCCTTCACGTAGATCGTATCGGCCACCAGCAGCCCGGCATTGCCTGCAATCAGGCGGCCCGGTTCGATCTCCACCTCGATATCCAGATGGCCCACGGCTTCCTTGATCAGCGCCCCGTATTCCGTGGGCAGCGGCGGTGCGGTGTTCGACCGCTCGTAGGGGATGCCCAGGCCGCCCCCCAGATCAAGCCGCTTGATCACATGGCCGTCGGCGCGAAGTTGCTCGGTCAGTTCAGCCACCTTGGCATATGCCAGCCGAAACGGTTCCAGATCGGTCAACTGGCTGCCGATATGGACATCGATTCCCACAACCTCCAGCCCCGGCAGGCGGGCGGCCATGGCATAGACCTCGCGCGCGCGGGCAATCGGGATGCCGAACTTGTTCTCGGACTTGCCCGTGGCGATCTTTTCGTGGGTCCGGGCGTCCACATCGGGGTTCACCCGCACCGTGATCGGCGCCTTGAGGCCGAGGCCCTGCGCCACATCGGACAACGCCTCCATCTCGGGTTCGCTTTCGACGTTGAACTGTCGGATGCCGCCTTCCAGCGCGATGCGCATCTCTTCGCGGGTCTTGCCGACACCGGAAAACACGATCCGATCGCCCGGAACGCCGGCCGCTTTCGCGCGCAGGTATTCCCCCGCCGAGACCACATCCATCCCCGCCCCAAGGCCGGCCAGATGCGCGATGACGGCCTGGTTGGAATTGGCCTTCATTGCAAAGCACACGAGGTTGTCGATTCCCTCCAGCGCATCCTTGAACAGCTGGTAGTGCCGCGTCAGCGTCGCGCAGGAATAGACATAGAAGGGCGTGCCGACCGCTGCCGCGATATCGGGCAGGGCCACGTCTTCGGCGTGCAACACGCCATCCCGATACAGAAAATGATCCATCCGCGCCGTTCCCAATCAACCGGTCCGGAGCCGCAGGTAGCACGACGCCTTGGCCGATCAAAGGGGGCTGGACGGCGCCGGGCCAAACGCTAGGGTTTCGCGCAACCAGCAGGGAAGGGAACACCATGGCCAAATCCGCAATCATCGAGGCCCCCGGCGGGCCGGAAGCGTTCAAGATCGTGGATCTGGACGTGGGTGAGCCGGGCCCTGGACAGATCCGCATCCGCCACCACGCCTGCGGGCTGAATTTCATCGACGTCTACCAGCGCATGGGCATGTATCCCCTGCAATTGCCGCACGCGCTGGGCATGGAAGCCGCGGGCGTGGTCGAAGCCGTGGGCGAGGGTGTGACGCATCTGAAAGCGGGGGACCGTGCGGCTTATGCGGCGGCTCCTCCGGGTGCCTATACGCAGGCGCGGGTGATGTCGGCCGCTCAGGTCTGCCCCCTGCCGGACGCGATTTCCTTCGACGAAGGCGCCGCGATGATGCTCAAGGGGCTGACAACCCAATACCTGTTCCGCCGCACGACCCCGATTGCCAAGGGCGACACGGTCCTGTTTCACGCCGCCGCTGGCGGTGTGGGCCTGTTCGCCTGCCAATGGGCCGCGTCCGAGGGTATCCGCCTGATCGGCACCGCCGGCACGGATGAGAAATGCGCGCTTGCCGTCGAACACGGGGCGTCCGAATGCATCAATTACCGGACAGAGGACTGGGCCGCCCGTGTGCAGGACCTGACCGACGGCAAAGGCGTTGACGTGGTCATGGATGCCGTGGGTGCCGACACGTTCGAGGGCTCTCTCGACAGCCTCAAGCCGCTGGGCATGATGATCAGCTTTGGCAATGCTTCCGGCCCGGTGCCGCCGTTCTCGGTCGGTCTGCTTGCGCAGAAAGGCAGCCTCAAGATCACCCGCCCGACGGTGTTCACCCATATCGCCGATCATGACACGTGCCAGCAGATGGCGCGCGACCTGTTCGACAAGGTGACCAGCGGCGCGGTCAAGATCCGCATCGATCAACGCTTTGCGCTGGAAGACGTGGCCGATGCCCACCGCGCTCTCGAGGCGCGCAAGACCACCGGCCAGACGATCCTGCTGCCCTAGGCCGGCTGCCGCGATCCACGCATCATCAAGAACAGCGCCAGTGGCAAACCGGCGCTGACCCCGATGCCGTAGGTCACGGGGATCACCAGCAAGAACCACCAATCCTTGCGGCCGAGGGATTCCCACAACGCCCAGACCGTCAACGCGATGGCGGCGATGGTCAGGTCATAGACCAGCCCGCTTGTCGCGTCGTTCACGTACCATGCGTCGATCATGGCGCCGAGGTCCCAGCCATTGGCCTCGAACCAGGCGTAGAAATAGCTCCATGGCAGGTATGTGCCCACGGCAATCAAGACGAGGTAGACAAGGCGGATGGCGGTCATGGTCGTGCGTCCTTTGGCAAGATGCATCATGACCTAGGGCGGTGATCGGGGATTGGCCAGCGCCGTCCGCGAAAACCGCGGCCGCTGCGGTGACACCATCGCCCCTGTGACAATGCGACGCCGCGATACAATTGACCTGTGCGACAACTCCGCGCTACGCCTCCCGGAATGGTTTTTCCGGGCTGCTTTCCGGAAAGCTTCCGATGCCAGCCGAGGGGATGAGACCTATGTCCGAGATCGAACGCGAAAGCATGGAATACGACGTGGTCATCGTGGGTGCCGGACCTGCGGGTCTTTCGGCTGCGATCCGTCTGAAACAGCTGGATGCGGATCTCAACGTGGTCGTCCTTGAAAAGGGCTCGGAAGTGGGCGCGCATATCCTGTCGGGCGCGGTTCTCGATCCGTCCGGCCTTGATGCGCTGATGCCCGACTGGAAGACCAGGGGCGCGCCGATCACCGTGCCCGTCAAGGAAGACAAGTTCTACATGCTGGGTGAGGCAGGTCAGATCCGCCTTCCCAATTCCCTGATGCCTGGCCTCATGAACAACCATGGCAACTACATCGTGTCGATGGGCAACGTCTGCCGCTGGATGGCCGAACAGGCCGAGGCGCTTGGCGTGGAGATCTTCCCGGGGATGGCGTGTTCCGAACTGGTCTACGGCGAACATGGCGAAGTGCGCGGCGTGGTCGCGGGCGAGTTCGGCAAGAACCCCGATGGTACCCCGTCCGACGCCTACGAACCCGGTATGGAACTGCTGGGCAAATACGTTTTCCTTGGCGAGGGCGTCCGCGGATCGCTCACCAAGGAGGTCATGGCCAAATACGACCTGTCCGCTGGCAAGGATCCGCAGAAATTCGGCCTTGGCATGAAAGAGATCTGGGAAATCGACCCCGAAAAGCACCGCGAGGGATCAGTCACACACACGATGGGCTGGCCGCTTGGGTCCAACGCGGGGGGCGGATCATTCATCTACCATCTTGATAACAATCAGGTTTATGTGGGGTTCGTGGTGCATCTGAACTACCAGAACCCGCATCTCTACCCCTACATGGAATTCCAGCGCTTCAAGCATCACCCGATGGTGGCCGAGTTGCTGAAGGGCGGCAAACGTATCGCCTACGGTGCCCGCGCGATCTCGGAAGGGGGCTGGCAATCGATGCCCAAGGCCGTGGCGCCGGGCGTGGCGATCCTGGGCTGCGGTGTGGGGCTGGTGAACGTGCCGCGCATCAAGGGCAACCACAACGCGATGCTGTCGGGCAAGGCGGCGGCCGAGGCGGCCTTTGCCGCCATTGGCGCCGGGCGCGCCAGCGATGAACTGACGGCCTACGACGCGGAATTGCGCGATGGCCCCGTCGGCAAGGATCTCAAGCCGGTTCGCAACGTCAAACCGCTCTGGTCCAAGTTCGGTCTCTTGGGGGGGCTCGGTCTGGGCGGTCTGGACATGTGGACCAACAGTCTTGTGGGGCTGTCGATCTTCGGCACGATCAGCCATGGCAAATCCGACGCCGAGGCGACCGGAAAGGCACGGGATTTCGAACCGATCGACTATCCGCGCCCCGACGGAAAGCTCAGCTTCGACCGGCTGACCAATGTCAGTTTCTCGATGACCAACCACGAGGAAAGCCAGCCCGCGCATCTGACGCTCAAGGATGCATCGGTGCCGATTGGGGTGAACCTGCCAGATTACGACGAACCCGCGCAGCGGTATTGCCCGGCGGGCGTCTACGAGGTGGTAAGGGAAGAAGGCCAGGATGCGCGGTTCGTGATCAACTTCCAGAACTGCGTGCATTGCAAGACATGCGACATCAAGGATCCGTCGCAGAACATCGTCTGGACGGTGCCTCAGGGTGGTGACGGGCCCAATTACCCGAATATGTGATCGCATGGGCGGGCATTGCGGGTTGGCCCGCATTGCCCTTGCCCCCTGTGCCGCCTAGTCTCTGGAGCAACACCTGCCAAGGAGATGTCGATGCGTCGTTCCCCGGTTATCCTGTCGGTCGCCCTGAGCCTGGCGCTGGCCGCGCCCGCTGCCGCGCAGCAGGCGACGCAAGGTCTGGCGGGGGCGTATCTTGCCGCGCGCTCGGCGGTCATCGACGGGAACCACCGTATCGCCGCCGCCTATTTCGAAAGCGCCCTGTCCGCCGATCCCGGAAACCCGCTGCTGGTCGGCAATGCGCTGTTCGCGAATGCCGCGCTGGGGCAATGGAACCGCGCCTCTGAAATTGCCGGCATGCTGGATGCGGATGCGCCCGGCCAGGAGCTTGCGAACCTCGTGGCGCTTGTTCAGGCCTTGCGTGCCGGCGATCTGGCAGCCGCACGCGCCGCCATAGATGCGGGGCGGGGGGCCGGGCCCTTTATCGACGACCTTGCGCTTGGCTGGATCTTTCTGGGCGAAGGCGACATGAGCCGTGCGTCCGAGGCCTTCGAGGCTGTGGGAAGTGACCCGGTTCTGGCCGATATCGCCTATACGCATCTGGCTTTGGCACGGGCCGCCGTGGGCGATTTCGAAGGTGCCGACCTTATCCTGTCGGGCGAGGCATTCGGCGCGCTTTCGGCCAGCGAACGCAGCATCCGCGCCCGGGTCGAGGTGCTCTTGCAGCTTGATCGCCGGGACGATGCGCTGGAATTGCTCGAGGTGTTCACCCAGGCGGTGCCTGACCCGGCGTTGTTGGCCCTGCTGGACCAGATCGCGGGCGATGACACCGTGCGGCCTTATGATTTCATCACCACCCCCGAAGAGGGGCTGGCCGAGGTGTTCTTTTCCGTGGCGCGTGCGCTGGGGTCTGACGGCGCATCGATCACCCTGCCCCTGCTGTATACGCGCGCGGCACATGCGATCGATCCGGGTCTCAGCGCGGCCGTGATATTTGCGGGCCAGTTGCTGAACCGCGACAATCAGCACAGCCTTGCCGCCGACGCCTTTGCGCAAGTGCCGCCAGATGATCCGCAATATGTAGAAGCGCAGCTTGGCCGCGCCGATGCCTATTTCGAAGAGGGCCGCGAAAACCCTGCCGTCGAGGTTCTGCAATTGCTGGCCGAAACCCACCCGGATCTTGCCACCGTGCAGGCCACCTATGGCGATATCCTGCGCCGGACCGATCAATGCGGCCCCGCGGTCGATGCCTATACCGCCGCGCTGGACCGGGTGGACATCACGCAGCAACGGTACTGGTTTCTCTACTATACCCGCGGGATCTGCTACGAGCGGCTCAGCGACTACGCCGCGTCCGAGGCCGATTTCCGGCAGGCGCTGGTGCTCAATCCCGATCAGCCGCAGGTGCTGAACAATCTCGGCTATTCGCTGGTCGAACAACGCCGCAGCCTGGACGAAGCGCTCGACATGATAGAACGCGCCGTCGCGGCGAACCCGGATTCGGGCTATATCGTCGACAGTCTGGGATGGGTGTTCTATCGGCTGGGCCGGTTCGAGGAAGCGGTCGAACCGATGGAACGCGCGGTCGAGCTCTTGCCGAACGATCCGATCATCAATGACCACCTTGGCGACGTCTACTGGATGGTCGGCCGTGAACGCGAAGCGCAATTCCAGTGGCACCGCGCGCTCAGCTTCGAGCCCGAAGAAGGGGATGCCGATCGCATTCGCCGCAAGCTCGATATCGGCCTTGATGCCGTTCTCGAGGCCGAGGGCGGGGTGGGCGAAAACCGGTGAGGCGCTTTGCCCCTGCAAAGGTCAACCTTGCGCTGCATGTGACCGGCCGTCGAACGGATGGCTATCACGAACTGGATTCTCTCGTGGTGTTCGCAGGTGCGGGCGACTGGATCGATTTTGCACCGGCTGATGCGCTTTCGCTGACGGTCACCGGGCCACGCGCGGCCGGTGTGCCCGCCGATCGCCGCAACCTGATCTGGCAGGCGGCCGAGCTGTTCGGCCAAGACCACGGCGCGGCCATCACGCTTGAAAAATATCTGCCCCATGCGGGGGGCATCGGTGGCGGGTCTGCAGATGCGGCCGCTGCCCTGCGCGGTCTGGCCGAATTGTGGAACCAGCCGCTTCCGGGTGCTGACGCCATCCTGTCACTCGGTGCGGATGTGCCGGTATGTCTGGCCGGAACGCCCACGCGCATGTCCGGCATAGGCGAGGTGTTGTCGCCGCTGCCGCCCTTGCCGGCCTTGTGGCTGGTTCTGGTCAACCCCGGTGTGGAAGTGCCCACCGGCCCGGTCTTTCAGGCGCTCTGCACGGCTGACAATCCCGCGTTGCCGGACATTCCCGCGGATGGCTGGCCCGATGCGCCCGGTTTCGCCGGTTGGCTGCACCGCGCCCGCAATGACCTTGAGGCGCCGGCAAAGACGCTGGTCCCCGAGATCGCCGCATGCCTTGATCATCTGGACACGCAGCCGGGCTGCCTTCTGGCACGGATGAGCGGGTCGGGCGGGACATGTTTCGGCATCTTTGCCGATGCCGTTGCCGCAGACGGGGCGGCCGTGGCGATCCGGGCAGATTGCCCCGATTGGTGGGTGGCGCCAGCGCAAGTCCTGGACTGAGCCCCGTCAGGTCAGGCGCGCAACCACGTAATCGGCCAGGTCATGCATCATGTCGCGCAACGGGTGATCCGGCAGGGCCGCCAGCGCCGCTTGGGCGCGGGCGGAATGGCCCAGGGCCTCGATCCGGGTTTCCTCCAGCGTGCCATGGCGCATCAGGATCGCCATGGCCTGATCCAGATCGCCCTCGTCCTGGCGGCCCTTTTGAATGGTCCTGACCCAGAAGGCGCGTTCACTCTCATCGGCACGCGCAACGGCGCGGATCACCGGCAGCGTCAGCTTGCGTTCGCGGAAATCATCGCCCACGTTCTTGCCGATCGCCCCCGAGGTTCCGCCCCAGTCCAGCAGGTCATCGGCCATCTGGAACGCGATGCCCAACCCGTCGCCATAGGTGGCAAGCGCGCGCACCACGTCTTCGGGCTGGTTCGCGATGACGCCGCCCACCTCGCAGGCCGCCTCGAACAGGGCCGCGGTCTTGCCGCGGATCACCTGCAAGTAGATCTCTTCGGTGGTGGCAAGGTTCATCGCCGCGCTCAGTTGCAGGACTTCGCCTTCGGCAATCACCGCGGCCGCGTTCGACAGGATCGACAAGACCCGGTGATTTTCGGTTTCCACCATCAACTGAAACGCGCGCGCGAACAGGTAATCGCCAACCAGGACACTTGATTTGTTGTCCCACAGCAGGTTCGCCGTGGGGCGACCGCGGCGTTTCTCGCTTTCGTCGACCACATCGTCATGCAGCAGCGTCGCGGTATGAATGAACTCGACCGTTGCGGCCAGCTTTTGATGGTGGACCCCGTCATAGCCGCACAAACGCGCGGCTGCGAGCGTCAGCATCGGGCGCACGCGTTTGCCGCCGGCCTCAACCAGATGCGCGGTCACTTCGGGAATGCGCGGTGCATGTTCGGACGCCATCCGTTCCCGGATCAGCGCGTTCACCGCGTTCAGGTCACCTTCCAGAGCGGATTGCATCCGTTCATGCGGCTTTGTGGCTGCATCATCGAGGCTCATCGCGGCCCGGTCCCTTCCCCTGTCTCGACAAGCACGGCACGGCTGATTAAATGCCGGATATGCTAGAAGTGCTCCGCAGCAACGACCCTACGATCATCGCCTTTGCCTCGGCTCTTCTGTCCGGCGAGGATATAGAGGTCTTCGTTATGGACGTCCATATGAGCGTGCTCGAAGGATCCATCGGCATATTGCCGCGCCGGTTGCTGGTGCGACGCTCGGATGCGTTCGAGGCGCGCGCCGTTCTGCGCGACAATGATCTGCCGGTGTCCGAGTGAATGACGACGCTGACCTCACCCAGGATGCGTTTCTGGGCGGGCGGCTCACGATCCTTCAGCCCCGCACCGGGTATCGCGCAGCCACCGACCCGGTCTTCCTTGCGGCGGCCTGTCCGGCACAAGCGGGCCATCAAGTTCTGGAACTGGGCTGTGGCGTCGGGGTCGCCGCGCTGTGCCTCGCGACACGGGTGCCGGGCCTGGCGTTGACCGGGGTTGAACGCCAGTCGGCCTATGCAGCGCTGGCGCGTCGGAATGCCGAAGCCAACGGTGCCGACATGGATGTGGTCGAGGCCGACCTGGCCTACCTGCCGCCAGACCTGAAACAGCGCGCCTTCGACCATGTGATCGCGAACCCGCCGTATTTTCCGGGGGGGGCAGGCACCCCCGCAGATGACGCCGGGCGCGAGGCCGCGATGCGCGAGGACACGCCGCTTGCGCTTTGGACAGGGACAGCGCGCGCGCGGCTGAAACCCAGGGGCTGGCTGACGATGATCCAGTCTGCCGACCGGTTGCCGGAGTGTCTTGTCGCCCTGTCGGATGGGTTCGGCACCATCTCCGTGCTGCCCTTGCAGTCGCGGATCGGGCGCCCGGCGTCTCGCGTGGTGATCCGTGCACGCAAGGGCGGGCGAAGCCCTTTTGTCCTGCTGCCGCCAATTCTTATACATGAATCCGGATCGCATCCGGGTGATCACCCCGATTACACGGATCTGGCCGAAGCGGTCTTGCGCAATTCGTCTGCGTTGCCCTGGGGTTAACCCTCCGATCATGCCCGTCTTTAAAATCCTATCGTTGTAATTGGTGACAAGACTCGAAATTCGTGCTGCACTCTGGGAACATTCTTTAAAACGAGAGGAGGACCTCGATGTCGCTGAACGCTCATCTTACGGAACTGAAAAAGAAGCATGCACACCTCTCGGCGCGTGTGGAAGAAGCGCAGCGAAGCCCGAGCACCGACGATCTGTCGGTTCGGGAACTGAAAAAAGAGAAACTCCGCCTCAAGGAAGAGATCCGGCGCCTCGATAGCTGACGGCGCTGCCGGTCCGCCTTTCGGGGCTGACCGGGCACTGCATCTTTTCCGGTGACGGAACCCGTGTATCAGACGAAGGTCACGCCTTCGCCAAGCGATTGAAGTGTGCCTGCTTCGGCCTTTAGCCACTCAAGAAAAGCAGCCACCTGCGGCCGTGTCTGTTGCCCATCAGGGCAGACGAACCGGTATTGCGCGTCCGTTCGCAGCGCGATCGGGTAAGGCATGACCAGTCGCCCCTCGCGCAGATCCTTTTCGGCAAGCGAGACGCGCCCCAACACGACTCCGACACCCGACGCGGCAGCGTCGATCGCATGGTCGGCCTGGCTGAACCGTGCGCCACCCTCGGGCGGCGGCGGCAGGCCCGCGGCGCGGAACCATGCGCGCCAGTCGATCGTCGGGCGCAAGAAGGCGATGTCATCCTGATGAAGCAGCTGCGCTTTTGCAAGATCGGCGGGCGCGGGGTAAAGCTCCGCCAATTCCGGTGTCATCATCGGGGTCAGCCATTCGCGGATGATCGGTTCAGCATACAGTCCCGGTTCGGTCGGTTGCAGCCCGAACCGGATTGCAACGTCGACGTCGTCACGCGCGAAATCCATGATCCGCAGGGATGCTGAAAACCGCAATTCAATCTCTGGATGGGCCTGCACAAACCCGAACAACCGCGGTGCCAGCCATTTTGCGGTAAAGGCAGGGCCGGCCGTCACGGTCAGGATCGATTGATCCGACAACCTTCGCGCCGCGCGCCATGCGGCCTGCAGCGTGGCAAATCCATCTCGGGCACCCGGCGCCAGAACGCGGCCCGCTTCGGTCAGGTCCACCGCACGGTTCAGACGCCGGAACAGGGGTGCCCCCAGATGATCCTCAAGGGATTTGATCTGAAAACTCAGCGCGGCTGGCGTGACGTTCAATTCGGCAGCAGCCTTGGCAAAGCTCATGTGACGCGCGGCGGCATCAAAGGCGCGCAGGGCTGTCAGCGGGGGCAGGCGGTCAGACATTACACATAAGTAATACTTAACTGAAGGGATGAAAAGTCTCGTTTGTGCCCTGTCAGGAAAAGGGTCATCTAGGGAACAGTTCAGAAACACCTAATCGAAAGGCCGTCGCCATGATCTTTGACAACACAACCAGCCCCGCTGCCCGTGCCGCGATCCTGCAGGCCCATGCCGAGCGTGGGAAAATCCTGGGCGAAGTCTGGAGCTTTCTGACCGGGCGCACCCGCTAGAGCCTTGCGCTGAGCGAAACCCGGGGTTTCCCGATTGTGCGTAGTAAGGTCAACCGTGCTGACCTATATCACTGCAAGACACCACGAACATGCGAACACGGAAAGGTTGAGACCCATGGAAAGTTTTGCATCAAACGCAAGAACCCGCGACGCCATCGCAGCGGCACGCGGGGAATGTGCCACCTATTTCTGGCACTGGGTCGCGGCGCTGTTCAGCCGTCGCGCCGCTCACTGAAGACCGGCCAAAGGCCACAAAAAAACCCCGGACCGCGCAACCCTGCGCGCCCCGGGGTTTTTCATGCGAAAAGCTCGGCTCAGACGAAGAACTGTGCGCCGTTGGCCGAAATGGTTGACCCGTTGATGAACCCGCTGTCATCGGAGGCCAGGAATACCACACAGCGCGCGATTTCCTCGGGCTCGCCCAGGCGTCCGGCCGGGATCTGCGGGATGATCTTGGAATTCAGCACCTCTTCCGGGATCGCGCGCACCATTTCCGTTCCGATATAGCCGGGGCAGATCGCGTTCGCGGTGATGCCGGCGCGCGCGCCTTCCTGCGCCAAAGATTTCACGATGCCCAGGTCGCCCGCCTTGGTCGCGGCATAGTTCACCTGACCGGCCTGCCCTTTTTGACCATTGATCGACGAGATCACGATCACGCGGCCGAATTTGCGATCACGCATGCCGGACCATACGGGGTGAACCGTGTTGAACACGCCCGTCAGGTTGGTGTCGATCACTTCCTTCCACTGCTCCGGCGTCATGCGGTGGAACATGGCGTCGCGCGTGATGCCGGCATTCGCGACGACAACCTCGACCGGGCCCAGATCGGCCTCGACCTTCTCGATGCCCGCTTTGGAATCCGCGTAATCGGCGACGTCCCATTTGTAGGTCTTGATGCCGGTCGCCGCAGTGAAGGCCGCGGCCTTTTCATCATTGCCGGCATAGGTCGCTGCGACCTCGTAACCTTCGGCCTTCAGCGCTTTGGAAATGGCTTCGCCAATACCGCGGGTGCCGCCGGTGACCAGTGCAACACGTCCCATGTCTCTCTCCTTCATGGTATGGATCGTAATGTTGTTATGAAAACAATTCAGCCTGCGCAAGATTATTGCGCAGGCTGAATGGTATTTTCACAAGATCAGGGGCGCTCGACGCAGAGCGCAACACCCATGCCACCGCCGATGCACAGCGTGGCCAGACCCTTCTTGGCGCCGCGGCGCTGCATTTCGAACAACAGCGTGTTCAGAACCCGCGCGCCCGATGCGCCGATCGGGTGGCCGATCGCGATCGCGCCGCCGTTGACGTTCACGATGGCCGGGTCCCAACCCATATCCTTGTTCACGGCACAGGCCTGCGCGGCAAAGGCTTCGTTCGCCTCGACCAGGTCCAGATCCTCGACCTTCCAGCCCGCCTTGGCCAGCGCCTTGCGCGATGCGTAGATCGGGCCGACGCCCATGATCGAAGGGTCCAGGCCCGCGGTGGCGTAGCTGGCGATACGGGCCAAGGGTTCGATCCCGCGCTTTTCGGCCTCATCCGCGCTCATCAACAAGGTGGCCGCGGCACCGTCGTTCAGGCCGCTGGCGTTGGCGGCGGTCACCGACCCGTCCTTGACGAAGGCCGGGCGCAGTTTCTGCATGGCGTCCATGGTGGCGCCGTGCCGGATGTATTCATCCTGATCCACGATGATGTCGCCCTTGCGGGTCTTGAGCGTGACGGCGGCGATTTCATCGGCGAACTTGCCGGCTTTCTGTGCCGCTTCCGCCTTGTTCTGCGATCCGACGGCGAATTCGTCCTGCATTTCACGGCTGATCTGCCATTGCTGCGCGACGTTCTCGGCCGTCTGGCCCATGTGGTAACCGTTGAAGGCATCCCACAGGCCATCGCGGATCATGGTGTCGACATACTGCATGTCGCCCATCTTCTGGCCTTGGCGCAAGGCGGCGGCGTGGGGGCTCATCGACATGTTTTCCTGGCCGCCGGCCACGATGATCGCGGCATCCCCCAGCATGATGTGCTGCGCGCCAAGCGCCACGGCGCGCAGGCCCGAGCCGCAGACCTGATTGATGCTCCAGGCGGCGCTTTCTTGCGGAAGGCCCGCGTTGATATGTGCCTGCCGCGCGGGGTTCTGGCCCTGGGCGGCCGTCAGCACCTGGCCGAGGATCGTTTCGCTGACCTCCGCCTTGTCGATGCCGGCCCTCTCGACCACGGCTTCGATGGCGATGCGGCCAAGCTCATGGGCGGGGGTGTTGGCAAAGGAGCCGAGGAAGCTGCCGACCGGGGTTCGAGCGGCGCTTGCGATAACGACATTGGTCATGTTGGAAATCCCTTCCTGTCAGAGCACCGCGCGCCTTGAATCCACGGGCCGCGGCGGAGTCTCGTTCGGAATGCGACATAGAGATGCACACCTTGAAACACAAACTGACACTGTGTCTCAGGCGGGGTGCAAGCCCCTTCTGTGCGGTCGTCACCCGATGCCGTGTCCTTGGCGACCCTGTTCTTTCCAGGGTGGGGTCATCGACGGTGCGCCAAAGTAATAGCCCTGCATGCAATCGACACCCGCCGCAGCCAGCCATTTCGCCTCGCCCTCGGTCTCCACCGCTTCGGACACGACCAGCATGTCGAAATGGCGGGCCAGCGATATCAATGCCTCGTTCAGGACCTGGTTGTCAGGGTCCGCGTCCACGGCGCGGGCGAACTGCCCGTCGATCTTGAGGATGTCGAAACAGAAATTCCGCAAGTGCCGAAAGGCGGTGTGGCCGGCGCCGAAATCATCCAGGGCAAAGGTGATGCCCTTGTCTTGCAGGTCTTCCATGAAGATCTTGACGATTTCGGGCATCAGCATGGCCGAGGTCTCGGTGATCTCGAGGATAAGACGCTGCACCGTGTCGGGGCGTTGCCGGATCGCACGGCGCAAGGTCTGCATCCATTCCGGGTATCCGATCGAGCGTGCCGACATATTGATGGCAAGCCTCAGCGACGGGGTGGACTTCAGGGCATGCAACCCGATGCGCAGTGCGATGCAGTCGATCTGTCGGCCCAGGTCCTGTTCCTCTACCGCGTGGATGAATTCGCGTGCCGGGATCACCCGCCCGGTTTCATCGAGAATCCGAATCAGGCCTTCGTAGAACGCCACGCCGGCCCCATCGGCCCGCATGACGGGCTGATAGGCAAGCACCGCATCCCCCCGGCCGAGCGATTTCCGCACCATGGCCAGCGTTCCGGAATCGCGTTGGGCAAGGGCCGCGTCCAGCGGGCTTTCCGATCCGGCATCCACCAGTTTCCGTCCCATGCGCCCCATGGCCAAATGCTCCGCCTGCAAAGTCCTTGCCCAGATGAAGCGGCGGGCCTTAAGAAAACATGAAGACTGGCATTTGGTTAAAATACCGAAGGGATGGCGGATGCAGGCGACAGGACGCTGCGGCTGGTGCGGGAACGATCCGCTTTATGTGGCCTACCATGACACGGAATGGGGGGTCCCCGAACATGACAGCCGCGCCTTGTGGGAAAAGCTGATCCTCGACGGCTTCCAGGCCGGTCTGTCATGGATCACGATCTTGCGGAAACGCGACGCGTTTCGGGCGGCTTTCGACGGCTTCGATCCCCACAGCATCGCCAATTGGGGCGACGCGGACGTGGCCCGCCTGCTGTCGGATCCCGGCATCGTGCGCCATCGGGGCAAGATCGAGGCCACCATCTCGAACGCGCGTGCCTGGATCGAAATGGAAGATCGCGGTGGCTTTGACACCTTCGTCTGGAAACATGTCGACGGCGCGCCCCTGGTAAACCATTGGGCCACCCTTGCGGATGTCCCGGCCTTCACCCCGCTCAGCGAACGCCTGTCAAAGGACCTCAAAGCCGCCGGCTTCCGCTTTTGCGGCCCCACCATCGTCTACGCCTGGCTGCAGGCCACCGGCGTGATCAACGACCATCTGGTCACCTGCTTTCGCCATCAACAGGTCCACGCCCTGCGCCGCTAGGCCGTCATCTCCCGCATTCTCTGTTTCGAAAATATCCCGGGGGGCCCGGAACGGGCGGGGGCAGAGCCCCCTCAGGTCCCGCCACGCGCGATCACCGCCTGGATCAGGGCGATGGCCTCGTCACTTGCCCATTCGGCATCTCCCCTCAACCGTCCGATCTCCTGGCCTTCGGGGTTCAGGATCACGGTTATCGGCAGGCCGAAAATCGCCATTTCACGCGCGATCTGCTGATTGATGTCGCGATGCTCGGTCAGCAAGGTGATGTTCTCCTCCTCGAAGAACCGCCGGATGGCCTGGGGCGGGTTGCGCCCTGTCGCAAGCGTCACGACCCGGAAATCCTCGCCGCCCAACTGGTCTTGCAAGGCATTGAGCGCGGGCATTTCATGCCGGCAAGGGGCACACCAGGTGGCCCAGAAATTCAGCAGCACGTATTGACCCGAATAATCCGCCAGCGCCCCTTCGCCACCCTCTGCCAATTCATACGGCAGGGCCGAGGCCGCGACAGGTGTCTCGTGCAGGACCATGCCGCGCATTTCCCCGGTAAGGTAAGCGCTCAGATCCTGTGCCATGGCAGCATTTGCACCAAGCGCGCAGGCAAGGTAGATCACGGCAGGGCGCAGCTTGCGGATCATCTTTCTTGTTCCTCCAAAAAGACCAGGGCCGATATGACAGACCAGACCAACACCATGTGGGGCGGGCGCTTTGCCGCCGGGCCGGACGCGATCATGGAGGCGATCAACGCCTCGATCGGTTTCGACAAACGGCTGGCCCGTCAGGATATCGACGGCTCCCGCGCCCATGCCGCGATGCTGGCCGCCACGGGCATCCTAAGGGATAGCGACGCCGAGGCCATTCGGGAAGGCCTGCTCACGGTCTTGTCAGAGATCGAGGGCGGAACCTTCCGGTTTTCCACCGCGCTCGAAGACATCCACATGAATGTCGAGGCGCGCCTGAAAGAGGTGATCGGCGAACCTGCGGGCCGGTTGCACACCGCCCGATCACGCAACGACCAGGTGGCCACCGACTTCAAGCTCTGGGTCCGCGACCAGATCGACGCGTCGGTCCAGGGCCTCGAGGCGCTGATGCGCGCCCTTCTGGTGCAGGCCGAGGCCGGGGCCGATTGGGTCATGCCCGGCTTTACCCATCTGCAGACCGCGCAGCCCGTCACATGGGGCCATCACATGATGGCCTATGTGGAAATGTTCGGCCGCGACCGCTCGCGGTTTGCCGACGCGCGCACACGCATGAATGAAAGCCCTCTTGGCGCGGCTGCCCTGGCCGGCACATCGTTTCCGATCGACCGGCACATGACGGCCGCGGCGCTGGGCTTTGACCGGCCTGCCGCCAATTCGCTGGATGCGGTCAGCGACCGGGATTTCGCGCTCGAATTCCTGGCCGCCGCCTCGATCTGCGCGATGCACCTGTCGCGCTTTGCCGAAGAGCTGGTGATCTGGTCTTCCGCCCAGTTCCGCTTTGTCGCCCTGTCAGACCGGTTTTCCACCGGATCGTCCATCATGCCCCAGAAAAAGAACCCCGACGCGGCCGAACTGATCCGCGCCAAGATCGGGCGGATCTTCGGGGCCAACGTGGCGCTGATGACGGTGATGAAGGGACTGCCACTGGCCTATTCCAAGGACATGCAGGAAGACAAGGAACAGGTCTTTGACGCCGCCGACAACCTGATGCTGGCGCTCGCCGCGATGGAGGGCATGGTGCGCGACATGTCCGCCAATCGCGCCAGTCTCGAGGCGGCGGCGGGTTCGGGATTCTCCACCGCCACCGACCTGGCCGATTGGCTGGTCCGCGTGCTCGACCTGCCGTTCCGCGATGCCCATCACGTCACGGGTACCCTTGTCGCCATGGCCGAAGACGCCGGCGTCGATCTGCCGGATCTGACGCTGGATCAGATGCAGTCTGTCCATGCGGGGATCACCGGGGCTATCTTCGACGTGTTGGGCGTGCACAACTCGGTCGCATCGCGCACGTCCTACGGCGGGACCGCGCCAAGCCAGGTGCGCGCCCAGGTTGCCAGATGGAAGGATACCTTGGCATGACCACGATCCGACGCCTCGCCCTGACAGGCCTGATCGCCGCGCTTGCGGCCTGCGGTGCCGATGGCGAACCCGAACGGCCCGATCCGCGCCCCGTCAGCGGCATTTCGATCACCGGCACGGCCGAGATCGGAATAACCGGTCGCGGCTGACCTGCGCCGCCACGGTCCCCGGGCGCGGTGCGGACAAATGCGGTCCGGCGACCTTCTGCGGATGGCACGGACATGAAATTTCGCGCGAAACACCCGTTGAACCCTTCGCGAATCGCCCCTAACCTCTGTCATTCAAAAGGTTAACCGACCCCTCTCGCCCATAGGCTGTTTCCATGGACAAAATCCTGATGACCCCGCCCGGCTATCAACTTCTGAATGCCGAGCTGAAGCATCTCAAAAGCGTTGAACGCCCGAGCATCATTCGGGCGATTTCCGAGGCGCGCGAGCATGGCGACCTGTCGGAGAACGCGGAATATCACTCGGCCAAGGAAAAGCAGTCCTTCATCGAAGGCCGCATAAAGGAGCTCGAGGGCACCCTGAGCCTGTCGCAGGTCATCGACCCCAAGACCCTGTCCGGGCCGATCAAGTTCGGGGCCACCGTGGTGCTGGTCGATGAAGATGACATCGAAAAGACCTACCAGATCGTTGGTGAGGCAGAGGCCAATATCGAAAAGGGCCTGCTCAACATCAAATCGCCCCTCGCGCGCGCCTTGATCGGCAAGGAGGAGGGCGATAGCGTCGAGGTCAAGACGCCTGGCGGTGACAAGGATTACGAGATCGTCTCGATTTCTTACGTCTGATCCAGCCAGCGGCCTGCTGGCCGACGCGCCCCTTATTGGACGAACACGCCCAATGCCTGATGACCGGAAACCCACCACCCTCGAACTGGGCCTCTACGCGCGGGAGGAACCGGCGCGCCGCGTCACCGGCGTCGAGATCGCGGCGATTGTCCTGACGGTCGCCTGGCTGATCGGGGTGTTCATCTTTACCCGTGGCACGCCGCCGGTGGACGGGGGCGGCGTGGCCGATGCGGTTCTGGCGGTTCTGGCGATCCTGATGCCCGTGGCGCTGATCTGGGTGGCGGCCACGGCGGTGCGAACCGCCCGCGTGCTGCGCGAGGAAGCCGCGAGGCTTCAGGCGTCTATCGACGCCATGCGGGCAGCCTATGTGGAACAAAAGCAAGGCGCGACGCTCGACCTGAAACCGGCCGTGGTCCAGAAGCTCGATGAACTGGTCGAGGCGCAGCGCGCGGCGGCGCAGGGCGGGCATGCCACGTTCTCGTCCTTGCGCGCCTTGCCGCCCGCCGAGGACCGCGCCGCGGTTCGCCCGCAAGCGCCCACGGCCGAGGTTCCGCAGCCCGGGCTGGCCTTTGCCACCCCACAGGAACCCGAACCGATTTCCGTGGCCGATTTCATCAAGGCGATGAATTTCCCCGAAAACGAGCATGACAAGGAAGGCTTCCGCACCCTGCGCCGAGCCCTGGAGGATCGCGCGACCGAACGCCTGATCCGCGCCAGCCAGGATGTGCTGACGCTGTTGTCCCAGGATGGCATCTACATGGATGACCTGCGCCCCGACCGCGCCCGCCCCGAGGTCTGGCGCAAGTTTGCCGATGGCGAACGGGGGCGGGCGATTGCGGCGCTGGGCGGCATTCACGACCGGTCGTCGCTGGTGCTGGCGGCGGGCCGGATGAAGAAAGACCCGGTCTTCCGCGATGCGGCGCATCATTTCCTGCGCCATTTCGACCGCACCTTCATGGAATTCGAACGCCATGCCTCGGACGCGGATATCGTGGCACTGGCCAACACCCGCACCGCGCGCGCGTTCATGTTGCTGGGTCGTGTGACCGGCACCTTCGACTGAGCGTTGTGGGGCCTCGCCTCGGATCAGCCAAGCGCGTCGATCAACGCGGCCTCGTGGCCCAGTCCCATGATCCAGCCTTCCTCGCGGTCGCCTTCCAGCAAGATCTCGTCCAGCATCGACGGCGGCAGTCCGGCAAAGGCCTGGGCCAGAACGCGCACCTGCGCCGCATCGAGGATTTCATCCGCCTGCTGGCGGGCGCGCACCTCCCGATCCAGAAGCGAAGGGTAGATTTCGGCCAGCACGATCGGCGCATCACGGGTCTCGAACGGGCGCACGGCCAGCATCTGTCCATAGCGCTGGCGCAGTGCCTGAAGCCGGGGCAGGCCAAGCAAGGCCTGGCTGCCGACCGATCCCGTGGTGAACAGTTTCCAGCAGGGCTGGGCGCGGGGCAGGCGCCGTTCGACCTCGCGTCGCTCGGCCATCCCGTGGGCATGCCGCTGTGATCCCCGCATGGGAAGATCGGGTGTCGCGCGCGACGTCGGGCAGCCCCAGAACGGGCCTATACCGGGAAACATGCGATTGATCTGCTCGGCCACGTCAAAGCGGTTGTTCGCGTTCGCCGCGTCATCCTCGATCGTCGCAGACAGCCAATCCCAAAGGGCCAGCGGATCCGCCCGGCCGGTCATCGCCCGCGCAAATCCGCGCGGGTATCCGAACGGGAAATCAAACCCCGCCAGCACGCGGTGCTCCTGGGCCAATGCCGCATCAATGGTGGTTTCCAATGCGGCCTGCGCCGCCGCCCGCGTGCGGTGATACGCGACATCCACGCGGCCGGCCGATGCCGTGGCAACAAAGATCGCGTCCTTGGTCGGGCGCGCGGGCGACGGTTGTGACCGCGCGGACCAATCCACCATGATGACGGTGTCAAAGCCGGCGGATGTCCCTGGGCGCAACAGGTGTTCGGCGCGGCTCAGATCCTCGGGCCGGTTGATGTTGAAAAACGCCGGTATCGCGCCGGGCGGGAACTGCACCGCAACAGCACCATGATGCGATGTCCAGTCTGTCACCTTGCGCATGCCATCGCGCAAGGCCGCCCGCAACTGCCCGCGCAGACCGACCGACCATAGCCCGCAGGTGCCATGCATCCCATCCGCCGTGGCGGCCAGCACGATGGGCGCATCCTGCCCCATCAGGCGGGCCGCCAGATCAGCGGGCAGGAATGGGGTGTCCACAGGCGCTGTCAGAACCTTGCTTGCCCCCCGTTCGGCAGCCCAGTCCATCGCGGCCAGGATACCGGCCAGCGGGCCGAACCCGGCCGCGTCGCCATCGTGCAGAACCGGCAGGCCGAACCGCGCGTAGCGTGCCGGATCATCATTTGCGTTGATCGCCAGCGCCGCACAATGCGGGGCCAGTCGCCCGATGACATGCGCGATCAAAGGCTGCCCGCCGAGATCCGCAAACCCCTTGTCGCCGCCGATCCTGCGCCCCGCGCCACCGGCGAGGATCACGCCAAGCGGTTTTTCCGGTTTTGTCACATCGCCCCCATCAGACTTGCTGAAACGCCGCCTCGAAATGGATGAATTGCATCTGCCCGGCCCACGCCTTAGGCACGCGGCACCGCAGCCCGTTTTCCGTTTCAAAGGCTACCGCAAGCCCGATGCCAGCCGCCACATCCAAATCCGCCTTTTTGCGCGGCATCCGCGCAGCGGCCCCGTTCTTGGTGGTCGTGATCCCCTTCGGGATGCTGTTCGGCGTCGTGGGCACCGAGGCGGGCCTGTCGCTGGTCGAAGTCATGAGCTTCACCACGCTGGTGATTGCCGGCGCGTCCCAGTTCACCGCGCTGCAACTGATGGCCGAAGAGGCGCCGACGCTGATCGTGATCGCCTCTGCTCTGGCGGTCAATCTGCGCATGGCCATGTATTCCGCGGCACTGGCGCCGCATCTGGGGGCAGCGCCCTTCTGGCAACGGGCGTTGATCGCCTACATGAACGTGGACCAGACCTATGCGCTGTCGCATCAGAACCACGAGGATCACCCCGCCGCACCACTGGCCGACAAGGTGGCCTTCTTCTTTGGAACCTGCGTCCCCATCGTGCCGCTTTGGGTGGCCGCGACCTGGACGGGTGTGGTGGTGGGGGCCGCTATCCCGCCGCAACTGGGGCTCGATTTCGCGGTGCCGATCACCTTTCTGGCGCTGATCGGCCCGGCCTTGCGGACCCTGGCCCACGTGGCGGCGGCGCTGACCTCGGTCGTCATGGCGGTGCTGCTGTCGTTCTTGCCGTGGAACCTGTGGCTCTTGGCTGCCGGCCTGGCCGCGATGATCGTCGGAGCCGAGGTGGAACGCCGGATGGCGCTGCGAGGCCGCCCATGAGCGGATATTCCACGCTTGAGGTCTGGATCATCATCCTGGCCCTCGGGGTCGGCACCTTTCTGATCCGGTTTTCGTTTCTGGGCGTTCTGGGGGACCGGGATCTTCCGCCATGGGTCTTGCGCCACCTGCGCTATACGGCGGTCGGCATTCTGCCCGCGATGGTGACGCCGCTGGTGTTGTGGCCCCACGGGGCCGAAGGCGGGCTGGATCCGCAGCGCATCGCCGCCGCGGCCGCCGCACTGGCCCTTGGTCTCTGGACCAAGAACCCGATCTGGGCCGTGGGTGGCGGCATGGTGATGTTCTGGTGCTTTGGCTGGCTGCTCGGCTGACCGGCCCGTAATCAGACCCGGTCCTGGCCGTCCCTAGCCACCGTCGCTCCACCGTGTCCGGTACAGATCGAACCGGCGGTCGCGCAGGTTGCGCACAGATCCCGCCGCGCGGGCCCATTGCACCGTTGCAAGGTTCAGATCGGCCACGATGATCATCTCGACATTCTCGGAGGCTTCCGCCGCGATCCCGTCGCGCGCAAAGGGGAAATCGCACGGTGTGAAGATGGCCGATTGCGCGTACTGGATATCGAGGTTCGATACATTGTCGAGATTTCCGACCATGCCCGAGGTCACGACGTAACACTGGTTTTCGACCGCGCGCGCCTGGCAACAGTACTTGACCCGCAAATGCCCGTGCCGCGTGTCGGTGTTGTACGGCACGAACAAGATCCGCGCGCCCTGATCGGCCAGGCGGCGGGCGGCTTCGGGGAACTCGCTGTCGTAGCAGATCATCACGCCGATCGGGCCGCAGTCCGTGTCGATGACGTCGATCGAGTCGCCGCCCTTTATGTTCCAGCTGGATCGTTCATCGGGGGTCGGGTGCAGTTTTTCCTGCCGGTGCACCGTGCCGTCGCGCAGGAACACATGGCAGATGTTGTGGATATCGCCATCCTCGGTCTTGGTGGCGTGGCTGCCGCCGATGATGTTGATCGCACGGCTCAGCGCCATCGCCTTAAGTCGTTCCACAAAGGTCGCGGTGTGCTCGCTTGCGCGGTCAATGGCGCGGTCCGGCGGCAGTTCCTCGTCCTCGCAAGATAGCAGTTGCAGGGTGAAATGTTCCGGAAAAACAACGAAATCCGACCCGTATTCCGCGGCGATATTGGTGAAATAATCGACGGTTTCGTAGAATTCTTCGGGGGATTTCAGGGTGCGGGCGTTCAGCTGCACCGAGGTGACTCGCACGATTTCCGTGTTCGTGCGGGTGACCGGCTGGCTGTCCGAGGACGGATCGTAATACGGATTGCGCCAGATCATCAGGGCCGCATGGCCGCCTGACGCGCGGTCTTCGGGGGCGTAGTGGGGCAGGGCGCGCAGCGGCTCGAACCCGCTTCGCATCTGGAAGGACAAGATGGTGTCCTTGAGGTCACCGTTCTTGACGGCCTCCAGATAGGCTTGCGGCGTGCCGTGGGTGCGCTGGGCGCGGCGAAAGCCGGGAATGCGGCCGCCAAAGGCGATGCCCTTCAGCCCCAGGTCCACGCAAAGCCGTTCCCGCGCGCTGTAAAGCCGCTTGCCGATGCGCAGACGCCGGCGGGACGGATCCACCATCACCTCGAGCCCGTACAGCCAGTCCCCGTTTGCGTTATGCTGCGACCCGTACCCGCCGCCGCTGATTTCCGACCAGCTGTGGGCGGCCATCACCCGGTCTTCGTTGATGATGGTCGAGGCCGCGTAGCCCACGATCGCGCCCTCGTAGACGGCGATGAAGGTGCCTTCGGGAAAGGCGCTGATCTGGCCCGAGATCTGGCCGCGCGTATAGGGGGCCTCTTCGGGGTAGACGCGGCGCGACAGGTTTACCGCACCGTCCACATCGGCCAGCGTTGCGTGGCGGATTTCAAGCGTGGGCCTGGTGTTCGTGGCCATGATGTCTTTCCTTGGCTTGGGTGCCGCCAACCTCGCAGCTTCGGGCGCGGCCCTCAAGACCGGGGCCCGGGATCACGCCAGCAGACGGGCCAGGTCCGGATGGGGGAAACTGCGCCGGACGGTAACAGCGTAGAAGATCTCGGTGATATTCAGGTCGAATGGCGCGGTGGCCAGTACACCGCTTGCGATTTCGTCGGCCAAAACGACCGAGGGCACGATCGCCAGGCCATGCCCCGCACGGGCCAGAAGACGCACCATCGCCATGTCGTCGACTTCGGCCAGTATGCGAGGTTGCGCGCCGATGCGCGCGGTCAGCGCCTCGAACCCGGTGCGGATCGAACTTTCGGTGGGCACGATCACCGGCTCGGCAGCCAGCAGGCCCGCCAGATCGCGGTGCTTCAGGCGTTCGGGCGGGCCATGCAGGTGCACGGGTTGCTCGGCAATGCGATGGGCCACGAAATCGGCGCCATAGTCGCCCGGAGGCGGTTCGGTGGTCAGCACGATATCCAGCGCGAGGGATTTGAGCGACGCCAAAAGCGCGTCGGCATTGCCCGATTTCAGGATGATGCCCGCAGCGCCCGATTCCAGAACCGGCCCGAGAAAGGACATCTGGAAATTCCGCGACAGCGTCGACAGCGCCCCCACCCGCAGGGGCTGCGGCGCGGGACCGGCACGCTGGAGCGTCGCCAGCAGTTCTTCCCCCGTGCCAAAGATTCGTTCCGCATGATCCAGCGTGATCCGGCCGACTTCGGTCAGATCCAGACGCCGGCCGACGCGGTCGAACAGGCGGTGGCCAAGCCGATCCTCCAAGGTATTGATCTGGCTTGATAATGCGGATTGAGACAGGTTCAGCCGCTCGGCCGCGCGGGTCAGGTGCCCCTCGCGGGCGACCTCGCGGAAATAGCGCAGGTGGTGATAATTCAGGTGATCCATTGTTCTAATTTATAGAACGAAAATACAGAAAAGATATATTTTTTATCTCTCTCCAAGTCGCATACCCATCGCTCAAATTCAAACAAGGGGGTTACCCAATGGAACATGTGATGGATATCGCGGCGACGTTCGTAGCGCAGCTGCAGCAGCCGACGCTGGCGTTTCTGATCGGCGGCATGATGCTGGCCGCGCTGGGCAGCAAGTTGCAGGTGCCGGATGCGGTCTACAGCTTCATCGTGACGCTGTTGTTGCTGAAAGTCGGGCTTGGCGCGGGGATCGCCGTGCGCGAGGCGGATCTGATGTCGCTTGCGGTTCCCGCGCTTTTCGCGGCCATTCTGGGCGTTGCCATCGTGCTGCTGGGGTCGCGGACACTGGCGCGCTGGAAAGGGGTCAGCCACATGGACGGCATGGCCACGGCAGGCCTGTTCGGGGCGGTGTCGGCCTCGACGCTGGCGGCGGGCATGGCGGTTCTGGACGATGAAGGCATTGCCTACGAAGGGTTCATCGGCGCGCTTTACCCCTTCATGGACATTGCAGCCCTCGTGACGGCGATCGTCATGGCGCGGATGGCCAAGGCCCGGAATGCGGCGACACAGGCCATTGCTGCCGGGGACGGAACCATGACCATGGGCGGCGGCGGGTCCGGCGGGCCGGGCCTTGCCGGAAGCGGAGTAGATGCGGGCATGGTGCGGGGCATCCTGACCGATACCTTCCGGAGCCCTGCGGTATCCGCCCTTCTGCTGGGCCTGGCGCTGGGGATCCTGGCCAAACCCGATGCCGTCTTCGAAGGCTTTTACGAACTGCTGTTCCGGGGCCTGTTGTCGATCCTGATGCTGATCATGGGAATGGAAGCATGGTCGCGGCTGTCGGAATTGCGGAACGTGGCGCATGCCTACGTGGTGTATGCGGTCGCCGCCCCCCTTGTGCACGGCGCGATGGGCTTTGGGGCCGGGGTTCTGGCCCATCACCTGACCGGGTTTTCGGCCGGTGGCGCGGTGCTGCTGGCGGTGATGGCATCGTCCAGCTCGGACATTTCCGGCCCGCCCACCCTGCGCGGTGCCCTGCCAGAGGCGAATCCCTCGGCCTATGTGGGCTCGTCCACCGGTCTCGGAACGCCAGTGGCCATCTTGTCGATCCCGATCTGGATCGCGCTGGCCGGCATGGTGATCGGGTTCTGATCGCCGGACGAGAGGACCACGGAACCGGCGCGGCCCCTGCAGGCTGCGCCGGTCCTGGTTTCGCGCATCAGTCGCGGGCGGAAGACGCTGGATAAGTGCCCAGGACCTTCAGGAAGCTGGTGAAATAGGCCAGTTCCTCAAGCGCGAGTTTCACATTCGGATCGTCGGGGTGGCCTTCGATATCGGCGTAGAACTGTGTCGCGGTGAAAGAGCCGTCGACCATGTAGCTTTCCAGCTTGGTCATGTTGACACCATTCGTCGCGAATCCCCCCATCGCCTTGTACAGCGCGGCCGGGATGTTGCGGACGCGGAAGACAAAGGTGGTCATCATCGTGTCGGCCCGCCGGGTGAGGTTCGGAGCACGATCCATGATCAAGAACCGCGTGGTGTTGGAGTCATGATCCTCGATGTGGCGCGCCAGCACGTCGAGGCCATAGATCTCGCCGGCCAGTTCCGACGCCAGCGCGGCCTGGGTCTTGTCGCCCCATTCCGCCACGTCGCGGGCGGCGCGGGCATTGTCGGGGCTGACGCGGCCCTTGATGCCGTGTTCGCGCAGGAAACGCGCGCATTGCGGCAACAGGACAAGGTGGCTCCAGGCCTCCTGTACATCGGTGATCTTGGCGCCGGGCACGGCAAGCAGGTTGATATGCACCCGCACGAAAGCCTCATCCACGATGTGCAGCCCGGATTCGGGCAGCAGGCGATGAATGTCGGCAACCCGGCCATAAGTCGTGTTTTCCACCGGTAGCATCGCCTGGTCCGCGCGGCCCGAAACGACCGCGTCGATAGCTTCTTCGAAGGTCGGGCAGGGCAACGCCTCCATCCCCGGCCGTGCCGCGTGGCAGGCCTGGTGCGAATAGGCTCCGGGTTCGCCTTGAAAGGCAATGCGTGCGGTCATGGGTCCACCTTGAGGTGAGAGGGCGTTTGGTCGCGCCCCTCTACACCTTGCCATGGACCCATGAAACCCCATACATACCCGCGAACACCGCGAGCCAAGTGGGATAGATATGTTTGACACGATGACGCTTACCAAAGGTTTCGGATCGCTTTGCGCCGGTCTGCTGGTTCTTCTTCTGGGCGGCTGGGCCGCCGAGAGCCTCTACAACATCGAAAACCACGGCGAAGATCACGTGCGTGGTTACGTGATCGACACCGGTGTCGAGGAATTCGCCGCCGAAGAGGTGGTCGAGGTTGCCTTTGCCGACGTGTACGCCACCGCAGATGCATCCGCCGGCGAACGCCTGTGGCGCCAGTGTTCGGCCTGCCACCAGCTGGAACCGGGCGCGAATGGCGTCGGTCCATACCTTCATGGCGTCGTCGACCGCCCCAAGCACAGCGCCGAAGGTTACAATTATTCCGATGCGCTACTGTCGCAGGACGGCGCATGGACGCCGGAAAACATCTCGGCCTTCATCGAGTCCCCCCGTGCATACGCGCCGGGCACCGCCATGGCATATAATGGCATGCGCGATGTCGAGGACCGGGCCAACCTGATCGCCTACCTGGCGACGTTCCAGTAAGCCCGTAAGTCCGCGGGCCAAGATAACACCAGAAAATCAAGGGCCGCGCCGGCTGGGCGCGGCCCTTTTCGCAAGCCCGGTCGGGGCGCGCTCTGCCCCCTCCGGCCAGTTCCCTGCAGACGCAGCCCCCCCTTTTCGCCTATTGCTTGGATATGGCCACCCCATCCTTGGCTTGCTCACTTGCAGATCACATATTCTCAACTTGAACCCCGGGGGGGCTGGTCCTTAACGTGGAACGACCCAGATCATGTGGGACATACAGATGACGCGCTTGGAGAAACCGATGCAAAATCGCCCTGCCGCCGCCACCCGTTTGGCCGAAGCCGAGACCGCCACCCGGATGTTTCCGGCCATCACCGCGCTGCCCATTCTGGGTGCCGCCGCGATCTGGCTGCTGATGGCATGGCCCGGCCATGCGCAAGACGACATCATCGTCACCCATGGCGTGTCGACATTCGGCGTCGATGAACTGAGCTACCCTGCCGATTTCGAGGCGCTGTCCTACGTCAATATCGACGCGCCGCAGGGCGGGGAAATGTCGCTCAGCTGGTCCAGCGCCGGCGGGTCGTTCGATTCGATGCATCCCTACACCAACCGCGGCTCTCCCGCGGTTCTGACCTCGATCTTTTTCGAATCGATGCTGGAAGGCACGTCCGACACCATCGGCGAGGCCTATTGCCTGCTGTGCGAGGAAATCCGCTATCCCCAAGACCGCGCATGGGTCGAATTCGTGATCCGGCCCGAGGCGCGGTTTTCGGATGGCAGCCCGGTGACGGCACAAGACGCGCTGTTCTCGTACGAGATCCTGCGCGACGAAGGCCTGCCCAGTTTCCGCGCGAACCTGCCGCAGACCATCGCCTCGGCCGAGGTGATCGATGATCGAACCATTCGCTACTACTTTGTCCCCGAAGCGCAGCTTCGCGGTCGTGTCGAAAATGCCGGTGGCCTGCCGGTGTTCAGCCAGGCCAGCCATATCGCCAGCGGCCTGGATTTCGACGAACCACGCATGACCCCGTTGATCGGGTCGGCGCCCTACATTCTGGGCGAGGTCGATCCCGGCCGGCGCACCGTCTTCGTGCGCAACCGCGAGTATTGGGGCAATGACCTGCCGATCAATCGCGGCCGACACAATTTCGACAGCATCCGCGTCGAATACTACGCCGACGCCCTGGCCGCTTTCGAAGGTTTTACCGCGGGCAATTACCTGTTCCGGCAGGAAAACAGCTCCCAGGCCTGGGCCAACAATTATGACTTCCCGCGCCTGAACGACGGCATCGTGGTGCGCGAGGAAATCGAACAGGGCACGATCGCATCCGGCCAGTCCTTCGTGATGAACCTGCGCCGCCCGCAATTTCAGGACCCGCGCGTGCGCGAAGC
>Ga0102938_10000548_pt1 | contig 27645 bp, 20 predicted proteins | sample SalPonR2_B_D2_MG_FD_84516 | JGI IMG/M metagenome (GOLD analysis project Ga0102938, IMG submission 84516) | Salt pond soil microbial communities from South San Francisco under conditions of wetland restoration - Salt Pond MetaG R2_B_D2_MG | ecosystem: Environmental > Aquatic > Marine >... | reverse complement strand
TTTTGGTCTTATTCAAAGATGCTTTCATATATTCTACCACTGTTGCATGAAGCAATACCGACCCAATACCATAAAACAGGAACCCTATAAAGAATTGAATTAAATTCCCCGTTAGCTCATCAGGATCATACATTGTCATTGTTTGAAAAAAATTCGAATAAAACAAACCAATAAATATTGCACCGAGAAGTATTACCGGTACAGGGACAGACAATAAAATCCTGAACAAAGGTTTAAAATGTTCCCGCAAATAATTAAATGAATCACTAATCAGGTCCCCAAACTCTCTTTTTTTTCTTAGTATTATTTTTTCCATATATTGTGTTTTAAAATGATTGGATAAATAAAAAAATAAGTAATGATCAGCCCCACAGAAATTACGATAACAGCAATACTAAGCCATTCCAACTGTGAGTGCCTTGTTAAATAACTCTCGATAAACCCGGCAATAATAAAAAAAGGTATTAGCCCGACGACAATTCTAATTCCCTCTTTTGCTCCCCTCTGAAAGGAATCTATTCTTTTATAACTGCCCGGAAAAAGAAGGCTGTTCCCCATAACTAATCCTGCAGCGCCAGCTACCACAATACTAAAAATTTCAATAGTGCCGTGCATCCATATTCCCATTGCAGAAACGGCCAATAAATTTTTAGAATGAAAAAAATACTGAAAAGAACCCAGCATAATACCATTTCGAAAAAGCATAAACCCTGTTCCAACAGAAAAGAAAGCACCCAGTCCAAAAGCCATAAGCGCCACTTTTATATTGTTCAGCGTAATTAAAAAAAACATTGGTAAAGGTTTCTGCTTGGCATAGATAGCTAAAGGTTCTCCTTTTTCAATATTTTCTAATGTCTCATTCACATAAGCATCTCCCATAATCATACGGACAAAATTCTGATCCTGTGAAGCAGAAAAAGCCCCGATAATACAGGATATCAAAAAAATCAACAGGGAATATAACAGTGTTTTATAATGTTTATGTATGAGTAAAGGATAATCATATTTAAAAAATTTATATATTCGATGAATGTTTTCTTTTTTCGAAACATAAATTTGTTGATGTGCCAGCATGGTCAGGCGGTTTAAATATGCGGTTGTTTTACTGGATGGGAAGTAAGTACGTGCATAAGCTAAATCATCAGTTAACTGAACAAACAAACTGGCAAGAAAATCCGGATCGGTTTTTTTTCTTTTTTTTAAATAATTCTCGGTCTCCTGCCAACGCTGGCTGTTCTCATTTTGAAAAACTACTTCACGCATAAAATTTGGAAAATGTATAACAAATATAGTATAAATACAACACAAAACGTAAGCATAGATTTTGAAATTGCCGGAATTGGAGACAGACTTATTGCTCTTCTTATGGATTACCTGATTCTCTCCGGCCTGCTTATTGGAATTAGCCTCGCTGCTTCACTGTTACCTTCGGGTTCAGGCGGAATGTATATTTTCTGGGCTGTTTTAGGCTTTATGGCCTTTCTGTTTCACTTTTTCATGGAGTGGCTCATGCGTGGACAAACTTTCGGTAAAAAATACAGGAATATAAAGGTCGTACATCAAAACGGTCGTGAAGCCAATGTCCTTAACTACCTGACAAGAAACCTAATTCGCCCGGTAGATATGTTTTACGGAGTCGGACTTCTTGTAGTATTCTTCAACAAAAAAAGCCAGCGAATAGGTGATATGGCCGCAGGAACACTGGTGGTGAAAATTGAAAAAGAATCCAGCGAAGCAAAAAATGTAATTGCCAACGTGGAAGAAAATTACCAGCCAGCTTTTGATAAAGTAAATGTGCTTAGATTAAGCCAGGAAGATATTAACCTGATTAAAGAAGTAATACACCGGCCAACAATGAAAATGAACTGGGAACTTGTAAAATTGACTGCTGAAAAGATGAAGAAAAAAACAGAAATTTATCCCAGGGATATTAAAAATGTTACTTTCTTAAAAACCCTGGTTAAAGACTATAATTATCACAATATAAATTAATAAAAACGAAACTACCCTAATCCTGAAAACGTATCAGGAATATATATGGCAATTAAGTGCACTCTCCTTTTAATAACTATTCTGATTTTTCCTGCATTAATTTATTCGCAGGACAAATCATACCTTCCAGATTCAAATAAACCGGAAAAGGAATTCATAATCGATTCTATCGTAATTCATGGAAATAAGAAAACCAAAAGATCTGCCATTCTAAGAGAAATGACTATCAGCCAGAACGATAAAGTGCTGTCTGATCATATATCCTCCTTGCTTAAGGAAAATGAAAGAAGCATCAAAAATACAGAACTTTTTGTTACTGTCAGTTGCAGCGTCAAATACACCGCAAAAGAAAAAATAAACATAATAGTGGATGTAAAAGAAGAATGGTATCTTTTCCCAAATCCAATATTTGAGTTGGTTGACCGGAATTTTAATGAATGGTGGGTGGATCAGGACCATAAACTCTATAGAACCAGGTACGGAATCTACCTTTACCATGATAACTTTACCGGACATAATGACCGGTTCAGAATAAAAACACAACTGGGATATAGTTATAGCCTGAAATTTTCTTACTCTACACCCTTCCTGGATAAAAAACAGCGAATAAAGCTAAAGACAAACTTCTCTTACGAAAAAAAGAAAGAAACTTCCTATTTACATAAATATAATGAAACTAAATATTTTAATCATGAATCAGATGTTCTGGAAGATTATGACTTTTATACAGAGATTATTTTTCGAAAAGGAATTCATAAATACAACTCTTTCGGATTAAGATATAAATCGACATGGGTTGATGAAAAAATAATAAACCTCAATTCCGATTATTTTGCCAATGAAAAAAATTTTCAGAAATATCTGGCAGCAACTTACAAATATAAGCTGGACAAACGGGACTTTAAGCCTTATCCCCAATCAGGACACATTTTCAGATTCGAAATTTATAAGAAAGGCCTGGGCCTTAATCCTTCCGTAGACTTCTGGAATTTCAAAAGCATATACAAAAAATTTTTCGATCTTGGAAAAAACTTCTATTTATCCTCAAGCCTTAAAGGTAAATTATCTTTCCCAAAGAATCAGCCTTTTACGCTGGAACAAGGTCTTGGATACGGAACAGAATTGATACGTGGCTATGAATATTATGTAATAAACGGACAATCATTCTGGCTCAATCAAAATGCCATGAAATTTAAACTATTGGATATTACCCTGGAAAACATAAATCTTATACCAATCAAACAATTTAATACCATTCCGGTTAAAGTAATGGCAAAAACATATTTCGACCATGGTTTTGTAAGAGACAACAATCCATTGAAAAATCCTATGGCAAATAACTATCTGTTTGGATATGGTTTTGGAATAGATATTGTTACTTTTTACGAAATTATTTTACGGCTTGAGTATTCTTTTAACCATAAAAATGAAAACGATTTGTTCCTTCATTTTAAAAAAGCACTCTAAGATAAAATTCATTTTAGCACTGACAAACAATACATTATGCTGAAAATAATTCATTTTCGTACCTTTCTGTCTTTTTTCATAAAAATGGACTATCTTTGAATATAGGTTGTAATTCATTCAAAGACTGAATGATTTATAATATTATCTCTTACTATTCCTGTAACCTAAAAAAAACCAGCTTATGAAAACACAAAAAATCTTACTAGCCTTAATAGTTCTCTTCATAACAAGTGTATCCTTTGCACAAAAAGGAGACCTGGACACGAAAGGATCTAGCAGTTCAAGTGCTGCAGCTAATCAAACCAAGAAGAAGAAACTTATTAAAAAAGGAAACCTGAGCAATCTGTCTTCAGCAGAAAAAAAATTAAATCTTATAAGGTATTTAAACACAAGTTACTCATTAGGCGAATCTATTATTTCTTCGTATAATTCTAATGAAAAACGAGTATTTATGAAATCCGGGAAAAAATATATCTCAATGGCCAGAAAAACAATGTACAATCTTGAAAGAACAACTGACTGGAACCCTCGCCATTCTCAAAAAATACGCCGGATTATCAGTCTGATTTCTTCTTCATACTCCTATACCAGTAATCACAGAAGCAGGTCAGCGGACGCAAAATTGCAGGAAGCAAAAAACATGATGAATCAAATTACCCCTGAACTTATATCCCGTGAAAAAAGAGGAAGAGCACGAAAGTTAAGATAATAGTTTCTGTTGGAGATATTATTTCTACTTTAAATATTTTAGTAGTTATTTCTGGACAGACTTAACCTAAAAGAACTTTTTAAAAACAGACAATAATAATTTGCCATAGCAGAATTAAAACAAAAAGCTATTTCATATTATATTTGTAAGTAGTAATATATGTATTTATCCAAAAACCTTATCTAATGAGAAAACTTAATACATTGCTTTTGGGCTTGATTATTTCTGCCCTTTTCGTATCTTGCGCTGAATTAGAAACAGTAGTCAATGAAACAATAAACGAAAACTTTACTGATGGACAGACAGATAGACTAACCGAAAAAGAAGTTATAAAAGGATTAAAGACTTCTCTGCGGGTTGGAACAGATTCCGCTGTTACTATTGCCTCAAGAAAAAACGGATACTTTAAAAATGAAGCAATGAAAATTCTTCTCCCGGAGGAGGCAAGAAAAATTTATGATTACAGCAAAAGACTGAAACTTAACAAACCACTTGACGACCTGGTTTTGTCAATGAACCGCTCTGCAGAAGATGCTGCAAAAAAAGCAACCCCCATTTTTAAGGAAGCAATTACCTCTCTTACAATTATGCAGGGATGGGAAATTCTGAAAGGAAGAAATCCGGCAGGAAATAATAATACGGAAGAATTTGATTCAACTGCCGCCACTAATTATCTCAGATCTAAAACATACGATAAGTTATTCGATGCATTTCAACCCAAAATTAAAAATTCACTGGATAAAAAATTTGTCGGAAACGAAACAACATTAAGCTTGTGGAAGAAAGTAACAAATACCTATAATGGAGCTGCAACTCTATTAGGAGAAGATAAAATTGAAACAGAGCTTGATGTTTATGTTACAAAAAAAGCGCTTAACGGACTTTTCTATAAGGTATCACTGGAAGAAAAAGATATTCGTAAAGACCCCTACAAATGGGCTAAGACACGTGTCGGAGATATCCTTAAGAAAGTTTTTGGCTAATAAACCAAAATCAATTAAAGAGTTTCATTATAACAAAATATAAAAAACTTGCTCTGCCGGATTTTTTCATAATTGAATATGATTTATATCAGTCAATCCCGCTTAAGAAATTATTTGCTGGCTTTGAGCTTTTTATATCATGACTTTTAATTAAATCATGTTTATAATGAAAAAAACACTTCCTGCTTCCAGACATGAAATAAAAAATTGCTTATTATAGTGCAAAAATTTACCATGAAATTTAAAATCCTGATCATTTTATTGGTTCTGACCTCTTTAATTTTTAATAATTGCAAACAACCTGAAAATAAAAAAGAATACATCCATTCAGTAAAAGAATGGCGCAAAAACAGATTAAAACGACTAAAGTCAGAAAAAGGGTGGCTTAATCTGAGGGGTTTATTCTGGCTTAAAGAAGGAGAAAACACCTTTGGCAGCGACAGTACAAATGACCTCATTTTTCCCGACAAAGCCCCAGAGTACATGGGTAAATTCATTCTGAAAGACAGCTCAGTATCTTTTATTTCAAATAATAAGGTTCCTGTTAAACATAAAAAAGAACCGGTTGAAAAGATCAGAATGAAAACAGACAAAAAAGATCAACCAACAGTATTGGAGTATAAATCATTAAGATGGTTTGTAATTGAAAGGAATGGGAAGTATGGCATCCGATTGCGCGATTTGGATAGTCCTTTACTGGAAAAAGTAGATTCAGTTCCTTCATATCCAATAAAACCTGAATGGAGAATTAAAGCCTCATTCAACGAATTCCAGGATGAAAAATATATTGAAGTTCCCAATGTTCTGGGCGGAAGCTATAAAGAAAAAGTTCCGGGGGTTTTATCATTCATGATAGAAAACAAAAAATATAAACTTTGGCCTGCTGGTTCAAAAAATAATCTCTTCCTTATCTTCGGTGATGAAACGAATGCAGAAACTACATACGGAGGAGGCAGGTTTTTATCTGTTGGTAGCCCGGATGAAAACAATAACGTTTTCATTGATTTTAATAAAGCTTATAATCCGCCGTGTGCTTTTACCCCTTATGCTACCTGCCCCCTTCCGCCAAGAAAAAATGTTTTACAGGTTAAAATTAAGGCAGGAGAAAAAGCGCCTGATTTACCAGTTACTCATCACTAAACAGGGGCTGTTGAAAAAGTCTGTAGCACATCATCTACTTCGTTGGCTTCAGCCCGCAGTATTAGTATGCAGCTTCGCTTCGCCGCCTTGTATATGATGCACCAGAGACTTTTTCAGCAAACCCTGAATAAAAAGAATATAACCTGTTTTTAATAATAATCCTGTTATTATTCTTTTTAGAATTGTAACTTTATCATTTTAATTGCATCTTATTCTAAAATAATTCTTTCATATGTCAATTAAGATAAAGTATTTCAAGTGGTTTTTTCTTTTATTGCTTGTGCTTTTTTTTCTCGAAGCATTTCCACAGGAATATTTTCAGCAGGAAGTAAATTATACGATTAATGTGCGATTAGACGACCAAAAACATTTTTTACACGGCTTTGAAAAAATTGAATATCATAACAATTCCCCGGAAGATTTAAATTTTATTTATTTTCACTTATGGCCCAATGCCTATAAAAACAATCAAACTACCCTTGCAAAAGAACAACTGGCGAATGAAGGGAAACATCATCTCTTCAATGCCCAAAGCCAGCGAGGGTATATTGATTCTCTAAATTTTAAAATCAATGGCGAAGAAACAAAGTGGGAATATCACCCTGACCATATTGATATCTGCAAAGTTCATCTCAAAGAGCCATTGAAAAGTGGTGAAAATATAATCATTACTACCCCATTCAGGGTAAAAATTCCTTCAGGGGTTATATCAAGATTTGGACATATCGGGCAACAATACAAAATCACACAATGGTATCCAAAACCGGCAGTTTACGACAAAAAAGGATGGCACCCAATGCCTTACCGCGACATGGGTGAATTTTATTCCGAATTTGGGTCATTCAGGGTTTTCATCACTCTGCCTCAAAATTATGTTGTAGCAGCCTCAGGCAATCTGATTTCTGAAAATGAAATAGAATGGCTTAACAAAAAAGCAAAAAAGTCAAGCAATCAAATTAATTTTTCAAAAGACCCTCTCGAATTTCCGCCTTCCAGTAAAAAACTAAAAACCATAAGCTACAAACTTGAGAATGCGCATGATTTTGCCTGGTTTGCAGATAAAAGGTTTGTTGTAGAAAAAGATGAAATGAAACTGCCCAATTCAGGCAGAAAAGTAACCACATGGTCATACTTTAACCTGGAAGATCAGAATTTATGGAAAAATGCCAATAATTACATTAAAGATGCACTGCATTATTATTCTAAATGGTACGGTGATTATCCATACAACAATTGCAGTGCAGTTTCAGGAATAAGTACAGGCGGAGGAATGGAGTATCCAACCATTACTATTATTGGGCCAAACTCTAATGCAAAATCACTGGAACAGGTGATTATGCATGAAGTTGGTCATAACTGGTTTTATGGGGCTCTTGGTTTTAATGAAAGAAGATTTCCATACCTCGATGAAGGACTGAACACATTCAGTGAAGTAAGATATATTAATACAAAATATAGTGAAAACAATGAATTCTACAAATTCATGGGGCTTCAGGAAAAAATGGCCAAATTTCTTAATGTGGAAAACGTTACTTACGGACAAGCTTATGAGACTGCCTACCTTTTATTGGCCAGATGGAATTGTGACCAACCCCTGAATACCCATAGCAAAAATTTCTCAAGAATTAATTATGGAATAACCAGCTACATGAAAGCCGCAAGGTCTTTCCGTTATCTCCAGCAATACCTTGGAGAGAAGAAATTCGATCAGGTTATGTCAGAATTTTATAAAAACTGGAAATTTAAACATCCATCCCCGGAAGAACTTAAGAATGCATTTACTTCAGGAACAGATAAAAATCTTGACTGGTTTTTTGAAGACCTTATAAAAACCTCATATAAAATCGATTATAAAATAAAAAGAAGAAAAGGAGATCAAATCCTGGTTAAAAATAAAGAAAAAATAAATGGACCTGTTTTAATTGAAGGAATCAAAGACCAGGAAAAAGTTTTTTCTAAATGGTATCCCGGATTTAAAGGTAAGAAATGGCTCAATATTCCTGAACACAATGTAGACAAGTACGTTATTGATCCTAACCATAAGATGCCGGAATTATACAGAAACAACAATACCCTGAAAACAAAAGGCTTATTCAGGAAAATTGAACCACTCAGAATCAGGGCAATTAATCCGCTAAACAATCCGGATTACAGTGAAATTAATGTATTACCTGCATTAGGCTGGAACCATTATGACAAAACCATGATTGGTGGGGTGTTTTATAATTCGTTCATACCTCCCGGCAAATTTCATTACTTTATGGCCCCTGCCTACAGTACGGGAAACAATAAACTGGCAGGAACAGGATCTGTCTTTTTAGATTTTTACCCGGATAATATCTTTCAAAAAGTGCAGCTTAAACTCTCAGGAAAACAATATGGAACAAATGTAGAAAACAACAAATATTTTAACAAAATTGAGACAGAACTGAATCTTACACTCAGAAACAAACAGCACAGATCCTACAGCAGCAGAATAAACCTGGGTGCCAGCTATCTAACAAATATTGAAGACATTCTTAAGCAAAAACAAAAGTTTGGTCATCAGTACCTTTACCACCTTAAACTAAAACACAACAAATCTGCGAAAAGTATTAATCCATACAAAATCCAGGTAAAGGCGGAGTTTTCAGACCGTTTTATTAAATCTTCCCTGGAAGCCAATTACAAATTATCTTATTACATGGAGAAAGGGATGAAAATAAGATTCTTCGCAGGTACCTTTTTAGATGCTGAAAGAAATCTGCCGCAGGTCTATTCGTATCACCTGAATGGTTTGTCAGGCTTTCAGAATTATAAGTTTGAAAACATTTATCTTGGCAGATTTGAAAACCCATACCGGGAAACCAACAACCAATTGCTAAGCCAGCAATTTTACCCAAACCAGGGAAGTTTCGCACTATACTCTGGTGTTGGAGTAACCCAGGACTGGCTTGCTACTTTAAATATTTCTACCCCACTTCCTATTGTTGATGAGTTACCGGTTGAAGTTTACGCAGGTTTCGGAGCCTTTGGCAAAACCAGCGAAACACTGGTATCCGTTCAAAATAATTCATGGGCCTATGAAACCGGAATAAAGTTTTCATTTCTCAACTTTATTAATATTTATTTCCCTGCTATTGCTTCAAACAACCTTGACAAAACAAGCAAGAACATAAATACGCTTTACTGGGAACGAATCCGTTTTCACCTTAATTTTAACCTCATAAATCTCAATGAAATTATTGACCTGGTAAATGCCTATTGATTCTTATTTTGTTTCCGGCGTTCATACCTGTTTGAAAAATAAATCGATAAGATCAGAAGCAACAATGAAATTGCAGGAATAGTATCACGAAAATCTAAATCCTTGTAGTCAATAACCAGAAGATTAATGATCAGAAGACCAATAGCAAACCACATTAGAATACTCCTGAACTGAATCATAATTATTCTTTCTTTTCAGCAAAAAATCTTTTCTGGAAAAATAAAATGGAAAAAACCCCTATAGTAATGGCAGAATCGGCAATGTTAAAAACTGGCCTGAAAAAAATAAAGGGCTCGCCACTGTTAAAAGGGAACCATTCCGGGTAATGCCCCCTGAAAATGGGGAAATAAAACATATCTACCACACGGCCCTGCAAAAGGGGAGCATAGCCTCCTCCATCTGGTAAAAAACTTGCAACATTCGGATAACTTTCACTAAAAAGTACTCCGTAAAAAACACTATCAATAATATTCCCGAGCGCACCTGCCATCACAAGAGTAATACTGATAACCAAACCTATTGGGCTGTCTTTTTTTATTAAATGAAAAAGATACCAACCTATTCCTATAACGGCTAAAATTCTGAAAAGGGTTAGCATTATCTTACCGGTAACACCCCAAAACTCCATTCCAAAAGCCATTCCATTATTCTCTGTAAAATGAATTATAAACCAATCTCCAAGTACATGAATTTCTTCACCAAGAGACATATTAGTTTTAATCCATATTTTAAGAACCTGATCAATGATTAAAATCAGGAGAAGTACAAGTAGAGACTTTTGGAATTTTGTCATGCTAATATAATTTTACCTGCCAAAAATAAAAAAATGATTGACCAAAATGGCCAATCATTTAAAATTTTATACTTTTTTAAGTTTTAACTCTGTTTTTGCTTGGCCTCAATGCTAAGAGTTGCATGAGGTACTGCCCTAAGTCTTTCTTTTGCAATTAATTTCCCGGTCTCTCTGCAAACACCATAAGTTTTATTCTCTATTCTTACAAGCGCAGCCTTCAGATGTTGAATAAACTTAAGTTGTCTTTGCGCTAATTTACCTGCTTCTTCTCTTGATAAGGTTGTTGCTCCCTCTTCAAGTACTTTGAATGTAGGAGAGGTGTCCTCAGTGTCATTGCTCTCACTATGAGTAATTGCTCCTTTAAGAATATCATAATCCTTTTGGGCTTTTTCAAGCTTTTTCAGGATGATATCCTTAAATTCCGCCAATTCCTCGTCTGTATACCTAGTCTTTTCCGCCATATCTCAACACTTTTAAATTAAAAAAGTAAATATATAAATTTTTTTCTTACAAAAAAATCATCCGATTTTTTCAATTTGCATAAAAACTGTTGTATCCTCATCTATTTCAACTTCATCCACGTTCTCTTTCAAGTTTTCAACAAGTTCAATTTTCTCAGCAAGCGTTTGACTTCCAATATAATCTTTATGCTTTTCTACTGCCTGAGCAATATTTTCATGGTGCTTTATACGGATATTAATCTTATCAGTTACTTCAAAATCTTTTTCTTTTCTCAGATTTTGAATCCTGTTGATTAATTCCCTCGCAATACCCTCCTGCTTTAATTCTTCAGTAATTGTAACATCAAGAGCCACAGTAAGTTCTCCGTCTGAAGCCACTTGCCAGCCGGGAATATCCTCCGAAGAAATCTCTACATCATCCAATTGAATAGTAATTTCCTCATCTCCTGGCTTAATATTGATTTGTCCTTCTTTCTCCAGTTTTACAATATCTTTCTGACCCAGCTTATTAAATTCAGCGGTAATCTGTTTCATAAGTTTACCGTATTTAGGTCCAAGCTTTTTAAAATTAGGTTTAATCTTTTTTACCAGAATATCTGAAGTATCACTTATATATTCCACTTGTTTCACATTAACTTCTCTTAATACTAATTCTTTAACAGCTTCGAATTGCTTCTGGAAATTTTTAGTAAACACAGGAAGCAATATTTTATTCAGAGGTTGTCTAACTTTTATATTTACCTTTCTTCTAAGAGAAAGAATCATCGAAGTTAAACGCTGAGCAATATCCATTCTGCTTTCCAAATCTTTATTGATAGCCTGTTCATTGCATTCAGGAAAATACGACAAGTGCACAGATTCTTCAGGATGTTTCTCTGTAACAGTATTCAGGTCTTTAAACAGTTTATCAGCATAAAAAGGCATAATTGGAGATGCAAGCTTGGCTGTTGTTTCAAGACATTTATAAAGCGTCTGGTAAGCCGAAATTTTATCCTGGTTATATTCACCACCCCAGAAACGTTTTCTGTTCAATCGAACATACCAGTTACTCAAATTCTCAATAATAAAATTATTAATCGCTCTTCCGGCTTTTGTGGGCTCATAATCTTCATAATAACCTTCTACTTCTTTTATAAGTGAGTTCAGTAAAGAAATGATCCACTGATCAATTTCGGGTCTCTCCTTAACAGGCACATCATCTTCTTTATAGCTAAATCCATCAATATTGGCATAAAGCGCAAAAAATGAATAAGTATTATATAAAGTGCCGAAGAATTTCCTTTTTACTTCAGTTAACCCTGCCATATCAAATTTCAAATTATCCCAGGGCTGTGCATTTGTAATCATATACCAGCGCAACGGGTCTGATCCATGATTTTCTATAGCTTCAAAAGGGTCTACAGCATTGCCAAGTCTTTTAGACATTTTATTCCCATTTTTATCCAGTACAAGGCCATTTGAGATAATATTTTTGAAAGCTACAGAATCGAATAGCATAACAGCAATTGTATGCAGGGTAAAAAACCAGCCACGGGTCTGGTCAACCCCCTCGGCTATATAATCCGCAGGGAATAATTCTCCAAAGTGATCCTTATTTTCAAAAGGATAGTGATGCTGCGCATAAGGCATTGCCCCACTGTCAAACCATACATCAATCAACGCCGGTTCACGATACATTTTTTCACCTTTCGATGAAACCAAAACAATCTCATCCACAAAAGGCCTGTGTAAATCGAAAGAATCATAATTCTCTTTGCTCTGGTCATTAGGATTAAAATCTTTCAACGGGCTTTCTTTCATAAAACCAGCTTCGATTGATTTTTCAATTTCTTTTTTCAACTCTTCTGCTGATCCAATACAAATAAACTCCTCTTTGTCTTCAGTTGCCCAAATAGGAAGTGGGGTTCCCCAGTATCTTGACCTTGAAAGATTCCAGTCAACCAGGTTTTCCAGCCATTTACCAAAACGTCCTGTGCCGGTTGCTTCTGGTTTCCAGTTAATGGTTTTGTTGTATTCGATTAATTTATCTTTCTCTTCAGTTGTCTTAATAAACCAGGAATCAAGCGGATAGTAAAGTACCGGTTTATCCGTACGCCAGCAATGCGGATAACTGTGTTCGTATTTCTCTATTTTAAAAGCTCTATTCTCTTTCTTTAATTTTACAGCAATATCTACATCCACAGAAGGATCATCCTCAGTTAATTCAGGATCAAAAGCATTTTTTACATAACGCCCGCTAAATTCGCCCATGCCTTCTACAAATTTACCCTGCTTGTCTACCAGGGTTAACGAACCAATTCCCTGTTCTTTCCCAACTTTAAAATCATCTGCTCCAAAACTTGGCGCTAAATGAACAATTCCTGTCCCCTCTTCTGTGGTTACAAAATCTCCTAAAACAACTCTAAACGCATCTCCATTTTCGGGTTGATGATAAGGCAGCAATTGTTCATAACGAACTCCTTCCAGGTCATGTCCCAAAAATTCAGACAATACCTTATATGGAATTTTTTTCTCTCCGGGTTTATAATCTTCAAGTTTCAGATCAGCATTTTTATCTGAGAAATACCTGTTCAGCAATTCTTTAGCAAGTATAACCGTAATGGGTTCATGAGTATACTGATTGAAAGTACGAACTTTAACATAATGAATTCCTTTCCCCACTCCCAGTGCTGTATTAGAAGGTAAAGTCCAGGGAGTTGTTGTCCATGCAAGAAAATATAAGTCTGTATCTACATTTTCAAAAAGGAATTCAGACTTTTCATTACGTTTAACCTTAAACTGCGCTACCATTGAAGTATCTTTTACTTCTTTGTAGCATCCCGGCATATTCAGCTCATGTGTACTTAAACCTGTACCAGCTGCAGGGGAATAGGGTTGAATAGTGTAGCCTTTATAAAGATGGCCCTTTTTATAAAACTCGTTCAGTAAATACCATACCGTCTCAATATATTTATTGTCATAAGTAATGTAGGGATCGTCCATATTTACCCAATAGCCCATCTTATGAGTAAGGTCTTCCCAAACATCCTGGTATTTCATCACCTCCTCCCGGCATGTATTATTATATTCCTTTACTGAGATTTTTTCACCGATATCATCTTTGGTTATTCCCAGTTTTTTCTCGACTCCAATTTCTACAGGCAATCCATGAGTATCCCACCCAGCTTTTCTTTTTACCAGGTAACCTTTCATTGTTTTGTACCGGCAAAATATATCTTTAATTGTACGTGCCATCACATGATGAATCCCCGGCATTCCGTTAGCCGAAGGAGGACCTTCATAAAAAACAAAAGTTGGTTTGCCTTTACGTGTGGTAATACTTTTATGAAAGGTATCATTCTTATCCCACTCTTCTAACTGTTCTTTATTGACATTTGGCAGGTCAAGACCATCATATTCATTGAATTTCTCGCTCATGGACATACAATTTTGATGATTAAAATGCTACAAATATAAAGAGTTATATGTAACGAACATGAATTTTTTCCATCAAAAATTCATATAGCCTTAATAAAGCATTTTGAAGCGCAGTGAAAAATAAAGGATGAAAATAAATTGATGCATCAGGACCGATAATAAATTCTTGCAATATATACATCAAAGAAATGTATAAATTTCCTTAACACATCAAATACCAGGGTATAATAAAGCACACCCATTGCCAGCCAGATAATTAAAATATTAAAGATGAAAGTATCAATACGATACCCTTTAATAATTTTCACAGGAGCATAAAAATGGGCCCTGCCCCAGGGTGAGCGTGGATCTTTATAAATAGGATCTTTCTTCTGGATTAACTCATCGCTTGTTCTGTAAAACTTCTCTACTTCATTGGCATCTTTCACAAAATCAGCCAGTCGCTCATTGTGATAGTCTTTTTTCAAATTTCTAACCCAGTCCCTCCCTTTTTCATCAATAAGCCGGTCGTAAAGCTCACTTTTCCTTTGAGAAGCTTCCTGCCCTTTATTCACAAAAAATAATTTTATGTATATCAGGTAGGCATTCAGGTCCTCAATTATTTCGGGGGTAATATCCTGGGGATTAATAGAATTTAAATATTCAAAAGGAGGCTTGTCCGCATCTTTCTCCAATTTTGTAAGCTCATTTTTAATAATTCTGAAATTTTCTTCAGCCACAGATTTATCATCTGACCCCATACTGCGTTGTGCCTCTTTTAACATACCTTGTAATTCAGGTATTAAGAAGGAAGTCTTATAATCAGCTTCACTGATATTTTTATTGTACTCATAGAAATATGACTCAAATTTATTGTCTTTAAACTGCTTCACAGCTATTGCTTCGTAGGCCCAGCGGGTAACCATTAAGTCTCCTATTACAGGTACATATTTCTTATTGGTGATATCTTCATGCAAATCATCGAAACTAATCATTGCACCACTTAACAGCAAATGGGGTACAAGAATAAGTGGTATCAGTATATAAATCGTTATGACAGAATTTAATCCTGAAGAAATATTAAGACCAAGCATGTTCCCAAAGCAGCTTGTGGTAAATAGGATCAACCAATATGCCGGCAGCATTCCTTTAATCTCGAGTACCCAGTTACTTATAAAAACATACAAAAAGGTTTGCAATGCAGAAAGCAGAAAAAGATATATAATTTTTGAATTCAAATAACTAAACCTGCTTAAATTCAGAAAAGATTCCCTTTCAAGTATCCGGCGATCCTTGATGATTTCCTCTGCACTCACAGTCAGCCCCATAAAAAACGCAACCACAATTCCCATAAACAAAGAAACAGGTAAATTTTTATTTTGAGCAAAAATATATCCTTCCTGGGCAATAAACTTTGAAAAATAACTCAATATAAGGGCCAGAATCGGGGCTTCAAACAAATTAAGTATTACATATTGTTTGTTTGACAGTTTAGATAGCAGGTTTCTCTTGCTAAAAATTCTGAATTGTTTCCAAAGACCTGGTACTTTAAAATTTACAGAAGGTAAACTCCCTTCATTGGTTATGCGATTAATTTTCGACTCAATGTTATTCAGATATCTTCTGTACCAGGTTTCAGGTGGGGTTTGTCTCTCCTTCTTTTCTTTCCCGTGGTCATCAATTTTCCGTGCTTCTACAATTTTTAAAATCTGCTCAGGATTTACATTACCACAATGAGGACATTCACTCTCTGCTGCATTCACCTGTGATGCGACTGTCTTAAAATATACGATAGCTTCAATGGGGTTACCTTGAAATATGGGGTAACCACCTTTATCCAGAATCCAAATCTTGTCAAACAATTTATAAATTTCTGAAGAAGGCTGATGGATATTTACAATAAGTAGTTTTCCTTTCAGGGTAAGATTTCTCAGCAGATACATAACTTTTTCCGAATCCATGGAGGAGAGTCCGGTGGTGGGCTCATCGATAAACATAATGTAAGGTTCCCGTATTAATTCCAAAGCAATGTTTAACCTTTTTCGCTGTCCTCCGCTAATAAATTTCTTAAGGGGCGACCCTACCTTCAGGTCTCTTATGTCATAAAGATCCAGATCCTCCAATGTGGACTGAACCTTTTTCCGTACTTCTTCATCGGAGAAATCTCTGAAACAAAGTTTTGCATTGTAATAAAGGTTTTGATATACCGTCAATTCCTCAATCAGGAGATCATCCTGGGGAATATATCCAATAAGTCCTTTTAACTCCTCTTTATCACTGTTTATACTATAACCATTAATCGTAATTTTTCCACTATTTACACGTAACTTCCCGTTCAGCACATTCAGCAAAGTAGATTTTCCGACTCCACTTCCTCCCATAATTCCAATGAGTTGTCCCGACTCTTCAGAAATATTGATTGGCTGTATACCGTTCTCACTATTTTCAAATTTAAATTGAACGTCATACGAATTGAATACAATCCTATGCCTCACATCAATATCAATAAAACGTGAAGAAACATCATGGTAATAAATAGGAGAAATATTAGGTCCTTTTATAATAGAACCACTCCTGAAAAAATAAGTATGCCCTGGTATTATTTTTTGCCCTTCAATAAAGATATTTAATTGTCCAAAATATCTAAAAACAAATGAATGTACACTTTGCAGGTAAACAAAAAGCAAGTTTCCGTAAAGATTCTCTTTATAAATATGTTTGTAGGGAATTGAATGAATATCCCTTGTTTTTTTATGCAAAACCCAATTTATCTTATCCGACCACTCACGTAGCTGATTATCAATCACCAGCACTTTATCATTTTCTATATTGTCCGGTTTCCCTTCAAATATGAGCGCTTTACAATTATTATATTCTGATTCTGAAATATTAAAAGTTTCAGCAACCGTTCTGATAAATTTAGATTCTATATCTGTTACAGTCCTGTCTGTAAATACAAATTCAAGTAGTTGTATAAAAACCACAATCCGTTCCTGCTGCTTCAGTCCTTTTTTGATCTGTCGACAAACATTCGTTATCTGAAAAGAAATTAAAGAGTAGCTTTCAATAGGAGCCTCCGATTCTTCCCTTAATTCGCGGTTATAAAACTGAAAATAATTATCAAAGAGACGAAGATATTCTTCTACCAAATCTTTGTTCAGATACTTCTCCAAATACTCCTTAACAATATCTTTTTCCTGAGTAGACAGTTCCTTTTCACGTATATTGGCTACGATCGCAAAAAGATGGATTAAAGCATTCAGAATCGATTCACTCATATAGGGTTAGTCAGAATTTGATTACAATTTAAGTAAATATTAAGTACCGTTTTTCAAAAATAATCAAAAAATCTGCTGTAAACTGAAAAATTAATTATTCAATTTGTAAAATAATCAATGTGCTAGTTACCCATAAACTCTTTTAATTCATATTACATTCAGTTCAGGTAAAATAATTTGATTGTGTTAAAAACAATTGTTTATAAGAACTGTTTAAAAAACAAAACGAATATTATGAGTTTTTCAAAAACAGAATTTCAAAATCTTCCGGACGGAGAAAAAGCCGCTTATGTTATCAACAATGGCCGGCATATTTCCAGCATAAATACTAAAAATAATTTTGCCAATCTTTTTGTTGTTGATCACCTTTTGGTGGAGGTCAGATATGATGGTAATGAAAACAAAATCAGCTCTATAGAGATCATTGAGGATTCTGAAATGGTTGACAGATATATTGATTCAGCTTACCCGGGTTTAAGTGAAGAACGCTAATCTATCCTGATCTGAAAAAACAAAATAGGCTGCTCAACTAAGCAGCCTATTTTAGTTATTTTATATCGGTATCTTCTAAGAAATAATATTTGCTCTTACTTCACCTATAGTCTTCTGAATAGTAAGCACCTGCTCCTTACTAAAGTTCTTATCTTCTCTGCTCTTATAAATTTCTTTGATAGGTTTAAGCTGATCCATGATATTCTTAATGGATTCCCTTGTCTTATAGGGCTCAAGAATATTAAATAATTTATTCAGTGTAGATTCCTGGTCTGCAATTAGATCTACAATCTTTTTGTTATGATAAGTATTCTCTGAAATGTGCGTTGTAATATACATAGCTTCAATCCAGCTACCTGAAACAACGAGTAAAGACAATTCTTCCTTACCATTTTTATTCATATACTCATAGGTATCAAAGAATGAATTGGTGATAAGCTTTGTAAGTCTTTTTTTATTGTCCAGGTTATTCTTTACTTCTTTTACAAATTCTGGTTTGTAAGCTCCTGTAATGCCCAGTTCTTTTACCAGTTTTTTGGACACATCCATATAACTCATGGTGTATTGTTTCATGTTATAGGTTGTTGCATAACTAAGGTCAGCACTATATACACCCAAATTAAGAGCTTGTTTCTCTTCTGTTACGTAATTGTCAACACTTTCAGGCTCATTGGACAGGCTAATTATAAAGCTGGCGCCTATTTCATTTAAAGTTTTCGTAATTTCAAAAGTTGAAGGTAAAGGATAAACTACTTCCTCTATATCTTTCTTAACCTCTTTTTTTGAAATTTTTTCTTTCTCGGTTTTTGTTTTTTGTTCTTCTTTTTTGGTTTGCTTACAACCGGAAGAAGCTACAGATACGGCTACAATCAATACAGCCATAAGAGCATGATAAAGATATGATTTTGCTTTCATCGTAATTATTTTTTAGGTTTTACTTAGTTTCATTTTACAAGTGCCTAAATTAAAGCATTTTTATTAAAATCCCTAAACTAGAATATGTTTTTTAATAAATTATAACATTATCCAAGTTTTTTTGCCAGAAAACCAAATAAAAAGGTTGAAAAAAAAGTAAACGAGCTGTATGCTACTGCTACAATTGTCATTTCTTTGGAATGGAGAAGGGAACCTGTTACATAAAGAGCCAGTGCACTGTTCTGCAAACCAACCTCAATACTAATGGTGTAATTGTTCCTGTTGTCCAGACCCTGCATTTTTGCAAAAAAGTACCCTGCCAACATAGCACCAACATTAAGCGCTAAGGCATACGGCAAAATGAACGAATATTCGAAAATGCTTTCCTGAGAACTGCTTTCTTCTGTAAGCACAATAGCTGCAAAAACAGTGAAAAGCAACATGGTCATAATCACCTTCATGGGACGTACAAGCCTGATTGCCAGTTTAAAATATTTAGCCCTCAGATAAACTCCTGCAAAGGTAGGAAGCAATGTAACAAAAAATATCTTAAATATGGTTTCCCAAACGGGCAAACTGATATCCTCCGAATGCCCCATAAATAGTATAAGCCCTAAGTTCACAAGCAACGGAAGGGTTATTTGAATCAAAAGGCTGTTTAAAGCTGTAAGAGATACACACAATGCCACATTACCCCTTAGCAGATGATTGATCAGATTGGAGGCTGAGCCGCCAGGACAGGCAGCTATAACAATGAAACCAACTTTAATTGCCGGCGATAAACTAGAAAAACTGACCAAAATAAAAGCTATAACTGGCAGCAAAACCATTTGCGAAAACAATCCTATTAATATGGGTTTGGGGTAACGAAATACATTCTCAAAATCTTTCCTCTCCAGGGAAAGCCCAATCCCGAACATGATAATAATCAGTACACCAGGGAGGCCATATGTCGATAAAAATGATGAACTCACTTTTTTAACATTTATTGTAGCTAATTTAAAAATAAAATGACTGTAATAAAAATAGCTTCTCTAAGCGCAAGTTAAGGAAAATGTGATTAAATCTACAGGTAAATAAATATATCTTTTTTGGATAATGTAAATAAAAATTGGGGAACATGATATTTCTATTGTTCCCCAATTTTCTTTTCCTCGCTTTTGATATTATTTTGATTTGTCTTTAATGCTGCACCCAATGGCCTTTGTTTTAGCCGGCTCGGGCTTATTACCATTGAGCAATGAATTCACTGCATTCGCTGCATAATGCTTTTCTACTGCATCCGCATCTTTGTAATTATCATCGGGTGCACCAATATATTGTACGATAAATTCACCTTCCTGATTTTCCAGAATAAAGAGATGCGGAGTTCGGGTAGCTCCAAATTCTTTATATACTTCCTGCTTTTTATCTATCAGGTAAGGAAATGTGTAATTTTTCTCTTCTGCTCTTTTTTTCATGTTTTCGAAGGAATCGTCCGGGTACATTTCAGTGTCATTTGGCTGAATTGCAACTACCGGATATCCCTTTTTATCAAATTTTTTATCAAGCCCTATTATCCTGTCTTCCCATGCCTGGGCATAAGGACAGTGATTGCAAGTAAATACGACAATAACTCCCTTTTCATCTTCATAATCTGAAAGTGATACGTAGGAATCATCAACATTTTTCAGACGAAAGTTTTTGGCTTTGTCTCCTATTTCATATCCCTGTGAAAAAACCATTACAGAGATTAAAACTAGCACTGCAGATAAAACAATTTTCTTCATATTTATTTAATTTTTGATTTTACAATGTGATAAAGCTCTTTATAATTAAATTCTTTCTCATAAAATTTCCTGAAATCCTGGTTGTAAATTAACGTTCCGGGTAATGCTCCCGACCATTCAGGACTTACCTTATTGATCCAGGAGTTGCTATCCGGATCATCGAGAATAACAATTCTTGATTTTATACCATGCTTTTCTGAAAACTTTTTCACCCTTTCAACGGCCGAACTTCCAAAATCAAGACTAATTAAAGTTATATCAAGTGGTTCATTTTTAAACTCTTCGTGAAGACGATTAAATGCAGGCATCTCCTTAACACAAGGGGCGCACCAGGTTGCCCAGAAATTTATTACATAAGTCGTATCCGTATCTTTATGTAACAAATATTCTACTTTTTTAAAATTACTATATACAGGGATTTCCTGGGAGCTAACACCCTCTGCAAAGAGAAATATGAATAAACCTAAAAAAAACAGTACTCTCATGTAATTTTTATTGTAATAACACTACAAATAAGAAAAAGTTTGATAATCATATAATAAAATATTAACCTGACAATCCCACAAAAGTGTTAGGACACATAATTACTTAATTCATATTTTATTCATTATTAAAAACCTATTAAAATAAAAACTATGAAGAATTTAATGAAAGGGCTATTTTTTAGTCTTTTAACAGGACTCCTTTTAGGGTCACAGGTATATGCTGGAAATGATAAAGATGAAGGCAAGGTACCTTTGGATCCTAATGTTAAAAAAGGAAAACTTGAAAATGGTTTAACTTACTACATCAGGCATAATGAAGTGCCTGAAGACCGTGCAGAATTTTACCTGTTTGTAAATGCAGGCGCTGTACTTGAGGAAGCAAACCAAAATGGTCTTGCTCATTTTTGCGAACACATGGCATTTAACGGGACTAAACATTTTCCCAAAAAGCAGGTGCTGGAATACATGGAATCAATAGGCGTAAAATTTGGTCATAATGTGAACGCATTTACAAGTCATGACATGACCGTTTACAACCTGGCAAAAGTGCCCACAAAACAAGAAAGTGTTATTGATTCCTCATTGCTCGTTCTTTTAGACTGGGCTGATAATGTTTCTTACGAAAACGAAGAAATTGACAAAGAACGAGGTGTTATTCACGAAGAGTGGAGAACGAGAAGAAGTCCAAGTTTCAGAATGAGATCCAAATCAGGGAAAATTCTGTACAAAGGTTCAAAATATGCACAACACGACGTTATTGGTAAATTAGATGTAATCGATAATTGTAAATATGAAAGGCTAAAAAGTTTTTACAACGACTGGTACAGGCCGGATTTACAGGCTGTAGCCATTGTAGGTGATGTTGACGTTGATGAGGTGGAAAAGAAGATCAAAGAAAAATTTTCTTCAATGAAAATGCCCGAAAACCCCAAAGAAAGATACATTGAAGATATTCCGGATAATAAAGAACCTCTCGTGGCTGTCGTTACAGACAAAGAAGCCAGCAGAACAATGGTTCAGATATATCACAAACACGATGCAACCACAAATAAAAACCTGGATTATTATCGCGACGGGTTCAAACACCGCCTTTATCGCATGATGTTCAATGACAGGATCAATGAACTTCTGCAGAAAGAGGATGCTCCTTTTATTGCAGGCGGAGCAACAATCACTTCAATGGTCAGGTCTACAGATGCATATTATAGCTATGCCCTGGCAAAAGCTAAAAAAATTGATAAAGCAATCGAGGTATTATTAACAGAAAATAAACGTGTAAAAGATTTTGGCTTTACTAAAACAGAACTGGAAAGAAACAAAAAGGAATTACTCAGTAATATTGAAAAACAACACAAAAACAGAAATAAAACAAAATCGGGAAAATATATCTGGCAATACCTGAGTAATTTTATGTCAGATGAACCTGCTCCGGGAATTGAATACGAATACCAGTTTGCTCAAAAAGTATTGCCTTCAATTTCTTTGAAAGAAATAAATGAAATCCCTGAAAAATGGATTACTGAGAAGAACACAGTAGTTGTGATCAATGCTCCTGAAAAAGAAGGCGTTAAAGTACCCTCAAAAAATGAAGTGTTGAATATACTGGAGGATGTGAAAAACAAAAAAATCGAGGCTTATAAAGAAGAAGTTTCTGAAGCACCCCTTTTACCTGCAGAACCTAAAGCCGGGGAAGTTGCTGACTCCAAATTTGATAAAAAACTTGGAACAACAGAATGGAAACTGGACAATGGTATGACAGTTGTGCTAAAACCGACAGATTTTAAAGAAAATGAAATCCTTATGTCTGCTTTCAGTCCGGGAGGTTATTCACTTGCTTCTCTTGAGGAAGTTCCCTCAGCCAAAATGCTTCCTGCTATTGTTTCAATGAGTGGTGTTGGCAATTTCACCAATACAGAATTAAAGAAAAAACTTGCAGGCGTAAATGCAAATGTAAGGCCTCAGTTAACTAATCTCTATGAACAATTCAGCGGAGATTGCGAACCCGAATATTTTGAAACAATGATGAAACTGGTTCATTTATATTTCAACAGCCCGAGAGAGGACAAACAGGCCTTTTCTGCTTTTATGGGAAGATATAAAGCTTATTTTGCTAATAAATCAAGCGATCCTGCCAATACCTTCAGAGATTCTATTCAGGTAATCATGAACGGGCATCATCCAAGATTTGAACCGATGTCTGTAGAATTCCTCAATAAAGCTGATTTTGAAACCATGACAAAATTTTACAAAGAGAGATTTCAGGATCCCAGTGATTTTACATTTTTCTTTGTTGGAAACATTGATAAAGAAAAAATGAAACCCATTGTTGAAAAATACCTGGGAAGCATACAAGATGTGGAAAGGGAAGAAAACTGGAAAGATCATAAAATTCAGCCCCCGAAAGGTTTCTATAAGAGACTGATCGAAAAAGAAATGAAAGTGCCCAAAGCATCAATATTTATTAATTATCACGGAAAATTTGATTACAATTACAAAGACAAAATTGTAATGAAAGCCATTGAGCATATCCTGGGACTTCGATATACTGAAACCATCAGAGAGGAACAGGGTGGTTCGTATGGAGTAGGCACAAGAATTTCTCCAGAAAAATATCCTTCTGAATCATTTAACTTGATTGCCTCATTTGATTGTGCACCTGAAAAAATGGAAATGCTTAAAGCAATTGTTTATGAAGAAATAGAAAAGCTTTTTAAAGAAGGACCTAAAGAAAAAGACCTGCATAAAGCTAAAGAACATTTTCTCAAAGAAAGAGAAGAAGACCTGAAAGACAATAGTTTCTGGTTAAATGCGCTCGTTCAAAATTATAAATATAATGAGAACATCATTGCTTCTGAAAATTATGAAGAGATTGTTGAATCTCTTACGGTTGATGATGTGAAAAGCATCGCGCAAAAATATCTGAAGGGTTCAGATAAAATCGAAGTAGTAATGATGCCCCCAAAACAATAGCCTTTCATAGTTGCGTCAGAAAAAAGCCGGTTTATGCCGGCTTTTTTTATTCCTGATATTTTTATTACTCAATCACTGCTTTCTTATTACTCCTTGCAAAAACAAGATGTAGTATTAAAAGAAAACCAAGTGAAATAATAAAAGCCAGAAATCCTGAAGACATAATACCCAGCAAATAAAATGCAAGACCTGCTGAAATGAATACGGCCAATGTCTGGAAGATCTGGGTTTTAATATGGTAAACAGGGGTTATCTTACATGCTGCAGAAGTCATAACTGCTTTCTCACTAAATGGTATCACATGTTCACCTGAAACAGCTCCTGTAATGACAGCTGCAGAAATTACCGGAATAAGATCCGGTGCCTCAAGCCCCATAGCAAGCTGAAAACCAATAGGCATCACTATGGCCATTGAGCTCCAGCTAAAACCGGTTGCCACAGTTATCAGCATTGAAACGACAAAGATCAGAAACGGCAGTAAAGCTGGTGAAATATAATCTGAAATGGCATCTGTAATAAAAACACCTGTACCAAGATCTGTGGAAACAGCAGATAAGCCGCGGGCAAAAATAATTACAAGGCTTACACCTGCCATATCTTTCAAACCTTTCAGAAATCTTTTACCAATAGTTTTTAAACCAATTACTTTGTCTTTAATTAACAAATAAACAGATAACCCTATGGCTAATAAAGTTGAAAGAATAAGAATATCAACCGAAGGTGCAGAACCCAGAATATTAATAAGATTGATTGGTTGTCCTTTCTGCAGTAAAATATAAATTCCTGAAACAAATAAGGCCAGAATTGCAAATCCCAGTAATGATAAAACAGGCGCCAACAAATGCTTTACTTGTGCCTTGTTGTTGTTTACATCATCTCCATCCACAAGTTTGTACTTTTTGTTATCAGCCTTATAACCAAACCATTTACCGGTAAAAGCAACAACAAAAGCAAGTATAATAGCCATGTAAGTATAAAAGTGATAAGGAAGTGACTCAAGAAAAAAATGGGTTATGCTTTTATTCATTCCAATATTACTTCCGGCTTCAGCCATAACAGAACCTTCATACGAAGCCCATGTAGAGACAATCATTATACTGGCCATAATAGCAACTACATCAACAATATAAGCAAGCTGTGCAGGGGTTACATTGTTTTTCATATTAATCTTTCTCATAGAAGCTCCGGAAATCAACACATTTGCATAATCATCAAAAAACAGACACATACTCAGACCCCAGGTAGAAACCCTTGCTCTTCGACCGGAATTTAATCTTCTCGATAACCTTTCTGCAAATTTATTATAAGCCCCGCTGCCCGCTATTATCTCTAACAGACCACCGATCAGCATTACGAAAAGCACTATTTTTAGTCTCTCAATATCTGTAAAAGAAACAACCATATAATGATAGCTGTTTTCAGCAAAGTCCGGAAGCTGATAACCGGCATACACAAAAGCACCGGCAATTACTCCGGTGAAAAGAGAAAGAGCTACCCTGTGTGTAAGCAAAGCCACCAAAATTGTAACTGCAGCAGGGATCAGTGATAATATTCCAAAATCCATATTTATCAGTAATTATCTGTGTATATTAATCCCGTATACTGAAACCTCTCTGATCCAGCCGCTTCTCCTCAGCTTTAGTCATCACTTTTATCAGTCCATTATCCAGCCCGTGGATCTCAACCCCATAATTCCGGTACATTTGCAAAGTATTCACAATTTCCTCGGTAACAATCTGACCAGGGACAAGCAAGGGAATACCAGGAGGATATGGTGTAATCATTCTTGAAGCAATTCTCCCAACAGTTTTTTGAAGTGGTAATTCTTCTGTATCTGCATAGAAACTAAAACGTGGTCGGTAACGAATAGGAGAAATCGTAAGTTTAAAATCTTTCAGGCTTTTATCTGTTCCACTCCTTTCTCTATTCCCTGTATGCTTTTCAATATTTTCCAGGGCAAGGAAAAGACGGTTTACTCTTGAATAAGTTGCGCCAATAGTAAGAAGAATCGTTATTGTGTTAAAAGTTGACTTCTCAATCTGTATATTATGCTTTGAAAGAAGGATATGTTCAATTTCCTTGCTTGTATAACCGGACTTGCTTATGTCAATAGTTAGTTTAGTCTTATCCAGTCTTACATTATCATTTTTTAATTCATGGCTTATCATATCTTCTTGCTCCAGGACCCTGAATTTCTTCAACGAATTTATGGAACGCTTCAACAACTCGGATAATTCAAGCACTTTACTCAACAGGGAGTAACCTTCCATAACCATCTGTTTGGTTGCAACATCAAGTGATGCAATCATGGGGTATTGCGGAGAAGTAGAAGCGTGCATATTAAAATTCTCCATGAAAAAGTCCTGAATATCTTCAAAATCCGGATCATTTACATGGATCATTGAAGCTTGTGAGAAAGCACTCATTGTTTTGTGTGTCGATTGGGTAGCATAATCTGCTCCTGCAGCCATTGCACTTGGGTAAAATTCCCTGTGAAAATTGGCATAACCAAACCATGCCTCATCAACAATCACTTTTATATTTCTCTTGTGGGCTTCTGTAACAATATCCTCAATATCGTAAATCAATCCATCATAAGTACAATTGGTAAGAATAATAGCTTTCAGGTTTTTGTTATTTTCCAGCGCTTCATCCATCGATTCAATGATGCGCTTTTTAGGAATCGGACCAAAAATTCCGAATTTGTTATTAACTGATGGCATCAGGTAAATAGGTTCTGCACCGGCAATAATTACTCCATAATGAACTGACTTATGACAATTCCTGTCAAGCAAAATTGCATCTCCCGGCTTAAGTAAAGTCTGAATTAAAACTTTATTGGAAGTAGAAGTTCCATTTGTTGAAAAGAAAGTATACCTGGCATTAAAAGCACGGGCTGCATGCTCCTGCGACTCTTTAATAACACCTTCGGGATGAAGCAATGAATCAAGTTCAGGTACGGAAACAGAAACATCAGAGGTAAATAAATTCTCTCCGAAGAAGTCATAAAAATCTTTTACAAAAGGAGAATTTTTTGCTGAATTCCCTGAGGCGTGGCCAGGTGTATGCCAGGAATCTTTCGCTTTGTTTGCATATTTTACCAGTGTCTCATAAAATGGCGCACTTTTTTTATCCGCCATTTCCGCATCTATCTTCCTCACAATATCATCGAACACATTTTCGCCTTTGTAGAAATATCCGTTTAAAATTCCACCGCTGCTTAGAAACTGACTATCTGTAACCTCAGTATAAAGAAAAAGGCTTACTTCATACCGAAGGGCTATAAATTGCCTGAAAATATCCATGCCTTTCACAAATTCTCCGTTCTTTTCGCTTTTTGGCAATTCCCACTCTGAAAGGACTACATGAATGGTTCCGTCTGTCTTCAACAATTCACAGGCAGAATAAAAATTAGTGCATTCTCTTATATTTAAGCCACGATTTTGTAATTCTTTGGATACCTTATCCAGTGATTTCCTGTCATTATCAACTATTAATACCGAATAATTCATTTATTTACCAGATTATAATTTGTAAAATGGAGGCAA
>Ga0102938_10000547_pt1 | contig 27658 bp, 26 predicted proteins | sample SalPonR2_B_D2_MG_FD_84516 | JGI IMG/M metagenome (GOLD analysis project Ga0102938, IMG submission 84516) | Salt pond soil microbial communities from South San Francisco under conditions of wetland restoration - Salt Pond MetaG R2_B_D2_MG | ecosystem: Environmental > Aquatic > Marine >... | reverse complement strand
GTTCAGGAAAAAGAACGATCTGATCGCGCGCGAGTGGTGGGGCTGCAAAATTAACCATCGAGTATCTCCATACCCGCTATGATAGCGCATATCTCAGACCGCGAAACATGACTAAATCAACGAACCGGTGAGCGAGGGATCACCGATAAATCCCTCGCTCACGCATCGGCTTACCAAAAGCAGCCTGCTAAACAAGGCATTGACGCAAGTCCAATCCGGGAAAACAGTTGCGGCGTCTCTAATCATTCACGTGAATAATCCGGGCTCGGCGTGGTTTGCCGCGACATGCTCCGCGATCGGTCCGTGCTATGCGATCGGGCCGTGTCCCCCGGAAGATGAATTCGGATACAATCCCGGCTCTTGTGATTCGCTTGACCTTGCCGCAATTCCCCTTTCGATCGTCGGAGCCGTTTTGTGGAACGCTTAAATCAACTGAAGAACCTTGTGGTAATGGCGATGGCTGACGGTGCGTTGGCGGAAGACGAAGTCGGCTTTTTGTCGCAGCGTTGCATTGAATTAGGGATGGGCGAAGAGGATCTGCGCGACGCGATTACTTACGCCCTGAATGATTCGGCGGCGCTGCAACTGCCAACCGCTCCGGCCGATCAAGAGGCGTTGCTGCGAGACCTGATCCGGATGATGGCGGCCGACGGTTCCCTTGACGAGAGCGAAAAGCGGTTGTTTGCGTTAGCTGCCGCCATGATGAAAATTGACAATATTCAACTGCATCGATTGATCGACGAAGCGATCCATCGCGGCGGCGAGTGAGCTTCAACGATTAAGCGGGCGGACACGCAACGTGGCCAAGATACTCATTACCTCGGGACCGACGCGTCAGTACTTAGATCCGGTCCGTTACCTGACCAACGGCTCGAGCGGTCGTATGGGCAGCGCGCTTGCCCAGGCGGCCTGTGCCGCCAAGCACGAGGTGGTGGTGATCTCGGGCCCGGTGTCGGTGGAGTATCCAGCCGAAGCTCGCGTGATACCGGTTCTGACCACAGCGGAAATGCTGGCCGCCGCCTGCGAACATTTCGCCGATTGCGACGGGGCGATTGGAGCGGCCGCGCCGTGCGATTACCAACCACGTCGGATTGAACCGCAAAAGATCTCCAAGAACGGCGACTCGTTAAAACTGGAGCTGATCGAAACGCCGGACGTGATCGCGACATTGGGTCAGCGCAAACGGCCCGGGCAGTGGGTGGTCGGGTTTGCTTTGGAAACCGAAGACCGCCGCTTTCGCGCGATTGTCAAGCTGGAGCGAAAGCACTGCGATCTGATGGTCAGTAACGGCCCCGAAGCGATCGATGCCGATTGCAACCAAGTGGAGTTGCTCGACCCGCAAGGCGCGGTGTTGTCGACCATTGCCGGGACCAAAGCCGAAGTAGCGCGACAACTGATCGAAGCAATCGGAGAGCGATTGATCATCCCGTCGGCGAGCTGATCGGTCGAGCGTGCCCGTTATCTCGATCGCCTATTCGCTTTCGCGGTTTCGAGCGATGACGTCGGTTCGGACGGCGTGAAAGATGTCGGCACTGCTGAGCATGTTCAGCGGTAACCGGCGGACTTGACCTCCCGCATCGATCAGCACGACCGTTTTGCGATCTTCGATTCGGACGAACTGGGCGCGAATGGTTTTCGTGCCCGTGGTGTCCTGCCAAACCCGCAGCGGTTGATTAGAGACCTCTTGCGGGGCGTCGTCGAGAGTCGGTTCCGGTTCATCGCTAGGAGGCCCGGTGAGATGCGGTGTTTGGGCGATGGTCTCTCCCGCGGCCCGCGAGCCGAGGGCTCCCCAGATTCCATAGGGGCTTTTTTCGCCAGCCTGAGTGTAGCCCGCGGCCAATGCGACGCCCGGTCGATCGTTATCGCCGGTATCGATGCTGTCGGTTGCGAATCGAATGTGGCCGTCACAGAACAGCACCATCACTCCACCGGCGTGGTGGCTTGACGCGGAAACGACGCCATCGAGCAAGCCAAGTTCCGAGGTGCAAGAGGGCGAATTAGGTGGCAAGATGGCTTGGAATCCGGTGACCGGCAGTGCTCCATCGGCCCAGCGCGAGCCCCGACCTTCGGGCCACCACTGGGCATCGTCGGCGGTGGCGGCCGTCAAGCACAACGATGGTTTTTTGGAAAGCCCGGCGACGCCTTTGACAATGCCGCTGATTCCGGTCGCCCCTTTGCCCCCAACGCGGGTTTCGGACAAGAAGAGCGTGTTGGTGGTTCCATCAAGGACATCCCGAAACCGATAGACACCGCCACGGCGAAAGACGCCTCGTTTGCTGGCTCGATCAGCCGGGTACTTCTCAAACGCTTCGTCGGGAGCTCCCGCCACAAAGCTGCCGTCGCCATAGTTGGTGACATAACTGATGTAGGTCGAGCTCACACTATCAAAAACATTTTCGGTAGGGTCGTTGCTGCCACCGACCGCCACGCGGTCGAGTGGGCAGGCATAGACCGCCGGCCGTTTTGCCCACGGCGAATAAGCTGTTTCGTCGAACCACGGAACCGGCCCCATGGCGGGGAACGCCTGGCCGTTCGGCGATTCGTGCCGATTGGCAATTTGGTCCCACAAGGCCGTTTGCTCCAGGAACGGCAGCAAGCCCACGAAGGGGCTGAGCCGACTGGCGTTGCCCTTGGTTTCGTCTTCGGTACCCGCACTGCTACCACCGCTGCCAAAGGGAAACGCTTGATAAGTTGAAGCGTAGTTGTGCAGCGCCAGGCCGATCCGTTTGAGGTTATTTGCACAAACCATGGAGCGGGCATGTTCGCGTTGTCGCGCGACCGACATCAACATCAGCGCCGACACCATGGCGACACACAGCCCCATCACAACCGCACTGGCGGCACTGGACATCGACGATCGCATCACATTTCTCCGAGCAGGAAGCCAATCCAAGAGAGCCCTCAAGCGGCCCGGTGATTTGGTAACCCAAGGTTGTTATTGAAAGTACCACTGTCCGTCGATCTTTTGAAATCGACTCGGTCGTCGTCCATCGGTCTTGAAAGAGACTCGATCGCCAGACGACTCGATTTTGGGCTCACCGGCGAGTGCGTCATCGAACATTTGAATCAAATTACCGCGTTCGGATCGAATGCGTTCAGCCATTAAGCGAGTTTGCCCGGGCAGCAAGGCTTCGGGAGGAACGAAAGATTTTGCAAAGGCTTCGAACTGCCGGGTTTCCAGCAGCTTCAGCCCCTCTTCAATACGAGCGGTCAAATCCTTCAGTTGCTTGGCCACTTCGATCGCATCTTGCTCGACCGCGAAGTAGGCATCTTCACTGCGGAGATAGTTCAGCGGCAGCGTTTGCAGTTGGCCATTGGGCAATAGCAGTTCGACATGCGTTTGATTGACGACACGCGAAAACCTAGCCTTCATCTTTGCCTGTCCGGTGGCATCGGTCCAATCGCGCAGCGGACGCTTGGCGACTTCGGCGAGTTGCGTTTCGCTCAGTTCCGTCACCGGGTTGCCGAGATGCTGTTGAGGCATCGTGATGGTCTCACGCGAGGCACGCGAACCCATCGCTCCCCAGATCCCGTAGGGACTGCGGCTCCCGGCCCGTGCATAACCTTCCTGCATCGCCGCTCCTGGTTTGGTTGGATCGCCGGCATCGATTTTCTCGGAGACAAACTTCACTGCGCCATCACCAAAGGCAATGTGGACCCCGCCGGGGTGGTGGCTGGCGGCGGACAAGATACCGTCGAGCTCGCCGGTAGAAGTCGTCGCCGACATCGAGTTCGGCGGCAGCACCGTCTGGACCCCCGAAACACGCAGCGAACCATCGGCCCACCGCATCCCGCGACCTTCGGGCCACCACGTTGTCTTGGCGTTCATCGCTTTGACCAGCGAAGGGTTGAGCGTGATGCCGTCGACCTCTTGCATGACTCCCGAGAGTCCTTTCGCGTCGGGCCCGCCGACTCGCATTTCCACCAGCAGCAGCGTGTTGGAGAGTCCATCCAAGACATCGCGAAAACGATACGCTTGCTCGCGAGCAAAGAGGCCGCGTTTGCTGCCGATGTCTTGTTTGTAGGGTGGCATCTCGCGCATCACCGGCGCGCCGGCTTGGAAGGTGCCGTCACCGTAATTGCTGGCGTAGCTGTTGGAGGTGGTCAATTGGTTTGCCACCCGGTCACTCGGGCAAGCCAACGTTTCGGGCCGCATGTTCCACGGCTTGTATTGCTGTTCGTCGAACCAGGGGACCGGGCCCATTGCCGGAAAGCCATCCATCGGATTGGAGATCATTTCCCACAGCCGTTGCTGTTCCATGAACGGAGTCAACGCGACCATGGGTCCCAGGCGATTTGCGTTACCTTGGCGCGGCTGTGCCGCGCTTCCCAGGTCGGTGCCGCCACTGCCGACCGGAAGCATGTTGTAGGCCGAGTGATAGTTGTGCATCGCCAACCCCAACTGCTTGAGATTATTGCCGCACGATTCGGCACGGGCGAGTTCACGTTGCTCAGCCACCTCGCACAGCATCAAGGCGGCGACTCCCAACACGCCGAGCAGCGCGACGAGCGTGCCCAACAGCGATCCAAATAGGTCTTTCATGGCGATGCGAGCCTTGGCCAGCGAAGTGACGAACGCGAGAGGGCGTGAACCAGTGGATGCGAATCCCAGGGTGGAGATTTTAAAGCATCCCCTACCCCGTGTCTATCAAATCACTATCCGGGGGCAATTTCTTGCCAACGGGAAAGCGGTTCGCTCAAGTCGACCCGAGCGGTTGCCCGGCTTGTCTTTCTGGCCTGCTCCTGCTCAGCCGAACAGCAGCGGCCATAGCAGGGTTGCGGCAAAGGCGATCACCAAAGTCAACACGACGGCCCGCTGCCAGGGCTTCAGCGTGCTGCTGATCGCTTGGTCGGAGAATTCGTCTTCGATAAATTGGTCGTAGTCAAAATCCTCCTCGTAGGAATCGTCGTGGTCTTCTTCGCCGTCGTAGCCGCAGGCGCGGCAGGCCGCCGCGTGAGGCGACATGTCGGCACCGCAATGGGCGCACGGCACGGTCGGTTTCGCATCCGATCTTGCTGCACCTGCAGCGTGACCGAACCGACGACGGTGCTCTTGTTCCGATCCCATTATTGAATTCCTTGTTGGAGCGACCTCCAGAGTAACACGGCCCATTCGAACAGGGCAGGCAGCAGGCCCAAAATCGACAACCCAATCCCGCAGATCGCCGGCGCGCGTTGACGGGCGGCGAGGCCTCGGATTCCTGTTGCAATTCCGGCCACTGCCAGCGGCAGCCCGACGCAGGGGATACAGAGCGAGAACAGGCTGAGGAAGCCCAAGACCAGCGACGTCGTAGCCATGCTGTCTTGGCGGAAATCGCCGCCCACGGAATCGGGTTGGAGGGCGGGGTCCTCGGCAGTGGGCTCGGGCACGACGTAAGGATTCGCAGCCCGGTTCTCACGCGGATCGGATCGGTTTGGACCAGAGTCCGCCATGGCAGGGATTTCGCGAAAAGGGGAAAGCTTGGCTGTCACCGGGTGACCATTGTCTCGGTCCGTGACGAAGCACGATCAACCGTCTAGCTGCCACATGGTATCGAATCTCGGCGACCGATCGAGGCATTGCCAGCAGGGCCGATTCGCTACAATGCAGGATTAGAAGATGTCACCAACGGGTAAAGCACAATATGATTCGGGTTGGAGTTGTCGGAGCCACAGGGTACACCGCTTATGAAGCCATTCGTTTAATCCTCGGCCATCCCGAGGCGACCGTTACGGCGGTCACCAGCCGTCAAGATTCGGGCAAACCGATCGCCGACGTCCACCCCAGCTTGCATGGCCGGCTGGACCTACCGCTGTCGCAGGCCGATCCCACACAGTTGGCGGCCGATTGCGATGTCGCGTTTTGCTGTCTGCCGCACGCCGCTTCGGCCGAAACGGTGCGCGACTTGCAAGCGGTTGGGCTGAAGGCGGTCGACTTGAGTGCCGACTTTCGGTTACGCAGCGCGTCGCTGTACGAACAGTGGTACGCCACGCCACACCCGTGGCCGGAACAGCTCGGTCGTGTCGCCTATGGACTGCCGGAACTGTTTATGGACGAGATCCGCGGCGCGTCGTTGGTTGCCAATCCAGGTTGCTATCCGACGTCCGCGATTTTGCCACTCGCACCGCTGCTCAAAGCCCGCGTGATCGGCCCGCAGGTGATCATCGATTCGAAGAGCGGTGTCAGTGGTGCCGGCCGGACGCCCAAGCTGGCCAACTTGTACTGTGAAGCCAACGAATCGATCGCAGCCTACGCGGTCGGCAAGCATCGTCATCAACCGGAGATCGTCGACGTGCTCGATCGATATACCGAAGAAACTCCCGAAGTGCTGTTCACGCCGCACCTGACGCCGATGGATCGCGGCATCTTGTCGACGATCTACGTTGAAGGGCAAGGTGTGGATGCGGCGGCGGTGAAAGGGCATTGGCGAGAAGCTTACGCGGAGGCACCGTTTGTGCAAATTGTCGACAACCCACCGGCAACGAAACATGTCTCGGGTACCAACTACGTCCACATGGCGGCCTTCGATGCCGGCCACCGCGTGGTGCTGCTGTGCGTCATTGATAATGTCATCAAAGGGGCCAGCGGAGCCGCGGTCCAAAACATGAACTGCATGTTTGGGCTCGATCAAACCCTCGGTTTAAAAGCGTAACGTCGCATGTCCAATAATCCTTATTCCGCTTTTGACCCCGCGGCGCCGTCCGAAGTCGCCCCGCCGGCCGTCAATCAACCGCCGCCGCCACCGTCGCAACTGCCGCCGGCTCCACGTATCTGGCCCGTCTTCCTGGTCGTGCTGGCTTCAATCATTTCCTTCTTGATGGGCAGCGTGATCGCGGTCGTGCTTGGTCAGTGGATTGCCACCGGGACGGTCGCCACCACGCAAGAGGCGTCACTGAAGGCGATGGAGATGATTAAGGAATCGCGTTTAGCGTTTTCGATCACCGTCATCGTGCCGCAGATCGCGTTGGTGATTCCGGCGCTGCTTGCCGCGCTGCTGTCGCCACGCGGGTTCCGGCAGCGGATGAAGTTAGTCCGCGGGCACTGGCCGCTGTGGGGTTGGTTCGCCGCCGCCGCCGCAACGCCACTGGTCGGTCTGGTCGCTTCGGTGTTAGTCGGCTTGTTCCTCACGCAAAGCGAATCGCTGAAAGAAATGACGGAGATGTTTCGCAAGCTGGGGCAGTCGGGGTTCTTGCTGCCGTTGGCGCTGATGATCGGCGGCATGCCGGCGATCTGCGAAGAGTTGCTATTCCGTGGTTATGTTCAATCTCGGCTGACGCGGCGCTGGGGTGCGGGGTTGGGCATCGTGGTCGCTTCGGCGGTCTTCGCGGTGTTTCACCTCGATCCGATTCATGTGCTGGCGGTCTTTCCGATCGGATTATGGATGGGTTGGTTGTCGTTTCGAAGCGGCTCGATCATTCCCGCCATGGCGGCTCATCTGATCAACAACGTGTTGTCGGTGGTCAGCATTGTGCTGGACCCCAGCGAAACTCCCGATGCCCTGGCGGCGCCTGCGGCACTGGCGATGGTGGTGATCTTGGGTGCCGGTTTGTTGGGGATCGCCGGAGTGGCCGCCGCAGCGGTCTTCTTTCCTGCACCTCCGGCGAAAGAGACCGTCGCACCTTCCTCGCAAGACGGCGTTGTGTTGGCTCGGCTTTCGACCGGCGAAGGAGCCTCGTAGTCGTTTGACCAAGGTGACCAACGAACAGGCCCTGTCCGAGGGTGCGTCGAATCGACGCGATTCTTCAGGCGGTGGAGGCGAGGACGCGCCGACCGGCAGGCCTTGGGCATCACGTTCCGTGGCCGAGCGTTGCCGCATGGTCGCCGGCGCGCGGGACGGTTTGACCGCCGCGGTCGACGAATTGCTGGCGGACTCTCGCACCGAACAGCGAACCAGCGACGTTGACACAGTGGCAGCGGAAGTGCTGCCGCTAGCCGAAGCGCTGGCGTTTATCGGTTCTCGCGGACCGCGAGTGCTGCGACCTCGCCGCTGGGGCGCGCGAGGACGACCCCTATGGCTATGGGGTGTTCGCAGTCGCGTGGAACGAGTCCCGCACGGCACCGTATTGGTACTGGGAGCCTGGAATTACCCGTTGCTGCTGGGCGGAGTACAAGTCGCCCAGGCACTCGCTGCGGGCAACGTGGTGCAGTGGAAACCGGCCCCGGGTAGCGAAGCGGTCTGTCGGCGTTTCGCCGCATGTTTGCTCGCTGCCGGCGTGCCACGGCATGCCCTGACGGTGCTCGACAGCGACGTTTCGGCCGCCACTGCGGCGCTCGATCGAGGCGTCGATCTGGTCGTCTTGACCGGTAGTGCGGCAACGGGACGAGCGGTCCTGCGCCGCGCGGCCGAAACGTTGACGCCGGCGATCATGGAACTGAGCGGTTGCGATGCGGCGATCGTGCTGCGGTCGGCTTCGCTGGAACGTGCCGCCGCCGCCGTCCGATTCGCTTTGACGATCAATTCGGGTGCCACCTGTATCGGGCCGCGACGTCTGATTTTGGATCAGCCGATCGCCACCGATTTCTTGCAGCAACTGGAATCACAGATCGACCCTCGGTCCCACTACATCGTTCATCCCGCGGCACGCCAAGCGGTGATCGATCTGGTGCGAGACACGTTGCAACGAGGCGGCACCGACCGGTTGGGAACGGGCAACTTGGAACGACTGGAGAAGACCGGAGAAATGGCACCGTTGCTGCTGGACAACATTTCGGCCGATTGGCCTATCGCCTCGGCCGATCTGTTTGCACCGATCACCACGATTCAGCGGGTCAGCGGCCTTGAGCAGGCGGCGACGTGCTGCAACGCCAGCCGTTACGGTTTAGCGGCGTCGATTTTTGGGAGTCCCAGCGAGGCCGCGCGATTAGCCGCCGCATTGCGAGTGGGCAACGTCACAATAAACGATATCATCGTACCAACAGCCGATCCGCGATTACCGTTCGGAGGCCGCGGCGACAGCGGCTTCGGGGTGACTCGTGGCGTCGAGGGTCTGTACCAAATGACGGCCGTCAAAGTAACCTCCAGCAAACACGGATCGGCGGCACCGCATCTCGCGCCGCACGACCCGGGGACGCTGGACACCTTGCTGGGCGCGCTACAAATGAATCATGCTGGTCGCCTTGCTGACCGCTGGCGAGGACTGAAACGAATCATCCGCGGCGTCCAGGCATCGCGAAAACATCATCAGGCGAAGGATTAGGTCGGATCAAAATGAACGACGCAATGAATGTAGTGGTCATCGGTGGCGGTTTGGCCGGTTTGAGCAGTGCCTGCACGTTGGCCGCTCGAGGTCACACGGTCACCTTGCTGGAAAAAAATCAGTGGGTCGGCGGCAAGGCGGCCCAGTTGGCGTCGGACGGATTCCGCTTCGACATGGGGCCGACGATCTTGACGCTGCCCAGTGTGCTGAAACGCGTCTTCGCGGAAGCCAACGAGCCGATCGAGGAGTATCTCGAATTGGTGCGGCTCGATCCGCAGTGGCGTTGCTTCTTCGACGCACACGGCCAGCACGAACCGTCGGTGCTCGATCTGGTCGCCGATGTGCCGGCCATGCGGCAGAACCTCGACGCGTTCACCGGCGCGACTGCGTCGAGCGATGGCTACGAGCGTTTCATTAAGATGTCCAAAGGGCTGCATGGTGTCTCGGATCGCTTTTTCTTTTGGAAAAGTGTCGGTGGCTTGGCAGATACGATGGAAGTCGGCGGTGCGTTTTCGGCGGCTGTGCTGAAGGACGTGCTGAGTCTGCAAATGGGCCGCAGCGTTGCGTCGGTGGTGCGAAAGCATGTGCCCGACGAACGGGTGGCTCAGATGATGGATCACTTTACGCAGTACGTCGGTTCGGCGCCCGATCAATCGCCCGCAGTGCTGTGCAGCATCGCTCATATGCAAACCGAAGAAGGCATTTGGTATCCGATGCAGGGGACGCGGGCCGTCCCGGAAGCCTTGCATAAACTGGCTGAAAAGCTGGGCGTGACGATTCGCATGGCGACCGATGTGAAAAGCATCGAGACCGAGCAGGGTGCCGTCACCGCGGTGATCACCACCGATGGCCAGCGGTTCGGTTGCGATGCGGTGGTCAGCAACTGCGATGCGGTGCGGACCTACCGGGAATTACTGGGTGGCAAGCTGGGGCAAAAATTCCAGTCGACGGCTAAGTTCGAACCGGCTTGCAGTGGCGTGGTGCTGTACCTGGGACTGAATCGACGCTATGAGCAACTGCTGCACCATAATTTTGTCTTCAGTCACGACGCCGAAGAAGAGTTTGAGGCGATCTATCGCAAAGGCCAACCGGCACCCGACCCGACCGCTTATGTGTGTGCTCCCGCCGTCACCGAACCGGGCGTTGCACCGGAGGGAGGTGAGGCGTTGTACGTGTTGGTGCACACGCCTTACCTGCGACCGGGACACGACTGGAGCAAGATGTTCCCGGCGTACCGAGAAAAGATTCTGGACAAATTGGAGCAGACCGCCGGCATGACAGGCCTGCGCGATGCGATCGTTTACGAGTCCGCTTTGACGCCGCGCGATATCCACGAGCGCTACCGCGTGCTGAATGGCGCAATTTATGGCTTGGCCAGCCACGGCAAGTACATCGGCGCGTTCAAACCGGGCAATCGTCGCAAAGATGTCCGCGGTTTGTATTTGGCCGGCGGCGCAGCCCATCCCGGCCCGGGAATGCCAATGGTTTTGATGAGCGGTTGGATCGCTGCCGATTCGTTGGACCAGGATGCCCGGAGTGGAAAAGTACGCCCCGCTGTGGCGCCAGTGTCGTGAGCCCAACGGATCGCCCTGCCGCGCCGTCCGCGGACGTGCCCGCCGTTTCGGCATTCCTGCAAAACGGCTTCCACGCCTTTCTCGGCCGGATGCTGCGGCGTAGTTTTCATACGCTCGCCGGTGAGCGAGAGACGTTGGCGAATGCGAATGTTGCGGCGGACCAGCCGTTGATCGTGTTTGCCAATCATCCCTCGTGGTGGGATCCGTTGGTGGCGCATTACGTCAACCGCCAACTTTTTGCCGGTCGCCAATTTTACGCGCCGATCGATGCCGAAGCGCTGGATCAGTATCGAGTCTTCGCCAAGCTTGGTTTCTTCGGCGTACGGCTCGGTTCTCCCACCGGCAGTGCCGCATTTCTAAAAACGAGCCGCACCATTTTGGCGATGCCCGGCACGGCACTGTGGATGACTCCCGAAGGCCGCTTTGTCGATCCGCGTGACACCGAACAACCACTTGCACCGGGGCTCGCCCATCTGTGCAGCCGCGCCGAAACGGGCGTGGCTTTGCCGTTGGCGATGGAGTTCGCTTTTTGGGAAGAACGCCTGCCTGAATGCCTGCTGCGATTTGGCGAACCGATTTTGATTGCCGAACACGCGGGACTGGATAAACCGGCTTGGGCCGCGAGATTGACCGCCAGCTTGCGAGACAATCAACAGCAATTGGCAAAGCGGGTCATCGCCCGCGACGCGACGCCCTTCCAGGAACTACTGCGTGGTAGCCAAGGGGCCGGCGGGATGTACGAACGATTGCGCCGTCTCCGCGGTTGGCTTGGTGGCAGCAAGGTCGCTCCACAACATGGAAAGCAATTTCAGTGACCCTCATCCTGCTGGCCATCGTCGCGTTCCTGCTCGCCTTGTTGCCGATGCTGCTGTATGCAGCGAATCGTCGGCTGTTCGTGACGCCCGATTCGTCCGCCGAGGGAGACTCCGCCGTGCCCAGCGTGTCGGTCTTGATCCCGGCGCGCGACGAGGAGGCCGGGATTCGCGCGTGTGTGGAAGCGGCCTTGTCGAGCCAAAAGGTGACGCTCGAAGTGGTCGTGATGGATGACCAATCGCAAGACGCAACGGCGGAGATCGTGCAGGGAATCGCCGAGCAAGACCATCGGGTGCGGCTGGTTCCAGGAGTGCCGTTGCCGGCGGGCTGGAATGGCAAACAACACGCCTGCTGGCAGCTTGCCAAACGGGCCACGCATCCCTATCTGGTGTTCCTGGACGCCGACGTCCGCTTGCAACCCGACGCGCTGCGCCGCATGGTCGACTATGCATCGCAGCACAACGTCGCCTTGTTAAGTGCGTTTCCGCGGCAAGAAACAGGCACGCTGTTGGAGAAGTTGCTGATTCCGATGATGCATGTGGTGCTGCTGTGCTTTCTGCCGCTGCGGCGGATGCGAGCGAGCAGCAGCCCCGCTTATGCGGCGGGTTGCGGACAATTTTTTCTCACCACTCAAGCCGCCTACCAGCAAGCCGGCACGCATGCCAGTTTGCGTGGCTCGCGTCACGATGGCATCAAACTGCCGCGGGCTTTTCGCGCCGCCGGGCTGATGACCGACGTGGTCGATGGCACTCCGCTGGCAGCTTGCCGGATGTATCGCAGCGGCGGCGAAGTCATCCGTGGGCTGTTGAAAAATGCCGATGAAGGGATCGCCAACGCGAGGCTGATCATCCCCTTCAGCGTGCTGTTATTGGGCGGCACCGTGCTGCCGATCGTGGTCATGGGGCTGGCGGTTTACGAACCTTCACCGCTCGCGTTTGGGTTGGCAACGCTAGCGCTGGTGATCGGGTGGTTGCCGCGGTGGGCCAACGTCGGGTGGTTGCGGCAGTCGCCTTTGGGGGCGGCTTTGCATCCGCTGGCAGTGGTCTTCTTTTTGTTGCTGCAGTGGACCGCGCTAGCGATGAGCCTCAGCGGCCGCCGCGTGCGTTGGCGGGGCCGAACCTAGGCGCGGGGCCGAAGCTAGGCGCGGGGCCGAAGCTAGGCGAGGAGCCGAACAGAATCGCATCGCAGCGGCAAAGTCGCATGCCGCTCGGATTCCGCAGCTCATGCGTTGGCTGGAGCTCGAGTTGCCGCCAGCAGTTTCTCGATCCACGGTCCGACGTAGTGGCCGTTGTCGTGAAAGGTGCGGCCACTGACTAGGTTGTCATCGATCACGCAAGCTTGGTCGACGAAGATCCCACCGCAAACTTCCAGATCAAACTTGCACTTGGGGACCGTTGCCATCCGGCGGCCTTCGACACAGCCGGCATAAGCAGGAATTTCAACGCCGTGACAGACACTGGCGATTGGCTTGCCCGCGGCGAAGAAGTGCTTTGTGACGCGTACCAAATCTTCGTCGTAGCGAATGTACTCCGGCGCTCGTCCCCCGGAGAAGAGGATTCCCGCGTAGTCGTCGGGATCGATATCGGCAAAGGCGACATCGGCGTGCAAGGTATAGCCTTCCCATTCCTTGGTGATCGTCCAGCCCGGTTTCACTTCATGCATCACCATCTGGTACAGCCGTTTTTCAGGAGCCGCCACCACCGGCTGGAAACCGGCTTCTTGCAAGCGGTAATAGGGGTACATCGTGTCGAGCGTTTCCGACGCGTCACCGATGACAATTAAGACTTTAGGAGATGCGTGACTCAACGGTTGGGATCCTTAGCGGGGAGGCAAAGCGAGCGTGGTGAAATGAATGGTGTCGCCGAGCGACAGCAATGAATAGGTTAGACGATTTTGCTGCCGTGCGGGTGAAGGCAAGCGTCTTTGCAAGGATACCGGTTGGCGACGCGACAAAAAGGTGTCCGGTACCTTTTGCGAGGAACTCGCCCTTCGGGTGCTTCGCACAAAAGGTACCCGACACTTAATTTATCGCTCATTGACTTAGTCGACGGCCGTGGATTTCGACACATTCGGGCAAGCGTTGGAGATGGTAGCCCCCTTCCAGCAAACTGACGATGCGGCCGCCGGAGTGCGCCTGAGCGGCTTGCACGAGGATTTCGGTCAGCCATTCAAAGTGCTCGTTCTGCAGCCCCAGCGAACCGATGGGATCGTCGGCATGGGCGTCGAAGCCGGCACTGACTAGCAGCAGTTCCGGCCGCATCCTGGCGGAGAAATCGTCGACCGCACTGCGAAAGCGATCGATCATTTGGTCGGCAGAGGTGCCGAACGTAATCGGCAGGTTGCGAATCGCTCCCAAGCCATCGCCGGTACCCGTTTCGGTTTCGCTGCCGGTGCCGGGGTAGAATGGATATCGGTGCATCGACAAGAAACCGACGCGTGGATCTTGGTAAAAAATATCTTGGGTGCCGTTGCCGTGATGGACATCAAAGTCGACGATCAAAATCCGTTCGACTCCGCGGGCGAGCGCTTGCTGCGCCGCCAGGGCGACGTTGTTGACTAAACAGAATCCCATCGGCCCGTCGGGCACCGCGTGATGTCCGGGTGGCCGCGCAACAACCATGGCGACGTTGTCTTCGGCGTCCAGCACGCGATCGACCGCATCGATCGCCGCACCGGCGGCCAGCATGGCGACGTCCCATGAATGAGGGCTAACTACCGTATCGGCTTCGACCGATAGATGCGAACCGGCAAACATGCCGGCGATCCGTTCGTGCAACGCCTTCAAGTAACCGATGTCATGGGCCGTCGCGCATTGGCCGATCGATGCGGGCTTCCAATCGGCACAGCAGGTGACCTGTTCTGCCAAACCCCCGGCGGCTCGCAACCGAGCATTGGTGCGTTCGATGCGGTGCGCGTTTTCGGGGTGTTGACCGGTATCGTGCAAAGCAAATTCGTCGTGCAAATAGAGCAGCATCGCGGTGGCTTTTTGGCAGCGGTGGCAGAGAGAAAAACATCCAAGTCGAACGAGGCACTCCGTCGGCCGCGTCAGAAAACTTCGCAGGCTGCTTCCAGTTCGAGCATTCGGCCATGCACGGCGGCGGCAACCAACCGATCGGGTCCGAGCGGTTCACCGAGCACGAACCGGACGTGCGGAGACTGTTCCTGAGCCGTCGCAACCTGCCGCGCGATGGCGTTTTGCAATTGGCCGGCGAACAACAGGTGCGGATGGACGATGACTTGCGAGATCCCCGCGCGCCCCGCCACCTGCTGCAAGACATCGGGCAAGGCGGGCTGGGCCATGGCATAGAAAGCGGTGTCGACCGAGGCGAAGCGGCGCTCGCGTCCCTCGTTGAAGGCTCGATAAACGCATTCGGCCAGCAGCCGCATATCGGCCGCGGCACAGGGGTCGTAACTGCCACGCCCCACCATCACCAGGGCGGTTTCTTCAGCGGGCGACGTCGTCGTCGAGGCCAGCGCACCTTGCACGCACTGGCAGACCCGTTCCAGCAGGCATGGATGCCGCGACAGCGGCCGGCCAAAATCGAAGGTCAGCTCGGGACGTTCGGCGGCACATTCGGCTAAGGCCGTCGGAATGTCTTGCTTCGCATGCCCTGCCGAGAAGAGCAGCAGCGGCACCGCGTGGGCGTGCGTCGCTCCGTGATCGCAGAGACGCTGCCAAGCCTGGGCGATCGTCGGCGGTCGCAGTTCGAGAAAACAGCCTTCGACCAACCGCTCGGGTAGACGTGCCTTCAAATGGTCGACCAGCACCGCGAACTGATCGGCTCCGGCGGCGCTGCGCGTCCCATGACCGATCAGCAATAAAGGGGCTTTCATGATCGACTCGAGCTGAAAGGCTCGTTCGGCCGGCGGCTACTGAACCTTTGTGGACTTATCAAAACCCGCTTTGGCCAAAGCATCGATGGCAGCCTGACTGTTAAAGTCGGCCGACACTTGGATTTTGACTTCGGGGTTATCGATCGCCCCCTCCTGTTTCTGCTGGCCCAAATCAACCGCCAGCACACCGGGCTCTTGTTCGAGCGTCTTTTTGACTGCGGGGTAGCAGGCGAATGGGCAGTGCATGTCGGGAACTCGCAGCGTCACCAACGTTTCGCCAGCCTCTGACGAAGCCGTTTCGGTGGTCGCAACGTCGCTCGTCGCGGCAGCGGTTGGTTCAGGCCCTGCCGCCGCGTTGTCCGCTTCGGGCGATTGGCTGACAAAGTAAATCAAGCCGGCGGCAACAAGCACGGCGATCGTGTAGGAGGCAAAACGCATGATAAAGTTCCTTCGTTGACAGAATCTGGGCCGACACCGACCGTTGTAGACAGAATAGATGTTCGGGAAAGGGGTCCGCCGAAGCGAAGCCAGTCGTCTCTTACACCGCTTATCATACGCGGTAAAGATGGAGTTGTCCCGCGGGTGCCTGCCCGTGGCTTGCCAGCCGGCGAGACCGCAGGCGGCAGAAAAGCCCTTCGGGCAGGTTTTTCCTTCGAAATGACCGTCTCGACGAAATGTCTGGTGCGCTGTTAGACTCCTCCCCCAATGTTATGCTGGAACGTCTATGATGACTTGCCGAAGTGGCTTGGCAACAGGGCCTCTTTCCCAGTCGCCGTCCATTGTCCCCTCCGGGCTGCTTTCCCCCCCTTTATCTGCTCAATCGCCGTGATCCTGATTCTGAAAACCGGTGCCACTGATGAACAAGTCGACCACGTGATCGAGCGGGTCGAAGCGCTTGGATTGCAGGCACACCTCAGTCGCGGCACCTACCGCACGATTTTGGGGATTATTGGCGACGAAGATAAAATCCCCGAGGATTCGCTGCGTGCGATCCCCGGTGTCGCACAGGTGATTCCCGTTTTGCCACCCTATAAACTGGCTTCGTTGGAAGCGCATCCTCAGCGGTCGGTCGTGGACGTCAGCGGCATCAAGATCGGCGGAGGCTTTCTCGGCATGATCGCCGGTCCCTGTTCGGTCGAAGAACCGGAACGGATGGACCGGATCGCCCGTTTGACCCGCGCTGCCGGAGCCAACCTGTTTCGTGGCGGAGCTTACAAGCCGCGAACCAGCCCCTACGCATTTCAAGGTTTAGGCGTCGATGGCCTGAAGATTTTGCGAGATGTGGGTCAAAAGTACGGGATGCCGGTGGTGACCGAAGTCACCGATCCGCGGAACGTCGAAGTGGTCAGCGAGTACGCCGACATGCTGCAAGTCGGGGCACGGAATATGCAGAACTTTGTGCTGCTGACCGAAGTCGGGCGTTCGGCGCGTCCGGTGCTGCTCAAACGCGGGATGAGCGCTACGATTCAAGACCTGCTGATGAGCGCCGAGTACATCCTGTCGCAAGGCAATGCCAACGTGGTGCTGTGCGAACGGGGCGTGAAGAGTTTTGACCCTTCGACCCGCAACCTGTTCGACGTCGCCGCAGTGCCTTTGCTGGCCGGCTTGACCCACCTACCTGTGATTGTCGACCCTAGTCATGCAACGGGACGTCCCGATCTGATTCCGCCTTGTGCGCTGGCCGGTTTGGCTGCCGGTGCCGATGGGGTGCATATCGAAGTCCATGATCAACCCGAAGTCGCCAAGAGTGACGGCCCGCAAGCTTTGCTGCCCGAGCAGTACGCGGAACTGGCAGAGCGGATGCGTAAGATGGCAGAACTACTTGGCAAAACCATTTCTCCTCCCAACCCTGAGGCCGTAGCGTGACCCGACGCACCTTTATCGCTGGTAACTGGAAGATGAACATGCGCCGCGATTCGGCGACGGCGCTTGCCAATGCGGTTGTCGCTGGCGTGGGTGAGTCGCCGAAAGTGGACGTGGCGCTCTGCCCGCCGGCAGTTTACCTTGCCGCGGTTGCGGAATGCGTGGTGGGGACGTCGGTCGGTTTGGGTGGGCAAAACCTCTGCCCCGAAGACGACGGAGCTTTCACGGGCGAGATCAACGCCGCGATGTTGGCCGATGTTGGTTGCGGGTATGTGATTCTCGGACACAGCGAACGCCGGCAATTGATGGGCGAAACCGATGCCCAGGTCAGTAAGAAGCTGCACGCTGCGATGGCGGGGAACCTGATCCCTATCGTCTGCGTCGGTGAAACACTGGAACAGCGAGAAGCCAACGAAACCGAACAGATTGTCAGCGACCAACTGAAGGGTTCCCTGGCGGGGCTGGACGAAGCCCGTGCCGCCAGCATCGTGATCGCCTACGAACCGGTCTGGGCGATCGGCACCGGGCGGACCGCGTCGCCGGAACAAGCCGAAGCGGTGCATGCCTTCATTCGCAATCTATTGGTCGACGATTTTGGCGAAGACGTGGCGGGCCAAATCCGTATACAGTATGGCGGTAGTGTGAAACCAGGCAACGCAGCCGAATTGCTCAGCCAGCCCAACATCGATGGGGCATTGGTCGGCGGAGCAAGCCTGAAAGCCGAGGACTTCCTGGGGATTATCGCCGCCGGTTAAGGCGTTCCGCAGCGCAGCCTAAGCACGGGCCGTGCGGTGACAAGAACCTACCCAAGCCCTCGAAATGCTGCTTTGAAGACCGATCAAAGCAACGATCAAAATACCGTTTAAAGACACGATTAGAGACAAAAGAAATGGTTCCATTGTTTGGATTTGCCGGCATGTTCCTGGGATGGATGATGTCGCTGCTGTCAATCTTTTTGATTCTCCTGGTGCTGGTGCAACGGGGCCGCGGCGGTGGCTTGACCGGGGCCCTCGGTGGTCCCGGGGGGCAGAGCGCTTTCGGAAGCAAGGCGGGTGACATGTTCACCAAAATCACCAGCGTCGCCGCCTTGCTGTGGATCGCGTTGTGTGCCCTAGCAACCGCGTCGCTGGGAGAGAAACCGATCGTGGCGGATGATGTCTTGACGCCGGACGTTCCAGCAATGGAAAGCCGCTCGCCCGAAGACCGCGAGTTGCTGAGCTTCCCGCCGCCCGAAGATCCAAACGCCGTCCCAGAGAGCACTACCGACGCCGACATGGAAGCGCTCGGCGGGGGAACGCTTGGTGCCGCTCCAGCCGAAGAAACCGCGCCGCCTGCAGATGCTCCGGCCGAAACGGCTCCACCTGCAGATGCTCCGCCTGCAGATGCTCCGCCAGCAGACGCTCCGGCAGCAGACGCTCCGGCAGCAGACGCCCCGGCCGATGCCGACGCCCCGGCCGCCGAGACGACGGAATAGCATCGATGCCACGTAGCATGACCGGCCAAGGTCAAGCTCGACTGAACAGCAGCCTTGGGTTGCTCAAGGCTGAGCTCCGCACGGTCAATAACCGCGGCCTGAAACTGACCACTCGCCTGAACGATTCGCTGGCCTTTCTGGAGTCGCGGGTCGAGGCTTTCTTGCGTGCTCGCATTCACCGCGGGTCGGTGCAGGTGCGGGTCGGTTGGCAACGCAACGATGTGGTCAGTAACTTTCACATTCAACAAGACGTCTTGGCCAGTTACTACCGCCAGCTCAACCAGGTTCGCAGCGGCCTGGAAGCGGCCGCGCCGATCGATTTGACTCGTCTGGCGTTGTTGCCCGGCGTGATTGTCGAGAACGACGAAGAGGGCCCCGACGAGGAGACCATCTGGGCGTCGTTGGAATCGCTGTTATCGATGGCGTTGGAAAACCTTGACGAGATGCGAGACCAAGAAGGGACCGCGATGGCCGAGACCTTGGAAAAGGATCTGCAGCACATCCAGACGCACCTCCATTCGATCATGCAGCGTGCCCCGAATGTCTGCGAAGCTTACCGTGAACGCCTGCAGACCAAGGTCGACGGTTATTTGGCATCCAAGGGACTGGATTTGGCCAAAGTCGATATCTTGCGTGAAGTCCAACTGTTTGCTGATCGCAGTGACATCAGCGAAGAAGCAACGCGACTGGAAGCCCACTTTCAAGCCTTCGCAAAGCATTTGGCAGCCACAGGCGCTAACGGGCGAAAGCTCGATTTTGTCATCCAAGAGATGTTTCGTGAGACCAACACGATCGGCAGCAAAGCTTCTGATGCGGCGATTTCCGCCGATGTGGTCGAAATCAAATGTGCCCTCGAACGCATGCGTGAGCTGGTTCAAAATATTGAGTAAAGCGAGTGACTGATCCTCCAGCCGGCCGGCTGATCATCGTGTCAGGTCCCAGCGGGGCAGGAAAATCGACCGTTGTGCAACGATTGGTCGAACATTGCCCGCTGCCTTTGAAGTACAGTGTGTCTGCGACCACTCGGCCACCTCGTGCAGGAGAAGTCGACGGACGAGAGTACCTGTTCTTGTCCCCCGAACGGTTTGCCGAACTGCGCGAGCAAAACGCTTTTTTGGAATGTAAGGAAGTTTTCCGGCTGGGATACTGGTATGGAACGCTCCGCGGTCAAGTTGCCTCTGGTCTAAAAGCGGGTCAGTGGGTAATTTTGGAGATCGATGTCGAAGGAGCGCTCGAAGTCATGGAATCGGAGTTCGACCCGATTACGTTGTTCATCCACCCAGGCGGGATGCAGGAACTGGAACGTCGCCTGAGGGCTCGGAATACCGAAACCGATGCACAGATAGCCGCGCGACTGAAAACGGCAACCGCCGAATTCGCCGCCATGTCGCGTTACAAACACCCCATCGTTAACGATGATGTCGATCGGGCGGTCGACGAAATCTGTTCGCTCCTCCACCACTACCAAGAAAGCCAAAAGCATGCTTGAAGAACTGAAAGAAGAAGAAATCGTCAAAAAGGTCGGTGGCCGGTTCAAACTGAGCACGCTGATCCAAAAACGTTTGGTCCAGTTGAATCAGGGCAGTCGCGCTCTGGTCAATGTCGACACGCATGACAAGATGTCGATCGTGCTGCAAGAAATCATGCAGGACAAAATCATGCTGAACATGGAAAACCAAGTCATTTCGCTGGAAGAGATGGCCGCCGCGTCGGAAGGCCCCGATCTCGATTCGATGGACTTGTAGGCGACTCGCGTTTCGCCAAGGCGACATCGGATGGATGCTGAGAAGAAGATTGTCGTCGGTATCGGTGCCGGCATCGCGGCTTTCAAATCCGCGACGCTGGTCAGCCGTTTGGTCCAAGCCGGCCATGATGTGCAAGTCGTGATGACGCCGGCCGCCAAGCAGTTTATTGGAGCGTCGACTCTGGCGGCGCTCAGTGGCAAGGCGGTCGCTTGTGACGGCTTCGACCCTCAGCAGTATCCGCTGGGGGCTCATATCGAAGTCATCGAAGCGGCCGATCTGCTGATTGTCGCCCCCGCCACGGCCGACCTGCTGGGGAAGTTCGCTCACGGCATCGCCGACAGTCTGCTGACCACCGTTTGGCTGCAAGCCGCCTGCCCGCTGTTGGTCGCTCCGGCGATGAGCAACCGCATGTGGGACAAACCAGCCGTGCAACGCAACCTCACCCTGCTGCGGGAAGATGGGGTCGCCATGGTGGGACCCAACAGCGGCTGGCTGAGCTGTCGTCAGCAAGGTGCGGGGCGGATGTCAGAACCCGAAGCGATCCTCGCCGCTGCCGAAAAGATCTTGTCCGCCCGCTGAATCGCGGCTTCCATTGCGAGCGTGCTCTGGGCGCATCTTTTTCGCACCGTTATGCCGGCGGTGGTTGATAGGGATTGTCGCTCGCTTCCCGCTGCGGCCCCGGCGGTGGTTGGGTGATCGAATCGTCAAATTTTTCCTGCACCGGCTGGCGCCAACGGTATGCCAAGCGGCGGAAGAACCCATGCGTGAAACCGACTGCCCAACCGATCAGTAAGGCGAAACAGGTGAGTATCAAACTGGCATAAGGGCCAGCGAGTCCTCCCCACGCCTTCAGCACGCCTGCCGCAAAGACAAAGCCAGCGATCCAGTACGGAATGAATTGCCCGTGCAACCGATTCGGTTCGTCCGTCGCGTTCTGCTTGCGAATGATCAGCGCGATCGCCAGCACCGCGCCGGTGGTAACGAGCGTGTCGAGCAACGACAGAAACCGCATTTGTGGGGCCAGCATTCGGGCCTCTCCTGTGATCGCCGCCTTGTCCGGCAGGAAGCAAAAGTCTGATCTTGGCAGATTTTCTTTCCGGTTGGGTAAGCCAACCGGAGGAGGATGTCGCGACGCTCGTCAGCTAACTTTCAAACGTTTGCTCCTGCCAGGCAAGCTGGCAGGGGGCGTTCCGACGGAACGAATACTGCGTATACCAAGCTCCACACAACCTTACAGATTTAGCAGGTCAGCCTAAGCGACGTCTCCCAGATCAAGCACCGCCCCGTAACGGCGGAGAACCTGCTTCTTTAATGCATCGAACGCGGGGTCCGACAGATCGCAATCCGCATCGACGATCTCTTGTGCTAGTTCACGGGCAACCTGCAGAATCGCCTGATCCCGCTGGAGGTCGGCGATCCGCAATGGCGGCATCCCGCTTTGCCGCGTGCCCATTAGATCTCCCGGTCCCCGCAACCGAAAGTCGGCTTCGGCCAGCTCGAACCCGTCGCTCGTATCGGCAAACACCTGCAAGCGTTCGTTCTCTTCCGGTAACCCTTCTGCATCGGTGAAGGCACACACGTGCCCGGCGACGCTGCCTCGCGAAATTCGGCCCCGCAATTGATGCAGTTGTGCCAAGCCGAAATGCTCGGCTCCCAGGATGGTCATCACCGTGGCGTTGGGAATGTCAATTCCGACTTCAATCACCGTGGTGGTCACCAAGACTTGCGTGCGGCCCTGAGAGAACTTTTGCATCACGTCCTCCTTTTCGCTGGGGCTCATCCGGCCGTGCAGCAAGCCGACTCGATAATCGGCCAACGGTCCGCATCGCAGTTCCTCGAACACACTTGCGGCGGCTGAAACCGCTTCCGCTGGTTCGCTGGTTTCCGCCAACTCGCTTGGATCGGTCCGCTCCGGTGCATCGCCTGGGTCCAGTCCCATTTTCTCCGCGTCGACTTTGTCGGAGACCCGGGGCGTGACGATGAAGGCTTGGCGTCCCGCGTCCAATTGCTCGCGAACGAACTTCCACCAACGATCGCGCCAGCCATCGCGAGCGAGGTAGGTATTGACCGGTTTTCGACCCGGTGGTTTCTCACGCAACGTACTGACATCCAAGTCGCCAAACATGGTCATCGCCATCGTCCGTGGGATCGGCGTGGCGGACAGGACCAAGTAATGCGGATCGAGTCCTCCGCCGCGCAGCTGTGCTCGTTGCCCAACGCCGAACTTGTGCTGTTCGTCGATCACGACCAGCCCCAGCTTCGCGGGCGTGGCTTCTCCGTACAGCAGCGCCTGCGTGCCGACGATCACATCGACCGCTCCCGCCGCCGCATCGGCGATGACCGCTCGGCGTTCGGTGGGGCTGAGCGAGCCGGTCAATAAACCGACTCGCACGCGACTGTGCGCCAATGCTTTGGACAACGTCGCGAAATGCTGCCGGGCGAGGATTTCGGTCGGTGCCATCATGATGGCTTGATAGCCATGTGCGACGGCCAGCAACATCGCGTACTGCGCGATCACCGTCTTGCCACTTCCAACGTCGCCCTGCACCAACCGGTTCATGGGAAACTGGCGTGCCATGTCTTGGCCAACTTCCAAAATCGTTTGCTGTTGATCGCTGGTCAGCGTAAATGGAAACCGCTTGCGGATCCGAGCATCGATGTCCAGTGTGGGCGGCATCGGCGGAGCCGCCAAGTCGGTCGTCAGGCGTCGCCGTCGGAGCGCGAGCGCTAATTGCATCACCAACAGTTCCTGAAACACCAATCGCATTCGCGCCTGCTGGAGGCTCGTTTCATCCGTTGGCAGATGGATCTCACGTAGCGCCGTGGCGATCGGTGGCAGCGTCGTTTGCAATTTTTCCGCCGCCGCCGCTCGAAGCGGATCGGGCAAAACCTCGCGCACCCGGTCGGTAAGCGCTGCGGCGATCGGACCGATGATCCGCCGCATGTGTGGTTGCTTGATGCCTTCGGTCAGCGAGTACAGAGGCAGAATATTTCCGGCCGGCGCGGCTTCGTCGGGAGCGAGCGGCGTAATCTGTGGGTGTGGAAACTCCATCCGCAAGCCCGCCAGCTTGGGCGTTCCCGAAACCAGCACCCGCAAGCCGCGAGAGAGATGTTCGCGGCGAAAAGGCTGGTTGTAGTAAACCACCCGAAACGCCCCCTCTTCGTTCTCCACCAAGATCCCCAGAATCGAGCGACCATTTGCTGACGACCGTAATTCGATTTCCGTGATCGTCCCAATGATGGCTGCCGGCACCCCATCGCGAAGTTCCGCAAAGGTGGTTTGCTCGCAAGGCAGTTCGTAGCTGCGAGGAAAAAAGAAGAGTGCGTCACCCGCCGCACGCAGTCCCAGCTTGGCTAGTCGTGCGGCGCGATCGGCCCCGACGTTGGGCAAAAACTGCAGATCGCTAGCCAGTTCGATCGAAAGCGGCTCGCTGGTCGTCATAACGGGGGGATCCAGTCGAACAAAGGAGCGGCGACAGCGAAAAAAACGACGCTATCGGGAAACTTTAGCAAAATTTACCCCTAAAACGCTATTTCACGAAATCGGGCAGATGGAGTAGTCTTCCCGCACGGAATGGCTATCGGCTTGCCGCAGCCCCACGCACGTTTTGATAGCGTTTGCGGGGACTGAGGAAGCGGACCGCGAACGACCTAGGACCGGCGTCATTTCGTCCCGCATACTGCCCATCAGAGGCATTAACGAACGTTGTCGGCCAAGGAGGAGCCAGACTCATGTTATTGGAACGGATTGATATCGATCAGCAAGGGCCGCTGCACCGCGTGCAGCTTGGGCCTTTTTCTCACAAGTTGAACGCGATTTACGGACCGAGTGGTTCTGGCAAGTCTACCGTGCTGCGATTTTTGCGTGACACTTTGTTAGGCGACAAGTCGCCGGCCGATCGCCACTCACCGGACTTTTATCATAACGTCTCGCTCGGTCGCGTCGTGTGGGCGGGACGCGATGGCTTGCTGCACTGCGTGCGCGAGTCCGACGGTCGCCTGTCGCTCGATTTTGAATCACGTGACGGTCGGCCGGTACGTGCCGGACAGGCTTACAATCATTCGCTGTCGCACCTGACTCCGACGGTCATCGATGGCATCATCACGTCAAGCCAAGACATTTCGGTTTCTCAAGCGATCGCCGCCGCCGTACGTGCGGGCTTGGACCATGGCACCTCGGCCTCTTCGCGAGCCGGGTACGACCCGCACCACGAACAGCGCGAGTCACTGCAGCGCCGCATCGTTGAACTCGATCGATTACTTGCCGACACACCGGTTGCCGACGAATCGCTCGAGCGTCTAACACACCACCACGCCACCTTGACGGCGGAACTGGCTCGGTTGGACCGCGACCATGCGTTGGCCGAACAGCGCCGCGTCAGCGAAGCCCAACGGCGGTCGATGCTGCAGCGCGAAGCCGACGTGGAGAGCAACCTGCATCGACTGCGTGATCAAGAAGGCGAGCTGCGCCGGATGTTAGCCGAAGTCGACGCGGAATTGCGTGCGACCAGCCTCTATACCACTGCCGATCAAACGCGTTACGCAATCGCCGAAACGCATCGTCGGCAACTACAAGATCTGGATAGCCAACTGATCCGCTGGCGGCGCACGCTGCGTGACATTCGTCAGTTGCGAAACCGCTTGGATGCGGGAGTTCCCGACATCACGCCGCTGTCGATGCCGACGGCCGACTACGATGGTTATCGCACGGACCGTTCGACCGACGATTGGTCAACACGTGACGATTCACTGTACTCGCTGGAATCGCGTCTGGAAGCCACGCAGCGCGAAATCGATTGGTTGGCCAGTCGTTACGATGCCGAGCAATCGAGCGACCCGCTGGAAGGCTATTCGATTTCCGAAGTCTCCGAATTGTCTAGCGGTCTGCAGCGTTTGAAGACTCAACTGCAGCAGATCAACGCCCGCCTGTTCGAGCCTTCCGCGGTCGACTATCCGACGACCGATCGTACTTATCTACATGGCGAAACCCGCACCGACCTGTTGCGCTGCGAAGCCGAGCTGCTGCAGTCGATCGAGCACCTGATTCGCCATCGCAACGACATGCTGAAGCGGATCGCGGTTCAGCACAATGTGCCGATCGATCAGATTCTGTCGGCGTTTGGCGATTGGCGACAGTGCCAGGACCATCCGCACCTGTACGATTGGTTGCTCAGCGAGGGCTGTCCCCCACAACTGACCGATCGAAGGGCGCATGCGGCACGTGTCTCGCGATTGGAAAGCGACCGTGCCGACTACTCGCACGAACTCGATCGCACGGTCAACCATTTAGAAAACGCGGTTACCGAATTGCGGCGGTTGCGAGCCGAACGTTTAGCCTTGCCTGTCTTTGACGCTCCGTTGCAAACGCGTCGTCGCGAAGAGGTCGTTCGCGAACGCAACTCGGTAAGCGATGCGATCGATCGTTTCCGACTGCACTCGCAGTACAGCCGCGAACGCGAAGACTGTGCCCGTCGTCTGGCCAGCCTTCAACGTCCCGTGGCGACCATTTCGACGCTCGCCAATCGTGCCAGCTATTGGCTGCAGCGTTTGTCGAGCGGTCGCTTGCGATCGATCACCTGGCAAACCTCGGCGGTGCAGGTCGACGGGCTGTCCGAAAACCAGCTCGTCACCGAAGATCGCTACATCGCGGCCCTCGCGGTGCGAATGGCAGCGGTTGATGAACTGACGCGGCGCGGCCACGGCGTACCCCTGCTGATTGAAACTCCCAGTGTGCTGGAAACCTATCGCGGTAACCACGTCCGGTCCGGCGGGTACCCGTACGATGGTTACCGATTCGATGGGGCACCCTATCCAACCAGGCAGGACGTGACCGATTACCGGTCTTCCGTCGATGGTTACTTGCCCAACCAAGCATTGCCGCGATGGCTCGATACGGTGTTGGCGTTCGCCGATGCCGGGCATCAAACCATTTTATTGACACGAGATCGCGAAGCGGTGGATCGCGTCGCTGCGGCGGGCGGAACCGTCCTCAGCTTGCCACACTCCGCGGCACCGACGCGTCAGGTTTACGCTTATCGCTTGCCCGCCGTCTCCCCGCCCGTTAGCACCGCACCGATCGTCCATCGATCGACCTTGCCGGTGCGTGACGTCAATGCCGACCTCGACATGGCATGGCGCGAAGCGTATGGGTTCTATGACAACCCCGACTTCCGCTCGATCTTGCATCCCCCGGCGGTCCACCGTGGCCCGCTAAGAGACGACTATCGCGACACCCATGGCATCCACAGCTTCGACCCACCGGAGCCGCGTTATCGTGCTGTCGGCCAGTCCCTGCCTCACGTTCAGGCCGAGCAGCGGGAGGTGGCCTCCAGCCCTTTTTTCTTGACCGCCGACAGCCCGGTCGATCAAGCCCCTTCGGTTGATGCCGTCGCGGGAGCTCGCTTGCGTGGCGTTGGCGTTTCTCGAATCGGGCAATTGCTGGTCGCTGAGCCCGGTCGTTTGGCCGATGCTTTGGGGATTGCCAACGTGACCGAAGCATGTGTGCGGCGATGGCAAAACGAAGCTCGCTTGGTCTGCCGTGTGCCGCAGCTACGCGCCTTCGACGCACGGGTGTTGGTCGGTTGTGGGATCGCCGATCCCAAGCAACTCGCGTCGATGCATCCGGGCGAATTATTGGACAAAGTCGAATCCTTCTTGGCAACCGAACGGGGACGTCAGATCCTCCGCAGCGGCAGCAGCTATGAGTTGTCTCGGATCACCAGTTGGATCGCGGCGGCGAACCGCTCGGTGTCGCGAGAAGATCGCCATGGGGTGCGTATGAGTCGCCGTAGTGAACGGGACTCGTCGCCTCGCCGTTCGTCAACGGTCGCTTCGTCGTCCGCCACCGACCGGGCTGCACGACCTCGTACCGCTACCGAGCCTGCTTCCAGCGTCCGCAGTCGCTATGACGAGGATGGATTTGACCGCGATGGTTTCGATCGCTCAGGGTACGGCCGTGATGGCTACAACCGCAGCGGCTACAATCGTTCGGGTTATAACCGCAACGGTTTCGACCGCGGCGGCTACAACCGTGATGGCCACAACCAGGACGGTTACAACCGCGAAGGACGGAACCGCAGCGGCCAGCGACGTTCCCATTCGCATCGCACGCCTCGCGAGTCGGCTTACACCAACTCCAACATTGCGGAGCGCGCCGAACGAGAGCCACGCGCCGAACG
>Ga0102938_10000546_pt1 | contig 27690 bp, 16 predicted proteins | sample SalPonR2_B_D2_MG_FD_84516 | JGI IMG/M metagenome (GOLD analysis project Ga0102938, IMG submission 84516) | Salt pond soil microbial communities from South San Francisco under conditions of wetland restoration - Salt Pond MetaG R2_B_D2_MG | ecosystem: Environmental > Aquatic > Marine >... | reverse complement strand
GTCTCGGTAGCGGCTGCGGTCGTCTCGGTAGCGGCTGCGGTCGTCTCCGGCGAGATCGCTTCGGACGACGGTGCAGGCTGGGCCGGCTCCGCTACGGGAGCTGCTTCGGCCGCCGCCTTGGGTGCCACATGACTGGTCTTTTTCTTCCCGGCCGGCTCATCCTCTGGTGGGTCTTCTCCGCCATGCGGGTCGGCAACTTCAAGGATCTGAATCCGCGCGTTCTTGGCCAACCAACGAACGCCCGATTGAATCAATCGCGGATCGGACGCCAAACGGTCGGCCAAAGCAGCTTCCAGGCCCAGCACGGCCGATTCGGCCTGATCGGAATACTCCGCAGCAGCCAACGCACCGGCGTCCCCAGAATCGCCCTCTCGGGGAGCCAACAAACGGGCGGCGAGTGCTTGCGAGGGGGAAGTCGCTTCGGTCGCTTCGCCACGCAGGCGTCGCGCCACTCGGTCGAGCACGCAGCGATTAGAGGCCTCTTCGATTGCCGCTTTAATCGCCGGGTCTTGGAGGGTCGTCTTTTCCCAACGCCCCAACAAGTCCTCTTTTCGCTGCCCGAGCCTTTGCTCGAGGCGAACGGCATCGAGCAGCGACCACAGAGCGGTCTCGGAAAGTCCGCCCAACTCGTCTCGGCGGTATCTCGCCAAAAACGGTGGCAGATATCCCTGCTCGAGCAATGGAAGGGCGATACGTAGGCTGGCTGCATCACACCGCTCGTGACGGGCGATGGCTTCAAAATCAACGGACATGCAGGAGGGAGCTCGAATGCAAAGGCGCGTGGCCCTGGCCAGCGTGCCAGACGGTTTCTATTCCGTCCGCCGGCCGGCCAGTTCGCAAATTAGTGGATGAAAGGCGAATTGTCAGCGTCGATAGGCAAAGCGAATCTAGAGTTTTGCTCGGTGACTGTCAACCGACTCGCAGCAATCATCGGGAATGGAACGGTTACGCCGGTTTGAGCTCGCCCCCACCAAGCGCCGCAGCAAGCGCCGCAGCAAGCCGCTAGGAATCGTTCCCAACGCCCCGTTTGACGCCAAGCCGCAGGCGACCGTGCCTGCTCGGGTTCGCCTTCCCCAACGCCTTTAATGAAAACAAAAAACTTCCGCCGCAGACTTCTGCCGCCCTGCTCAACCGCGAAAAGACCCCGCAAGCTGAGGGGAAAAGCCGCACCCAACGGTCGTGAAGAACCTGCTGGCAAGGCAAGCCGCACCGGTCTTGCCAAACATCCCTCCGCGATTTCCAGCAGACACGACCGATCCCCCCCCTCAGGCTAATTCCCTCCTCGATCCCAAGCCGATGCTAGACGAGATGCGAGGTCGCGCTCCAAGAAGGCCTTTTGTCCCAGACAATCGCCCAGCCCCCTGCTGCAAAACTTCATGAGGCTTTTACGATCACGACCGCACCACTCCAGCCGCGAACAGCGAAGCTTCGGTTTCAGCCTTGCGTGCTCGCTGGCGATGTGCTTCCTGATCAGCACGCCTCAAGTCTCGCAGGCCGACGTCTTTCGCTTGCTGCCCCGCGACCGTGATGCCATCCAGGTGCGGGTCGACCTGATCCAACAAGCCCAGCACGAAATCGATTGCGCCTATTACGCGGCCGACACCGGACGTGTTCCCGCGGCAATCCTGGCGCTGCTGATCGAAGCGGCACAGCGAGGCGTGCGTGTGCGACTGCTTGTCGATGGCTTGATGTCGCGACTGCCCATCGGACTGCACCGCGCTCTGCAAGCTCACGGCGTGGAGATCCATGTCTATCGGCCACCCGAGAACCTCTGCCCCTTATCGCTCAATCAGCGCATGCACGACAAACTGCTGATCGTCGATCGACACCATTTGGTGGTCGGCAGCCGAAACCTACAAGACGCCCACTTTGGCCAACGCTCACCGCAATTCATCGATTGCGATGCCTACATCAAAGGCCCCACGGCCGCTTGGGCGGCGGCCTATTATCAATGGCTGTGGAACCACGGTCACGTCCAATCCATGGCCTCGGTGAACGTGGTCGGCCAAACCATCACGCGACTCTTGCCGGCAACCGACAGCGTTTGGAAGGTGGCTTGGCAAAACGCCCATGGCGATGCCGATTACCTCCACCTGCTGCAAGCCTCACTGAATGCCCTGGAGCAACAAGGCTTCGTGCAACAGCACACCGGCCACTGCTGGTCAAACGGCTGCGACCCGCATGTCGACCTGGAGTTTGTCCATGAGTCGGATACCTCGAAGTCGCAGCGCGACCTCCAACGACGCCTGCTCAGCCTGATCCACAACGCCCAACATTCGATCCTGATTCAAACTCCCTATCCAGTCTTCGCACAACTCGACCTGCAAACAATCTTTGATGCCAGACAACGCAACGTCCGCGTGGTGATCTGCACCAATTCGCTCGCCAGCACCGACCGGCTGTCGACCTATTCGGCATTCGAAAATACCAAAGACATTTTGCTGGCAGCGGGTGTGGAGATTTACGAAATGCCGGGCCCCCATCACCTGCACAACAAGGCGGTGATTATCGATGATGCGATTTCGGTCGTCGGCAGCTACAACTTCGACGAACGCTCGGCACACCTCAACATGGAAGTCAGCGTGATCGCCTACGATGCGGCGACCGCGATGCAGTTGCGTCGCATCATCGAGTCACAAATGACAGGCGCCCACCGTGTCTTCTCAACACCGCGTCTGCTCGACCCACGAGCATGCGATGCCAGCCGAGCTCGACACTGGAAGATGCATTTCGGCCGCTTGCTCGCCCCGGCGATCCGCAGCCTGCTGTAAGCAGGCAGGCAGGAGTCCTCGGGTAAATGAGCCGCCTTGGCGATAGCCGCGGTTCCTGCATTCAACCGGGGCGAGCGTCCAAACGCCTAAGCAGCATTCTGTGGAATGATTCCTGCAAACCTGCTTAGCACCGAGACACCCACTACAGGCACTACGCCAGCTCGAAATAGTTCCACGGCGGCCGCTCACCGTTCTGCTTGACCAAACAACTCTGCCAAGCCAGCCGATTCTTGCCGGCAGTCTCCAGCTCGACGGTTTGAATAAACAGCGGGGACGCCAAGGCTTGCCAAACCGATTTTTGCGCCTCACCAAATTGCAGATGGACGCGGGCCTGCAGATCCAGCGTTTCGCCGACGTACCACACCTGCTGCTCATCGGAGAGAACGTACACGGCCGATTCGGGCGCGAAGTCGTCTCCCCGTACTTCGCCGAGCGGAAGCTTGGCCCCCAACCGCTGCGGCGGCACTAAGGCGGCAGCGCGGGTTCGCGCGACCTGAGCGGCGGCCCGCAACTGCAGCGCCGTCCAACGGTACTCGAAGGGCTGAAAGCCGGGTGCCAACCGGGCGGCCCGTTGATCGAAATCGGCCGCCAACTGCGGGTCGCAAAACAGATCGTCCAGACTATCAGCAAGGTCTTCGTTAAAAATCTGCTGCATCGCGATCTCACTGGCATAGGCATACCGATCGCAAGCTTGCCAATCGATCGTCGACCATTTCTCGATGGCAACGTCGGCCAAATGACCATCCTTACGAAGCTCGAACAACCGCTTGTTCCACGTCCAAGGCTGGCCCACCAAGGATCGCTCACGACAGGCAGCAATAAACCGCTGATTCAAATCGGGATCGGCGACCACTCGATCGATGGAGAAACCGCTGTGGGTTTCCTGAAACGCCTGTCGGACACCGCGCGCAGTCAGGTCGAGCTGCGTCTGCGCGTACCGCTGTTCGGTCGCCGCAACCCGCTGCCGCCGCGCCGCCTCGGCCGCACTGCCTTTACTTTTCTTGCCGCGTCGCTGCGAAGCCTCGCTGGGGGTCGTCTTCAGCGGTTCCGGACTGCCGTCCAAGCGGTCTCCCACGGCGATCGCTTCCAGCCGCTGCCGCCCGTGCTGCACGTACTCCTCGGACAAATCAAAGCCGCAGTACGAGCGTCCCAGCTTCTTCGCCACCGCCAACGTTGTCGCACTGCCCGAAAAAGGATCCAGCACCAGCTCGTCGGGCTCGCTGCAAACTCGGAGGATACGCCCCAGCAACTGCTCGGGCATCTGACAACCATGAAAACCGGCGCGCTCTTTAAAGGTCCCCGCTACCCGCGGGATGCACCAAGTATCTTCCCCAGCTGCAAAACTCTGCTGCAGCTCCTGTGGACGCAGCACAAAGGTGTTGTTGTCATCGACCACCATTTGCCCCGCCATGCCGGGCGGCCGAATCAACCACGTGTCATCGGGCAGCCGACCAGCCGGGTTTGCCCGGCGATCGTTGTAGACCAACTCGCGCGCCGAAGGGACGCGGTTATCCAAATCGTCTTCGCAAAAAGTAAACTGCTGCGGGTCTTTGACAAAGTGAAACAGATGCGCATGCGAGCGAGTGAACTTCCGCGAACAATTCACGCCAAACGTATAATACCAAATCACCCAACTACGACAGTGAAAGCCAACCTCCTGGCTGATGATTTTCAGCTCGGCAGCGTACTCGTCCCCAATCGCCAACCAAAACGTACCGTCGGGTTTGAGCACGCGATGCACCGCGGCGATCCACTGCCGTGACCAATCCAGATACTGCTGGTGCTCGACCGAATCATCGTAGACATCGTACCGATAACCGATGTTGAACGGCGGGTCGGCAAAAGCCAGATCGACTTGCCCCGCCGGCAAACGATTCATTTGCTCCACACAATCGCCATGCACGATCTGGTTCAAAGGAAGTTTCAAGGGCTGGTTCAAAGAAACGCTCATCGCGACACCAAGCAAGCGAATTAGACAAACTCGAATGCTAACCCCTGCGAGCGCGAAGCGCAAGTCCCTAACCACACGGCGCAAGCCTTCGACACCGCTATGCGTCGGGACGAGGCTCGTTCTTTGCCGTTAACAGTTCCGAGGCAACCAGCCAGTCTTCGCAGAGGGCGGGCCACTGGGAAACCGGATCGCCCGTTTGCCGCATTCCGTAGCCGTGCCCACCATTGCGGAACACATGCAGCTCACAGGGCACATCGACCCTCTTCATGGCAGCCATCAACAACGCCGACCCCACGGCACGCTCGGCGTCGTCGAAGGTGATGGCGATAAAGGCGGGCGGCGTCCCCGCGTCGACCACCACATGCTCGTCCAACTGCTGCGTCTTTTTGTCGAGCAAATAAGCGGGATAGATCGGAATCATAAAGTTCAATGCCGCACTGCCGCGGTCGATCTCGTCGACCGGATCGCTGTGGACTTGATCGCCATGCAGGCCCGCCATGACCGTCAAGTGACCGCCGGCGGAAAAACCTAACATGCCAACGCGGTTGGGATCGATTCCCCAATCTTCAGCGTGGGCGCGGACGCTGCGAATTGCTCGTTGAGCGTCGGCCAACGGTGCCGACTGCATGACCCCTTCACTGCGACGCGGGACGCGGTACTTCAAAAGCACCGCGGTGATGCCGATCGAATTCAACCATTCGCAAATTTCGGTGCCTTCGTGGTTGTAAGCCAAAATGTGGTATCCACCACCGGGAGCCACAATCACCGCCGTCCGCTTGGGATCGGGCTTGGCTGGCCGGTAAAGCGTCAGCGTGGGCCGGGAGACATCGGTCAAGCGAATCACCGGTTGGCTTTCCCCAGGTCGGCTAGGCAACGTGCGCTCGGGTCCGATCTCCCCGGTTTCTCCCGGTGCGGCGGTGGTCCACAGCGGCATTGTCGGACGCTCTTCCTGAGCCCCTACCGAGGACACGCCTACACTCCAAACACACAGGCAAACCGCACAAGTTAAGGTCCATCGAATCATCTGAAGAAGCGCTCCGCTAATCGGTCTGGGGATCACGAACGCGGACCACTTCGACGAAGTGCTTGGCCTCCACGTCCAGACAATCTTTTAGTTGGTGGCGGCACGAAATGCCACTCGCGACGACCGTTTCTCCGGCGGCGACCGCTTTCCGCACCGCGGGAAACAAGCGATCTTCGCCAACCTGCAACGACAGATCGTAATGTTCATACCCGAACGATCCGGCCATCCCGCAACACCCGGAGTCGACTTCGTGGCAGTCGGTCGCTTCCATGTCGTTAAACAACGCGAGCGTAGCGGCGGTTCCAAACACCGCCTTCTGGTGGCAATGCCCATGCAGCAACAATGTCTGTTGATCGCACTCCAGCGGTACCTGTTCCCGATGCAGAAATTGATCGATCATCACCACCCGATCCGCTACCCGCCGAGCGGCCGCCTGATCGTCGACCAGATCGGCCAAATCATCGATCAACGACGATGCACATGACGGTTCCAGGCAGATGATCGGCAACCCTTGGCGGGCGAAGACATCCAATTTCTGGAACAGCACTTCGCCATGCTGTTTGGCTTCGCGCACCAGCCCTTTCGACAGCCGCGGACGTTGGCAACAACCCGCCCTTGCCAACACGACTTCAAAACCGGCTGACTCCAGCAGCTCCAGCGCGGCACGCCCAATGGAAGGCTCGAAGAAATTGGCATACGTATCGTCGAACAGAACCACTTTGCCACGTGCGCGAGAACCGGTACGGACCGGTGTACGACGCAGCGACTGCTCAAGCGTTTCGGTTGCGAAAGAGGGCAGGGGACGCCGTCGGTCAATCCCCGTCAAGCGTTCCAGCACACGTCGACCACCGGGGATCAAGCTAGCCAAGTTCGTCAATCTTGCCGCGCTGCCAGCCAACCGGCGTGCGGCATCGGGCATGCGGCCCAGCAACTTCGCGGCCAACGAAATGCCCCGCTGATCGTGTCGCATCTGCAAAGCTTCGCTCTTTAACTTCGCCATGTCGACTGAGTTTGGACATTCGCTTTTGCAGGCTTTGCACGACAAGCACAACGCCAACACGTCATGGATGCCGTCGGACCCCAACGCGGCAACGGGGTCCTGGCCTAGTTGACCGGTCATCGCCATTCGCAACGCGTTAGCGCGACCACGCGTCGAATGCTGTTCATCGCGAGTGGCCATATAAGACGGACACATCGTGCCGCTGCCCAGCTTACGACAAGCCCCCACACCGTTGCATTGTTCGACGGCCAACTGCAAGCCACCTTGATCGGCATACCGATACAGCGAAGCGGCTTCCGCGGTGGCAGCGTGCTGTTGATAGTTCGGTTGCTGGTAACGCAGATTGTCGGTCAACGTTTGCGAGTCGATCACCTTGCCGGGGTTCATTAACCCGGCGGGATCGAACAGCGACTTGATTTCACGAAACGCCGCGTACAGTTCGTCGCCAAACATCGACGGCAGGTACTGCCCACGCAACTGCCCGTCGCCATGCTCGCCCGACCAAGAACCTCCGTACTCCATCACCCAAGCAAACGCCTGATCGGCAATCGCCTGCATCTTCAGCGCCTCGCCGGAGTGATGCAGGTCAAGCGCCGGCACCACATGCACCACACCGACCGAAGCGTGCGCGTACAGGCTCAGGCGGTCGATGCCGTGGGAGGTACACAGCTCACGAATCTTGGCGATGTACTCCGCCAGATACTGCGTTGGCACACAAGCATCTTCGATAAAATCGCGACCTTTGTTGGCCCCCTTTACATTGGAAATCAATCCCAACCCCAACTTGCGCGTTTCCCAGACGTCGCGAATGCCCTTGGCATCGGCAAACACCGGCCAGGAATAACCGATGCCTTGGCTTTGCATCGCCGCCGCAAAGGCCTCGCACCGCTGCTTGGCCTCGGCGGCATCGGCACCAAAGAACTCGACGATCTGAACTGCCTGCGGATCGCCTTGGACAAAGTAAGCCATGTCGCGCGTCGCCGGATTGATTTTGGCTTCACGCATCACAGTATCGTCCAGCAACTCCACCGTCGAAGGCTGATGGACCAGCATCTCATCGACGTGCCGCAGGGCGGCGATCAGATCGTCAAAGTGAACGACACAGACCGCGCTGGCAACGGGCAAGGGAGTTAAGCGGATCTTGGCGTCGAGCACCAACCCCAAGGTCCCTTCACTGCCAACGATCAAACGGGTCAAGTTCCATGGACGATGTCCTTGATTCTGCTCACGGCGAGGTCCAATGTCGCCGACGTAACCCGCCCCGTCGACGAACTCGTCAAGGTTATAGCCCGACACGCGACGTAACACCTTGGGGTAGCGGGCTAAGATTTCTTCGCGGTGCTCACCAATGATGGCCGCCACTCCACGGTACAACTCCGCTTCGCGTGGCGAGACGCCCTCTCCCGTGGCACGTTTTTCCCAAGTCGCTTCGTCGACCGTTTCGCAGTCACAGACCGTGCCGTCGCTCAATAGCACGCGGCAACTGAGCACGTGATCGATCGTCTTGCCATAGACCACGCTGCGGGTCCCGCACGTGTTGTTGCCGATCATGCCGCCGATCGTGGCTCTCGATCCGGTCGCGGGATCGGGGGCGAAGTGCAAGCGGTGCTCCGCCACTTGCGCATTCAATTGATCGCGCACGACACCGGGTTGCACCCGAGCCCACTGCTGGGCAACATTTACTTCCAGCACACGGTTCATGTACTTGGAAACATCCAGCACGATCCCCGGTCCGTAGGTCTGGCCCGACAACGATGTCGCACCACCGCGGGCTGTGATCGGAACCTGCAATCGCAACGCGATTTCCATCGTCCGCCGCACGTCCGCTTCATCAACAGGCACAACGACACAGCGAGGCACGATTTGAAACAGCGACGCATCGGTGGCGTAAACGGCACGCGAAACATCGTCGAAGTAAACGTCCCCGCGGACCGCTTGTTTCAACTCCCGTTCTAGATCCGCCAAATTAACGGCAATGGAAGGCTCAGTAGACGTCGGGGTCGGTGCGATTGTGGAATCAGTCACGTGCGGTGAATCGATAGAGATAGTCGGCGGTACGGATAATCAAGTCGTCTTCGATCACAGCCGGACTGGCCATCATTTGACCGTCCAACTGCGTTTCAAAGACTTGTTCGAATTCGGCACCGGGTCGAATGATCGTCACGACGCCCTCGTGATTCCCCAAAAACAAATGTCCGCCAGCCAACAGGGGCGACGCGGAATATTTCCCAGGCACACGTTTCTGATACAGCACCTCACCCGTGGCGACATCGGTGCAACAAAAAACGCCGTTGTCGGAAATGGTATAGACTCGCCCACCGTGGCCGAGCGGTGATGGCTTGGTGGGGGCTTGCCGTTTCATCCGCCATTTGATGTGCGTCGCCGTAACATCACCGCTGCCCGTCGGATCGACGGCAACTAATTCGGCTTGCATGAAGCCAGTGGCAAAGATCACCAAGCCCTGCTCATAAACGGCCATCGGCACAGTGGAAAAGCCTCTGCCATGATCCACGCGCCACAGTTCGGTGCCGTCCACCGGATCGTAGGCACAGGTCCACTGTGCGCCAGGAATGACCGCTTGCTCGCGGCCGTCGACAGTGATCAGCAAAGGCGTACTGTAAGCCTTCTGCTGATCGCCATCGGGAGCGCGCATCGGAGGTCGCTCGGTACGCCACAGTTGCTTACCCGTGGCAGGATCGAGCGCGACAATAAACTGATCATCGACACCATCACAAACCAACAACAGACGATTCCGAACCAGCACGGGAGAACTTCCGGGACCGACACTGTGGATTAATGGAATTCGGTTTTCCCAAACCGTTTCACCGGTCTGGGCATCGAGGCACCACGTACCGTAAGTCCCGAAGTGACAGTAGACCCGGCCATCGTGCAGCGTCGGTGTCGGCGATGCAAAGGAATTGGTCGCGTGAATCGGATCGGGCGATTCGACATGAGCCAGCGTCCGCTGTAGCAAGACCTCGCCGGTGGCTGCATCCAAACAAACGACGGACAAAACAATGTTGCCAGCAATGGTCTTGGTGTCATTCTTGGGGTCGACCTTCAGGGCCGCGGCGATCTGCTCTTCGGTGGCCTCGCTCGTTTCCGCCGTCGTCACCCAGATCCGACCATCGGCAATCACCGGCGACGACCAACCGGTGCCGGTGATCGGCTGCTTCCAAACCAATCCCTGCTGTTCGCCGAACTCCAGCGGCACCTTTGCTTCCACCGCTGCATGCCCATCGCCGGCGGGACCGCGAAATTGTGGCCAACTCGTTTCGGCCGCGGGCGCTGACAGGAAAGCAGAAAACAGGCTAAGCATTGTCAGCCACACAGCACGACCGTTCAGCCGCTTAACACTATGGACAAGGGAGGCGGGGATTTGCATGGCAGGCATCGGGGAAAGGGAGGGAGTCTAAAAGCCAAAGTCAACCGCAGGCATTCCGTATTCGACTCTTCAGCGTAACCGCTGCGGACGCCATGAAAAAGCTGTCCGGCCCGCGAGGGCGGTACAATCGACAAATTGCGATCAACCGTCCAAACGTTCGGGTGAATTTGTCTCCCCTGATCACCGACAGTATCATAGGGTTGTGCAGTCTTGATTGCTGGCTAGCTGGATTGCTGGCTGGGTGGCTGTCCGCTCCCGCCCCAGCAATTTTCCTCTGAAATCCCCCCCGCACGGAAGATGTTGCTTTATGCTTCCCTCTCGGTTGCCAGCCATGACTCCATTGCCACGCTTGCTGACCGCGGTGCTCATCCTGGGCTGGTTGGGTCCGGCGATTGACGCCGCCGAACCGAGCGTCGACTTTAATAACGACATTCGCCCGATCCTGTCGAACCATTGCTTTGCCTGCCATGGGCCGGACGAGGAACATCGCGACTCCGGCTTGCGGCTTGACACCGAAGAAGGGCTGTTCACCGTCGTCACCGCTGGTGATCCGGCGACGAGCGATTTGCTGGACCGCGTCTTGGCGACCGATCCCGACGTGGTGATGCCGCCGCCACGACACCACAAACCGTTGACCAAGGCACAGCAGAACAAACTACGGCAGTGGATCGAGCAAGGTGCGGCTTACCAGGCGCACTGGTCGTTCTCCCCCCCGGCGATTGATCAGCAGACAGCGACCACGGCGACGATTGACGGCTTCATCGATCAACGCCTTGCCGCAGAGAAATTGCCAGCCAACGGCCCTGAGGACCCTCGCCGCTTACTGCGACGCGTGACGTTTGACTTGACCGGTTTGCCACCGACGGTCGAACAGGTCGAGCAGTTTGCCGCCGACCCATCCGACCAGGCCTGGGAAGACGCCGTCGATCGCCTGCTCGCGTCGCCCCGCCATGGCGAACACATGGCAAGGTTCTGGCTGGACCTTGTCCGCTACGGGGATACGCACGGTCTGCATCTGGACAACTATCGCGAGATGTGGCCGTATCGCGACTGGGTGATCCACGCCTTTAACGACAATAAACCCTACGATGTTTTTGTGACCGAACAGTTGGCTGGCGACTTGCTGCCCGACGCCACGCTCGACCAACAGATCGCCAGCGGTTTCAATCGCTTGAACGTCACGACCAGCGAAGGAGGCTCAATTTACGACGAAGTCTTCTTTCGAAATGTCGTCGATCGCGTGGACGCGTTTGGAACGGTTTTTCTGGGACTGACCACGCAGTGTGCGGTCTGCCACGATCACAAGTTCGACCCGATCACGCAGCGCGATTACTACTCGCTGTATGCGTTCTTTAACAGCCTCGACGGCCGCGCACTGGACGGCAACAAAAAAGACCACCCGCCCAACGTTCGCGTCCCGCAACCCTCCGACGAAGCGGAATTGGCCAGCATTGCCGCGGCACTGGCCGACCTGCAACGGGAAGCTCACGCACCGATCGAAAGCGTCGATGCCGAGCAACGCCGCTGGGAACAAACATTGGCCGGAGGCAACGAAGTCCGCTGGCATGGGTTACAGCCCGATCAGTTTTCGTTGACCAAAGAGTCACCGCTGACGCTGGAAAAATTGGAAGATGGCACACTGCAAGCCAGCGGCACGCCCGCGGCAACCGACACCCTAACCGTCGAAGCCCCGCTGCCTGACCAAAGTGACTTGCGGTTGCTGCAACTGGAAGTCCTCACCGATGGCCCTGAAGGACTCGCCGGTTTGTCGACCAATGGAAACGCAGTGCTGTCAGAAATCGAAGTCGAAACGAAGTCGGCGGCGACCGGCAACGAGTGGTTGCCGATCAAATGGGCGTATGGTGAAGCCGACTATGAACAGCCCGACGGCAAGTTCGCGCTGGCGTTCGCGATCGATGGCAAAGTGGTCGCCGATGAGGGCTGGGCGATCGGCGGACACCTACAACCCGGTCCGCGGACCGCTTGGCTTGCCTCCAGCGGCCGGCTGTCCGAAGGGGGCGAGGCGCGGCTTCGCGTCAAACTGAAATTCGAGTCGCAGTGGGCCGGCCATCAGTTCGGTCGCGTTCGCTTGTCGGTCAGCAACCAAATTCCTCAAGCGGCTCCCGAGAAACAGTTGCAGCAGTCGCCGTGGCATCTGGCCGGTCCGTTTCCCGTGGAAAGTGCTCGCCCTGGATACGACCGCGAGATCGGTTCGCTGCAAGGGCCACTGCAACCGTCCGAACCCATCCGGTATCGCGATCAAGATTTTGCTTGGCATCCCCAAGCGGAGTTCGGCGATGCGGTGGCCAATTCGCTGCCTGTGATTACCGACCAACCGTCGGTGGTGTTGCTGCATCGCAAGCTGGTCGCCCCCACGGCACAGCAGGTGGCGCTGCTGCTCGGAACCGATGACGGCGTCCAAGTCTGGTTGAACGGCAAAAAAGTTGGCGAAGTCGATCAGCCGCGGCCGTTGGTGCCGATGCAGAACGAGTACACGCTCGATCTACAGGCCGGCGACAACCATCTGTATTTGAAAATCGTGAACCATGCCGATGACTCGGGTTTTTCCTATGCGCTGCGATCCCCGGCTGCCGTCATCCCCGAAGCCCTACTGGCCGCCGCCAAACAACCACCTGGCGAGCGCACCGAGAACCAAACCGCCGCGCTACGCAGTTACTTCCGCCAAGTCGTCTGCCTGCACCCCGACTGGCTGGCACTCCAAGACGAACAAGCGGGCCTGATCAAGCAACGCCAAAAAATCCAGAAACAGATGCCCGTGACCTTGGTCTGGAAAGAAACCAGCGAGCCGCGTGAGGCGCATGTGATGCAGCGCGGCCAATACGACCAACCTGGCGACACGGTTCACCGTCGCGTGCCGGAGTTCTTGCCGCCGCTGTCCGAGCAGGCGCCTGCCGATCGCCTGGGGCTGGCGCAGTGGCTGTTCTCGCCCGAACATCCGTTGACGGCCCGCGTGGCGGTCAATCGCTTGTGGCAACAACTGTTCGGAACCGGCATCGTCAAAACCAGCGAAGATTTTGGCTCGCAAGGCGACCAGCCCAGTCATCCGCAGTTGCTGGATTATTTGGCGATCGAGTTTCGTGACAGTGGCTGGGACATGAAGCGCATGCTGAAGCAGATCGTGCTCTCGGACGCTTATCGACGCAGCGGTCAGGTGACGCCGAAAATCCAAGCCCTCGATCCCACGAATCGGTTGCTCGCACGCGGCCCCCGCTATCGACTCGATGCGGAAATGCTTCGCGACCAGGCGTTGTCGCTCAGCGGTCTGTTGGTCGAAAAAACCGGCGGTCCGAGTGTCAAACCGCCGCAGCCCGACGGGCTGTGGTTCGCTGTCGGCTATTCCGGCAGTAACACGGTGCGGTTCAAAGCCGACACCGGATCGAAGGTCCTTCGACGTAGCGTCTACACCTTCTGGAAACGGACCAGCGCGCCGCCGCAAATGTCGACGTTCGACGCACCAAGTCGTGAATCGTGTACCGCTCGGCGGGAACGCACCAACACGCCGCTGCAAGCGCTGCTGCTGATGAACGAGCAACAGTATGTCGCAGCAGCCAAGCGACTCGCGGCATCCACGCTGGACAACGACCTGCCGACCGAACAGCGGATGCGAGCTCTCTTCGAACGGATGACTTTCCGCCAACCAAACGATAACGAACAGAAAGAACTGCTGTCGGTGCTGGCCGACACGCGGACGATTTATCAAGCCGACTTGGCGGCGGCCCAGGCTTTGGTGGATGCCGAAAACGCCGACTTGGCGGCCTGGACGATTGTCGCCAACCTGCTACTAAATCTGGACGAAGTCGTCAGCAAATAAGACTCACCTGGGAATGCTCGGACCATGAACGACCTGACACGCCGCCACTTCTTTTCACGCACCTCGGCAGGTTTGGGGGCCGCTGCGCTCGCCTCGCTGGAAGGCACCGCGGCCCAGGCCAGTCCGTCGGCTTCGCCAACGCGCGTGGGAGGCTTGCCCGAATTGCCGCACCATCAGCCGAAAGCCAAACGTGCGATCTATTTGTTCATGTCGGGTGCGCCCAGCCAAATGGATATGTGGGATCACAAGCCCGCGATGGCCGATTGGTACGACAAAGACTTGCCGGAGTCGATTCGTCAGGGTCAGCGGTTGACCACGATGACCAGCGGACAATCGCGATTCCCGATCGCGCCGAGCATCTACAAGTTCGCACCTCATGGCAAGAACGGCACGATGGTCAGCGAACTGCTGCCTCACATGGCTCGCAAGGTCGACGACATCGCGCTGGTGCGGTCGATGTACACCGAAGCAATCAATCACGACCCGGCGATTACTTACATTTGCACCGGAGATCAGTTACCAGGCAAAGCCAGCCTGGGCGCGTGGCTGAATTACGGATTGGGAACGGAGAATGAAAACCTGCCGGCGTTCCTCGTCATGACCGCCAGTTGGTCGGGACGCAAACAAGCTCAGGCACTGTACAACCGGCTGTGGGGCAATGGCTTTTTGCCCAGCAAGTACCAAGGCGTCGCGCTCCGCAGTTCGGGTGACCCCGTGCTGTATCTGTCCAATCCGGACGGAGTCAGCAGCGCCGTGCGGCGGCGGATGCTCGACTCGCTCGGTCGGTTGAATCAGGAGGAACTGACGCGAACCGCCGACCCCGAAACGGCAGCTCGTATTGCCCAGTACGAGATGGCCTTCCGGATGCAAAGCAGTGTCCCCGATCTGACCAATATTTCTGACGAGCCGCAGCATGTGCTTGACCTGTACGGTCCCGATGTGACCACGCCGGGGAGCTTTGCCCATTGCTGTTTGATGTCGCGCCGGATGGCGGAACGAGGCGTCCGCTTTACTCAAATCTTCCATCGCGGTTGGGATCAACATGGCAACTTGACCGGTGACCTGCCGAAGCAGTGCCGCGACGTCGACCAACCGTCGGCAGGCCTGCTGACCGACCTTCAGCAACGGGGCCTGCTCGATGACACTCTGGTGGTGTGGGGCGGTGAGTTTGGACGGACCATCTATTGCCAAGGCGGCCTGAGCAAGACCAACTACGGCCGCGACCATCACCCGAAATGCTTCACGATTTGGCTGGCAGGTGCGGGCATCAAAAAAGGGATCGTGCATGGCGAAACGGATGAATTCAGTTACAACATCGTCCGCGACGGCGTCCACATCCGTGACTTGAACGCCACGATCTTGCACCTATTGGGGATCGATCACGAACGTTTCGTGTTTCCCTTCAAAGGCCTCGACCAACGACTGACGGGCGTCGAACACGCTCAACCGATCGACGCAATCCTCTCCTGACTTTGGCAATAACTTCATGACTTGGCTGCTTCGATTGGTGCTGTCGGTAACGCTCGTTGGCGGTTTGGTGACGCCTGCCCACGGCGAGGAAACGTCCTACGACTTAGTCATCTATGGCGGCACTTCCGCCGGGATCGCGGCGGCGGTTCAAGGCAAGCGGATGGGGCTGTCGGTGCTGGTGATTGAACCAAGCACGCGAATCGGCGGCTTGACCACCGGAGGCCTGGGCCAGACCGATATCGGGAACAAGGCCGTTATCGGCGGCATTGCACGTGAGTTCTACCGTGACATCGCCAAGCACTATCAACAGGCCGAAGCATGGAAGTGGCAATCGCTCGAGCAATATCGTAGCGGCGGCCAATCTCGGACCGCCGCGGGCGAAGCGACGATGTGGACCTTCGAACCTCACGCGGCCCTGAAGGTCTACCAAGACTGGATCGATCGAGAATCGATTCCGGTCGTCTACGCACAGCGGCTCGATCGGCGGTCCGGTGTGGCGATGACGCGTTCCAGACCTGCCAGGATCCTGGCCCTGCGTATGGAATCAGGCGAAACCTACCGCGGCAAAATGTTCATCGATGCGACTTACGAAGGCGATTTGATGGCGACTGCCGGCGTCTCCTGGACGCTCGGACGCGAAGCCAACGCACAATACGGCGAAACGCTCAATGGCGTCCAAACCCAACAAGCCAAAAGTCACCAATTGCGCCGTGGCATCGATCCGTATGTCGTCGCTGGCGATCCCGGAAGCGGATGGCTGCCGCATATCGATCCCGCCGGACCAGGCGAAGAAGGCTCGGCCGATCACCGCATTCAAGCCTACTGCTTTCGCATGTGCTTGACCGATCACCCCGAAAACCAAATTCCGTTTCATCAACCCGAGGGTTACGATCCACTGTGGTACGAGTTACTGCTGCGGAATTTCGAAGCGGGTGAACGAAGCGTGCCGTGGATCAATTCGGCCATGCCCAATCGCAAAACCGACACCAATAATCGACTCGGGTTCTCCACCGACTTTATCGGGCAAAATTACGAATACCCCACCGCCAGCTACGAAGCACGAGAACAGATCGTCGCTCGGCACCTGCTGTATCAACAGGGCTTGATGTGGACGCTGGCCAATCATCCGCGGGTTCCCGATTCGGTTCGCCAGCAGGTTTCCAAATGGGGCCTGTGCAAGGACGAATTCACCGCAGGCAATGGCTGGCAATCGCAGCTCTACATTCGCGAAGCCCGACGGATGGTCGGTGACTATGTGATGACGCAGAAAAACTGCCAGGGCTTGGCGGTCGAAGATCCCGTGGGCATGGCGGCTTACACCATGGATTCGCATAACCAACAAAGGTATGTCGACGAACAGGGGCACGTCCGCAACGAAGGCGACGTGCAGGTGGGGGGCTTTCCGCCGTATGGCATCAGCTATCGAGCCATCCTTCCGCAACGCGAAGAGGTCTCGAACCTGTCTGTCCCGGTGTGCTTGTCCGCCTCGCACATTGCCTTCGGGTCGATCCGCATGGAGCCGGTTTTCATGGTGCTAGGACAATCGGCCGCCACCGCCGCGGCACTAGCGATCGCCAATCAGCAATCACTGCATCAAGTGGACTATGAGAAACTACGCGAGCGTTTGCTGGCCGATCAACAAGTCCTGCAATACCAAGGCGCCAAACCCGCCGTCGGTATCGCCGTCAAATCGCTTGAGGGAATCGTCATCGATAACACGCAAGCCGAAACGATCGGTAATTGGGTCAGTGGCAACACCACGACGCCATTTGTCGGCACGAATTACCTCCATGACAACGACACCGATAAAGGACATTGCAGCGTTCGCTTTTCAGCGGAACTGCCCGCTGCAGGTCGGTACACTGTCCGGATTGCCTGGCCCAAGCATGCGAACCGTGCCACCAACACCCGCGTGCGCATTTATACGGCCGACGAGCCTGCGGAACTTGTGCTGCTGAACCAACAAGCCGGTGACCCGGCAGAACCCTTTCTGTCCGTCGGCACGTTCGCATTCGACAAACAAGCCAAAGTCGAAATCGAAAACGCCGGATCCGATGGCTACGTCATCGCCGATGCCGTGCAATTCCTGGCAGCCAAAGCAGACTCCACAGTGGCAAATTGATTTTCGCGGCAGACCTGACCAACCGGGGTACGGGCCGAAGCGGTAAATCGTCAAGCCAGCTAGAATGAGGCGATTCAAAACATCGCAGGCAACCGGAATGGGACGTGGAACTCGATCAGCTAAGCCACTTTTTACGCGTCGCGGCGCTGGGCAGTTTCACGCGTGCGGCAGAAGAAATCGGACTCTCGCAGTCGGCTCTCAGCCGTTCCATCCAGCGTCTCGAAGAAGAGTTGGGCCAACCGGTACTGGAACGCAAGACGCGTTCGGTGGGGCTGACCGACGCCGGTTTGCTCTTGCAGGCGCGCGCACAACAAGTCCTGACGATGATCGACGATGTCAAGGCCGAGATCAGTGATGACGGCCAAAGCGGACGCATTCGCGTGGGTGCCATCCCGACCATCGCCCCTTACTTTCTCCCCGACCTGTTGCGGAAATTCTCCCATGCCTATCCAGACGCCTCGATTATCGTGCAAGAGGAAACAACGGAGAAGCTTCTGAAACGCTGTACCGATGGCGAGCTCGACGTGGCGATCCTGGCGCTGCCGGCCCCCGTTAAGTACTTGGAGGTCGAAGAACTGTTCGACGAAGAGTTGCTGCTGGTGCTTCCGCCGGCTCATCCCCTGGCAGCCAAGAAGCAAATCCGGCTGAGCGATGTCGAGCCCTATCCGTTTGTCTTATTGGACGAAGCACATTGCTTGTCCGATAACATTGTCTCGTTCTGTCGACAACGTTCGGTGCATCCGGTCACGGTCGAGCACACCAGCCAACTGGCGATGGTGCAGGAACTGGTCTCTCTTGCACACGGCGTCTCGATGATTCCCAAAATGGCCGAACGTCTGGACCAGACCGATCGTCGGCTGTATCGCTCCCTAAGCGGAATCCGGCCGAAACGAACCGTTGCCGTCATCTGGAATCCTTACCGCTTCCAAAGCCGCTTGGTAGAAGCCTTCAAGGAATGCCTCCGGCGACATCGCATACCCGATTAATGGGTTGCCTACCGACGTGCGCAGCCACACGTGACCTCAGCCACCGATCTGGTACATCGCTCGCTGCGGTTGCTGAAAGCCTGGCTGCTGGATTAAATGCCCGGCCTGCTTGGCGGCTAGACATTCTCGAACGGTGCGGAGAATCTGCACATCCGACTGGCCGCTTCGCAGTCCTGCTCGCAATGACCACTCCTGCTGTGAAAACAGACAGTTCCGTAGCGCCCCTTCCGCGGTCAGCCGCAATCGATCGCACTGACCACAAAAAGGCTTCGTCACCGGGCGGATCAGCCCGACACGCTGACCGGCGGGGAAAAGATAGTCGGTTGCCGGCTGTGCTGCGGTGCGTCGACCAACGGGCGTTGCGTTACCAAAGGTCGGTTCCAGCAACCGCAACAGGTCGTCCCCGGCAAGCACTTGCCCGGCGTCCCAGCCCCGTTCCGCATCGAGCGGCATGAACTCAATAAACCGCAGCGTCAGATTCCGCGCCGCGGCGAACTCGACCAACGCGACCGCCTCTTCCTCGACAATCCCGCGAATCGCCAACGCATTCAGGCGAACTTCTTGAAACTCCGCCTCCAGCGCCGCATCGATGCCGGCCAACACTCGATCAAGTCCCTGTCGGCGGCTGATTTTTTCAAAAGTCGCTTCGCGAAGTGTATCAAGGCTGATGTTCAAACGCTGCAGACCGGCCGCTCGCAACGCGGAAGCTTGCTCGGACAGCAAAATCCCATTGGTCGTCAGCGCCACATCTTCGATGCCGGGAATGGCCACAAGTTGTTGCACCAATTGCGGCAAGTCTTTCCGCACCAGAGGTTCGCCACCGGTCAGCCGCAAATTTTGAATACCGACCGTCGCGAGGAGGGCGACCAACCGATGAATCTCTTCGAAAGAGAGGATCTGCTGTTTGGGCAAAAACGAGACGTTCTCCGCCGGCATGCAGTAAAAGCAGCGGATGTTGCAACGGTCGGTGACGCTGATGCGGAGGCTGCGGTGTGTCCGGCCAAAGCCGTCGATCAACTGCACCGGTCCACCATCGATGGCAACCGATTCGTGAGCAGCGTTGGTTAGCGAGTCATCAGTAGCGGTCATCAGGATCGGCAATGTCGGGCAAGCGGTTCTAAAACGGTAATTGATGTCGGCCATCGGCGAAAGTCAGCTCGATCGGATCCGCTGCGACCTCACAACGTGGATGGTCTTTTAATTCATCCGCCAAGTCGGGCGTCACATACAGACTATCTAAACACAAGGTGTTCGGTATGAACATCCACCGCTCCCACCCAAACCGTTCCCCAATCGTCCGCACCACGGCTTGGTGATCGGCCAGGGTTGCCGGAATCTTGGCGCGAGACATCTCGCCGGTCGTCAACACATTAATCAGTGTCTTGGATTCATCGATCGCGTCGCGCAGGGATTGACTAATAAAGTCCGCCAGTCCGACACCGATCGCGTTACCTTTCGAAGCGGCGGCCAACTCCAAGGCGGCGATGATGCCTACTTCCGGGCGTTCTACATCTTCAAAACCGCGCACCCCACGACGGCCGATCACGTTGGTGTCCATGCCGGTCCCGCTGAAGGTCTTGCCAATCGAGTCCACCACCAAAACATTTAGCTTGCTGACCGGCAGGGTCGGAAAGTACTCGCGATGCCGGTTCAACAAATCGGGCTCGCGCCGCAGGATGTCCTCCGGTGCAATAGCATGCATTTCGGCAGTGTCGTCGTTTCCGTCTTCTAAAATGGCCACCCCGGCCAGGACCTTGCCACTAGCAAGCACGCATTCCCCCATTTCGAGCAGCATGTCCTTCATCACCGGCGTTGGTGCCGAATGAAAGGTTTCGGCGGAGCGAATTTTCCCCATTCCGACGACCATCATTTTGGTCAGACCGCTTTGCACCGGCCCTGAGAAGCAGGTGTGAAGCTTGATGCGGTTGACCACCAACACGCCATCGGATTGATAACAGTGTCGATCCATGTAGACCGAACCGGTCGCGACGTCGCCTAATTTGACAACTTCCATACTGGAGCGAATGGGCATTCCCATGGCCGCTTCGGTCAGTCCCAGCGATTCGACCATCTGCTGTTGGCCCGCCGCGGTGGCTCCGTTGTGCGACCCCATGGCGGGCACAATAAAGGGTCGTGCGCCGCGACTTTTCAGCCAATCGCCGCACGTCCGGATGATCGTTGGCAGGTTGCGAATCCCTCGACTACCAACGGTGATTGCCACCTCACCCTGCGGAACGACAAGCTGTAGTCGCTCTAATTCGTCGACTACCGCGGCCGCCACATCCGCGAGCGGGCGCGTGTGCAGTCGCTGCTGGACATGATAAAGCCGCACAAAGTTACCTCATGAAGGGTCAGGAGCCTCCACAGGTTCAAGCAAACGAGCACGAATGCGATTGCCTTGTTCCTGAAAGTCTCCGTTCGTTTTATACAATTCCTCAGCACGTTCTAGATTGTCCAGACGCTCCATCGTCCGAGCCAAATTATACCGCGCCAAAGGATACCAACGGCCTGCGTCGGGATCCTGCAAGACGCGGTCATCCAGCCACTTCTCGGCCGTTTCCCAGCGTCCTTCTTCGACGTGCATTAACCCGATCCAAAATGTGGCCGTTCGTTTCGTCGCCCGCAGCAGCTCCTGCATCAGCATGATCCGTCGCTCGTACATCTGCTGTTCCTCGCCAGGCTGTCGCCGCAGGTCGTACTGCTTCTGAAGTTCCACATCCAGCCCCAGATCGGCCAACTCAAACTCGGGACGACGCAGATTCATATACAGCACTCGAGCCCCGGTGATGCCTTCCTCTTCATCACTATCGAAGACTCCCTCGAGATGCCGCCAGCGTGCGCGGCCCAAATTCGAGCGTTCGTCAAACAATCCCCATTGAATGTAGTACCACTGGTACAGCCTGATGTCGTCGCGCATCGCACCGGCGATCGCCTGTTGATACGCCCGAGCCTGCAGCGGCATCTGCCACAAGCGGACACCGGCGACCCCGCTAACCGCGTCAAGTCGCTCCGCTAGAGGGACCGCATCGAGAAAAAGGTTCATCCGGTAATCGCCCGTCAGCGACTGCGTGAGCAAATGCATGCGTTCGCTGAGCAACTCCGGCGTGGCATCGAGCAGGACGATACACTGCTGCACATCACGATTGGTGTAGGGATAATCAAAGACGCCGGGCACCTTCAACCGTCGCAGAACGCTGGCGTCTTGGCGCGCCTCTTGCAATGTGGCGATCCCCGCTTCGTCTGGGCCGGGCACCGGTAATCCCAACGCGGTATCAAACAGAAAAATTTGCTCCCCGATCAACACGCCACACATCCATGGCTGCGGCTCGCTCGCTTCCTGACTGGGGATCGCCAGCATGCAAGCGTCCAACCCGGCATGGCGACACAACTGCAAGAATAGATCGGCGCGTTGCCAGGGATCACCAACACCGCGCCACAGGGTTTCCCAGGAGGTCTGCCGATATCCAGGTCCGCGGAACTCCAAACCGGCGGGCATCTTGGGAGCGGGTGGAGCCGGAGCATTCAGGTTCAGTGGTTCGAGCTGAGTGTTTCGGATAACCCAGTCGAATAATCGCGTGGCAGCTTGAAGTTGGTATTGCTGCTCGGCTGGCAAAGCCTCCGCAGCGACGCGGCTTTCCAACCAAGGGTCCAAGTCCGTCCGATCGAGCACACTGTCCTTGATACGATGCAGCAAATACTGCAAACGAAAGTGCCTCACATCTTCGGTTAAAAACTCTCGATTGGAGATCGCCTGCGCAGCCTGGTCCGGCGGCAGGATCCGCTTCCATGACGCCAACAATTCTGTCGGCAACGGGCGATCGTCTGCCGTTTGATTTTCGCGCCAAGCGTTCAGGTGATAGTTAATCTGATTCGCAGCCGCCTCCAAATCCGATTCGCCGATCCGCGTGAACAGCGTGTGTGCCTCGCGCAGGTGGTCGACGGTGGTCGCGGTTTCAACCCGTTGCTGCTGCCGGGTTTTAATTGCCCGCAGCGCATCGGAACGACTCTCGCAACCGAGTACGATCGCAAAGGTCGACAAGCCACACGCGAAGAGCAGCCCACGCACGGCGACAGACGATTTAGAGAAAGCCAAAGAGTTGTCCCTGATGGTCATAGGTCGAGTTCCTCGACAGTTTTTCGCAGCCGAAGCAAGCGGTGAATCAAAGCGGAAAAATCGGCCAGCGGAATCATGTTGGGTCCATCACTGGGTGATTTCGCCGGTTCGGGGTGGGTTTCAAAAAAGAGGGCGTCCACACCAATCGCAATCGCAGCCCGCGCCAGCGGCTCCACCATCTCGCGGTTACCGCCCGTCGCCCCTCCCAAACCGCCGGGGCGCTGGACACTGTGCGTGGCATCAAAAACGACCGGCACGCCTAGGCTGCGCATCAACGGCAAGGACTGCATGTCGTTCACCAAGCGTCCATAACCAAAGAAGGTACCTCGTTCGCACAACAACACGCCACCGGCGCCGCTACCTTGCAGTTTCTGGACGACGTACTGCATGTCTTCCGGTGCCATGAACTGGCCTTTCTTCACGTTCACCGGCTTGCCCGTAGAAGCAGCCGCGACCAGCAGATCGGTTTGACGAGCCAAGAATGCGGGGACTTGCAATAGACTGCAGACCTCGGCCACCTGCGCGGCCTGTTCGGGCAGATGGATGTCGGTCGTTGTCGGCAACCCCGTCTCTGCCGTCACGTCGGCCAACATCCGCAAACCTTCCTCGATCCCCGGACCTCGGCGAGCCGCCAAACTGGTCCGGTTGGCTTTATCGAACGAGGCCTTAAACACCACGTTTACCTCGGCTTGCTCACCCAGGGCGCGCAGGTGCTGGGCGATCGCGAGCGTTTGATCGCGAGTCTCCAGAACACAGGGACCTGCGATCAGCAGCAGCGGTTGACCCCGTCCACATTGATAATCACCCACGGCAACAGACGGCATCGTCGGGGTAGGGCAGGGCGTGGAACCTGAATCGGACAAGCTAACTCCAGCGGCGGTTCGAGTCGTGACGTTGAGTTCGTGACGTTGAGTGGAAAGAAGAGGAATTAAGGTTGCGTGGTCGGCATGCGCAACGTCAATCGCTCGGGCAAACATTCGACCTGCAACGGTAACCGCCCCGCATAGTCACCGTCCAGTTGGTAAGAAACGCGCGCGTCGGACCACACGTACCACTCGCGACCGGTCCGTTGAACGATATCCTTCCATCGCAGGTGTTGCTTCAACCATGCTCCCACGACGTAGCGAACGGTGGAGAGAGACGACCCATACCGCAAACCGACCAGATCCAAACGTGCATCATCTCCGCATGCCGTTGGCTGAATACTCAGCCCCCCTCCGTAGCAAGGAAGATTGAAAAACATCACCCAACGATACTCCTCCCCCGCAACACCAAGCGACGATCCGCTCTCGGAGCGATCCGCGAGTGCCATTGTCATCGGTGACTCCGGGGGTGGTTGGGAAGAAAGATAAACGGCTGGGTATTTATACTTACGTACCGCACGGGCAATCGGTTTGAAGTAGCTCCAACGGGCAATGTGTCCGCGACGCGTCAGATGCATCCCGCGGACGACTTCGGCGTCAAATCCACAGGTGGCCATGACCAAGAACAGCTTGCCATTTGCCCGGCCAGCATCGAATCGTCGAATAGTGCCATGAAGGATCGTCTCGGCCGCCGCGACCGGATCGCTGGTATAGCCAAAATGCCGCGCCAAGAGGTTTTCGGTCCCCATTGGAAAGGGAACCAGCGGCGTTCCGACAGGCAACCGATCGGCAATCAGACTGATCGTACCGTCTCCACCGGCGGGAACGACCGCCCGCAGCTCCGCCGGACCGGACTGCTCCACACACCGAGCAATTTCCCCTAAGTCATTCGAGTGAATGACGTTACAGCCACGGCCCCGCAACCGCTCGATCAACTGGGGGATCTTGTGCGGGGTTCGACCGCTCCCCGCCTTGGGACTGGTGCAGACCACCACCGTGCCAGCCTCGCGCGGACTAGGCAATCGGTCCGATACCGAGTTTTCAGAATCATTCGGCGGCGAGTTCAATTTTGCGACCTATATTTCTGCGTGTTCTAATTCGCCGGGATGAAAAAATTTCGGCAAGATTAAGAGCACACCAGGTTGGTCGGCGGCGAGCCTGCCAACCCCATTGAACCCCCACGAAATGTAGAGCCTGTTGCTGTGAACATCTTGCGCCGTTACTGGGTCGTTGGACTTGTACTAGCGATGGTGGTGATTCACGCCGCCATCATTAGTTACGTCCGCAGCCAAGTTGCACGGCTAAAGAATATCAAATCCTCCACCGTTGCGGTGGGCACCTTTCGCTTTCAATCGGTCGACGACATCTCGAAGGTTTATTCCTTCCAGTTGCACGCGGTCATCGATCCCGATCGTCGGCATTTTGCGGAAGAGCGACTGGGGCAAAAAGAACTCGAAATCCACGAAGCGATTGAGCAATTGCTGCGACAAGCGCCTCTCGAACTGCTGCAGGATCCAGCTCAAACGATCCTCCGGGACCGTTTGATGGAAGTCATTCTCGGCCAACTCGCCGAACCGGTGGTGCAGCGAGTGGTGATCGTCGACTGGCTGGAACTACCTGCCGGCAGCGTGACAACGCTGCCGCCCTCGATCCAAACCGCCGACGGAAACTTCACGGCGCGCCGTTAAAGCGCCGTCCGCACCTACCAAATCCGGACGCGCTGCGCTGGCGGGATGAACATCGGACTGCCTGCTTTAATGCCAAAGGCTTCATAGAAAGCATCCATGTTGCTGACGATCCCATTGACGCGATATTGGCTGGGCGAATGGGGATCGACCATCAAGCGTCGACGCAACTCGGGCTCTCGATATAAGCGTCGCCAAATCTGTGCCCAACCGAGAAAGAACCGCTGATCACCGGTTAAGCCATCGATCACCGGTGCCGGTTTGCCATCGAGCGACAGCCGATAGGCATGGTAAGCCACGCTCAGTCCTCCGAGGTCGCCGATGTTTTCGCCGAGAGTCAACTCACCGTTGACCTGCATATCGTCCAACGGCTTGAAACCGTTGTATTGATCGACCAGCCCGGCGGCTCGTTGTTCGAATTCGGTGCGATCCTCGGTGGTCCACCAATCGCGCAGGTTACCGCTGCCATCGTACTGGCTGCCTTTGTCGTCAAACCCATGACTCAGTTCATGCCCAATGACCGCCCCGATTCCGCCATAGTTCACCGCATCGTCGGCAGCCATGTTGAAGAACGGTGGCTGCAGAATCGCTGCCGGAAACACAATCTCGTTCATCGTCGGATTGTAGTAGGCGTTGATTGTCTGAGGAGTCATGTGCCACTCCGTACGATCAATGGGTTGCCCCAACTTGTTGAGCATCCGCTGGTGCTCGAACGCCGAAGCGGCAATCAGATTTTCCGCCAATGAATCCCCAATCGTCAGCGCGTCATAATCCTTCCACTTATCGGGATAGCCGATTTTGGTGCTGAACTGAGAGAGTTTTTCCAAGGCTTGCTTCTTCGTTCCCGCTCCCATCCAATCGAGCGTTTCGATGCGCTGCGCAAAGGCTGTTTTGAGGTTCCCGACCAGCTCTCCCATCCGATTTTTCGCCGCCGCCTGAAAGTGCTTTTCCACGTACAGTTGGCCAACCAACTCCCCCAGCACGCTGCCGGTCAGCTCCACACCGCGTCGCCACATCGGTTTCTGTTCCGTGACGCCGGTGATAGCCGTGGCATGAAAATCGAAGTGCCGTTTCTCCAGCGATTCGGACAGGTAAGCCGCATAGGCATCGATCGTTTTGAAGAGCAAATAATCTTGCCAAACCGAAAGCGGAAACTCCTTCAGCAAGGAATCGATAGTACTGAAGAAACTCGGCTGCCGGACGACAAACTCGGACGATTGATCGAATCCGGTCGCCGCCGCGTAAGGTTGCCAAATGGATAACAACGAAGCGATTTGATCGGTCGTTTTCTTGTTGTAGGTTTTGACCGGATCGCGATTCTCAACCTTCGTCCACTGCGCCTCGGCAATGGCCGTTTCAAGCTCTAAAAGTCGCTTGGCGGCGGGCTGCGGGTCAGCATGACCGATGCGTCGGAGCATATCGGCGACGTACTGCACATACTGTTCACGCATCTGCTGATAACGCTGGTCGTCTTTTAAGTAGTAGTCTCGGTCTGGTAGCGTCAGCCCCGATTGCGTCACATAGACGGTGTAGGAATCGCTGGCGCGGGCGTCGACCGACACATAACCACCAAATAGATGCCCCACACCGGCACGTTCCAAATTGCCTATCGCCGTGGCTAAAGCGTCCAGCGAATCGACCGCTTCGACCGCCTCCAACATTCCTTTAATCGGTGCATTACCGCGAGCGTTACGGCGTTCCACATCCAGATAGGATCGGTGCAGGTCACCCACTTTTTGCGTCGTCGAACCCTGCACCGCGTCGGTCTGGTCGGCGGCGGCCTGGATCAGTTCGCGAACCTGATCCTTGGTGGCGTCATCCAGCACGGAGAAAATGCCATACTCCGAGCGGTCGCCGGGAATCTTAGTCTCCTCCAACCAACCGGCGTTGGCGTACCGATAGAAATCTTCACCCGGGGCAACCTGCTCGCTAAACAAAGTTTTATCAATACCGGAAACCAAATCTGGACCGGGCTCCTCCCCCATCGCCAGAGACAGAAACAGCGGCCCGCCAAACAGCGCGAGCGCGCTGTAGAGTGCGGCACAAGAAACAGCATTGCGAATCATCCGGATCGATCCTTCTGAAGTGGAAATAGACAACAGGCCAGTTCGCACCATCCTACCGGCTGGGGCACAACATTTGCCAGAAGGCCCCAAATCATGTCCAGCCACAGCACCGTTGGCGGTCAATGCGCACCCTTGAGCGGGTACGAGGGGCAAACCTGCGACACATCGGACAGCATCGCATCGCTGTCGTGATTATTGCATCGCAATCGATCGAGGCAAGAAATGGCGAGCCCCTCAATAGCGACTCGCCAAACCGTCGGGAGTGAACCGCTACTCCGCTTCCGAATCTTCCGCAGGCTTCTCTTCCGCAGGCTTCTCTTCCGCAGGCTTCTCTTCCGCAGGACTCTCTTCCGCAGGACTCTCTTCCGCAGGACTCTCTTCCGCAGGACTCTCTTCCGCAGGACTCTCTTCCGCAGGACTC
>Ga0102938_10000545_pt1 | contig 27736 bp, 23 predicted proteins | sample SalPonR2_B_D2_MG_FD_84516 | JGI IMG/M metagenome (GOLD analysis project Ga0102938, IMG submission 84516) | Salt pond soil microbial communities from South San Francisco under conditions of wetland restoration - Salt Pond MetaG R2_B_D2_MG | ecosystem: Environmental > Aquatic > Marine >... | reverse complement strand
TTTATGCCGCAGCCAAGTTCGGGATCGCAGACCTACTGGCTGAGGGCCCGCAAACGGTCAGCGTCTTGGCGACCGCCACCGGTACGAAGCCCGACTTGCTCTATCGCCTGCTGCGTGCATTGGCCAGCGTTGGGATTTTCCGCGAAAGCGAGGGGCAACATTTCGAGCTGACGCCTCTGGCGGAACCTCTTCGCAGCCATGTGCCGGGATCGCAGCGCTCGATGGCGTTGATGATGGGCGAAGAGCACTACACGGCTTGGGGGAATTTGGCCGACACCATTCGAACCGGAGAGAATGCTTATGAGAAAGCGTTTGGAAAGCCGATCTTCGAACACCTCGCCGAGCATCCCGAGAAGGCGAAGATCTTCGACGATGCGATGACGGGCATTCATGGCCGGGAAACGAGTGCGATCTTGGAGGCGTACGATTTTTCGGGCATCGGCACCATCGCAGATATCGGTGCCGGAAACGGATCGAAGCTCTCGGCGATACTGCAGCAGTATCCTTCGATGCGTGGGATCTTATTTGACCTGCCGCACGTGGTCGAACGGACGCGGGAGAAGATCGAAGCGAGTGGCTTGAGCGATCGCTGCGAACTGGTCAGCGGAGACTTTTTCGAGTCGCTACCCGGCGGCGGCGACGCGTATGTGATGCGCCATATCATTCATGACTGGGACGATTCACGCTCGCTGAAGATCTTGCAGAACTGCCATGCGGTGATGTCGCCAGGCAGTCGCTTGCTGTTGGTCGAAAGCGTAATACCGCCGGGCAACGAACCGTTTATGGGAAAGCTGCTCGATCTGACCATGATGCTGATTCCGGGTGGCAAGGAGCGTACGGAGCAAGAGTACCGGGAGCTCTACGATCAAGCCGGCTTCGACCTGACTCAAATCGTACCTACAGCCAGCGAGGTCAGTATTATCGAAGGTGTCCGTCGCTGAGCGCGTGAACGGTGTCCACCGCAGGGTGTTTCTCAGTGCCGCGGGGCGCAGTGAAGCCCTGACTGCAGATCGCTCCGCTTTGCGTTTGCTGCTGATTACCTTCGAACGATTTTCCTTATCCGATTTGTCGGGCGACCTCTCTCGCTTTTTCGGCATCGCGTTCGGCGTAAATCTGCGTTACGTCGGCTTTGGCGTGCCCCAGAATCACCTGAGCCCCTTCGAGTCCGAACTGTTTTCGGATCGTGGTTGCCGACGTATGGCGAAGTTGGTTTGGGCTCCATCGCTGCGCCGACTGGTAGGCTTTCAGCTCGCCAAGCTGGGTGTCCGTCAGTCGCCTCCTTCGCGCAGCTTCGGACTCTCCCGGGCGTTGTCCTAAAGGTTCTGGTGCGGGAAAGGCTTTGTCACAGGCGTTATGAACTGCGCGGCGGTAACTATCGGGCGTGTAGGCGTCGCCCGGGGGCTTGCGGGCTTTGCGTCCTGCTAAACCACCAGAACGTTTGCCCGGTCGGTTTCCACAGCTTTCGGGGGTGACTCGCTGTGCGCGTCTGCGGGCACGAGTTTGCTTCACAGCCTCAGCAGGTGAAAAGCAAACGGCGTTGGCATCCCGAAGCAGGTACTTCGCCAGAATCTCCTGGGCGGCAGGGCCAAGGTAGATTGTGCGTGCGCGACCGTGATGTTCGGTCTTGTGGCCGGCCACTCGAAACTCCCAGACATCGGTGGAGCGGTCGACAGCAGCCGGGTGCAGTTTGCAGAGTTCTCCGGGTCGGCAGCCGGTCAGCAATTGCAACTGTACCATGTCTCGGACGATCGGCTGCAGATGCTCCAGCGTGCGGGTCACCACCTCCAATTCCACCGGCATGATCGGCGGCGCTTCCGGGAGGGTGCAGCGTCCCCGCTTCAGTCCATCGACGGTCGCTAACGCTTGGTGGACGTGGGCGGGGAGCAGTTCCTGCGAAACCGCCCACCGGAAGATGCGTTTGACGCGGCCCAGATTCTTGTTGCAGGATTGCCGGGATTGGCCACGATCGATCCATGCCTGCCGCACGGCGCGGAGAGCGATGGGGCCAAAATCGGTAGCGGGTGTCGGGCCGTACAACTGCCGGATATCGCGAATCAACAGGCGATAGGCTTCGACTTCATTGGTGGGCTGGCCATCCTTGACGTACCAAGTTTGAGCGTGCTGCCACCAGACGAGCAGGATTTCGGCCACGGTCGCTGTCGGTCCTCGTTCGACCGCACTTTGGCGACCTATGGAGAGGAACTGGGCGATGAGCCGATCGTACTTTTGTCGGCTTTCTGGCGACTGATAGGGGCCAAGATACTGGTCTCGCCCCCCAAGGTTCACGACGGCCTGTCCACTGGCTTTGTGGAGACGGTATTTGGGGAGGGCACTGCTCAAACGCGGCATGATCTGGTTCCTGAGAACGCCAAAACGGTAATTACCGTTTTGGAGGCCTTCGAAACGCCGCGCGAACCGACCGGTTCGGTATCGTTTTGAGTAACGATTCAGCTGGGTTTTAAGAGAGCGACGCGGACGGGACTCGAACCCGCAACCTCCGGATCGACAGTCCGGGGCTCTAACCAATTGAGCTACCGCGCCGGATGGTGCGATTGGCAGTTGCCATCGCGTCCGACAAGTGTGGGATTATACGTATGCTCTTTCGGCTCGCAAGTCCGACCACGCTAGTTTTTTGGATGCTTTTCAGAACAATTTGGCTGAGGCCTTCACCAAAGGCCATTTTGCAACCTAAATTTGATTGCCGTGGTTGCTCCGATCAGTTGCTCCCCCAAAAAATCTTGGTTTATCATGCTCACCGCTGCTCTGATTGCCTTCAGTATTCAGACTTGGTTCCGCGATTCGACGGGCGAGCTGTTGCGCTATTTCAGCCAGTTGAACACGACCCAATGGGGGATCGTATCGGCCTGTGCGGTGGCGTTTGGCTTTTTCTGCATGCGATCCCACGACGTGCGCAAGTAACCGCGATCCCGCGATTTGCTGCGAGTCGGATAGACCGGCGACACCAGGCACCACGTTCGATCCGCGGACATTCTGTTCTGGCCAACAATTCATCTTTTTCGGAAAGCCTGATCAGAGGTCTCCGTTTCGCTGGCACTAGCTGGAAAGCGTCTCGCTGGGCATGATGTTGTCAGTCCGCAATGTGAGCATTCTTGTCTGTCGCGTTATGCGGTATGATGAAGACCACTGGCCCCCCGCTGGATTTTAACTCGTTCATATTTTTAGGAGTGGACGCGATGCCGCTATTCGAAATCGAAACCAACGCCCATATCATTATCACTTGGGCGGCTGACGAGCAGGCGGCCAAGGACGTTGTCGACGAAGCCTATCCGACGGACGATTTGATCCGTTTGACGAAGCGACCGCGTGATAGTTGGGTGATCAGCAAGGGGGCGTTGGGGCTGAGCACGCCCTCGATCGATCCTTGCGGAGTGGCGCGTGATTGCTTGTCGAAATCGGCGGGCGACAAGGTCCACGCGATTCGTCTGTACCGTCAAGAGACCGGTTCCGATCTGGAAACCGCGCGGAAGGTGATCGAATCGAATATGGTGATGGGCTGGTAGCAACCTCCGTTGGGCTTTTCTGTTCTTCGCCTTACCACTTCCAAGCCTATGAACCGGTCGACTCGCCCAGCAGCCCACTCCGCCCGGCGGGCCACGATGGTGTGGCTGAGTCTGTGCGTGGCACTTCCGTGGTTAGTGGGCTGTGAAGGCTGTCAATCGAATGACGGAATACAAGCGGAGGCTGAACTGCCGACCAGCCCGTTTTCGGCTCAGCCGATTGCTCCGTTTCCGGCCGGGGAATCGTCATCGGAACATCGTTTGAAACCGGGACACTGGTTTACCGCGACCATTCCCTTGCAGAGCAACCGTGAAGACGAACGCGGCACGCTGCAGATTTCTGCAGGCCGTCTGATTTCCGATCAGCTTGGTCAGCAGCGGAGCGTGTCGCAACCGCTCTTGGCGGAACGTCCCGTGGTGCTGCCCAAGGGGCAACGCAAACAGCTCGATTTCCGTTTTCTGGCTCCGCTTCCTGAGAAAATCGATTCACGGCTCGCTTATTTGCGAAACCGCTTGACCACGCGGCGCCAAGGTTTGGTTTACGACAGCGGTGAACGCGACATCCGATTGCTTCGTCCAGAGCAATACTTTTTTGTCGTGTTGACGACGCGTCCCGAACGCTTTGTTTCTTTCCAAGTTGCCGATTGGGTCAAACCGCCCAGCGATCCGGATGCCTTCGAGTCCTCCGCGACGCCGGTCAACTATCGGTTGGTTTTCCCCAAGTCCGATGACCTAATTGCGCTGCCAGAGACGATGCTCGACTGGAGCTCGACAGCCTACCTACTGTGGGACGACGTCGAGATGGATCGCTTGACGCCGGGCCAACAGCAAGCGGTAGTTGATTGGCTGAACTGGGGCGGACGGATCATCGTCAACGGCCGTTACGCGGATCAAACGCTGGCCAATTCATTGCTGTCCAAGCGATTGCCGATGACGCCCGAAAAACTGTCGGAGCTCGACGGGGCGTCATTCGCGGAGATGTTGCGAGCGTGGTCGGTGGAGAACGACGACACGACGGCCAGGCAGATCGCGCTAGTGGAAAACAACACCAGCCTGGTCGGTATCGATGGACCGATTGACGTGGCGACGGAGGCGTTGCCGGGGACGAGCGACTTGGTTCTGTCACGCCGCATCGGATTGGGCTCGATCGTGATGACCCGTTTCGACGTGACGACCGACCTCTTGAAGAACTGGAAATCGCGCAACAGTTTTTACAACAACTTGCTGCTGCGACGTCCGCCTCGCCAGTACGCCACGGAGGAGGGGAGCGTCGAGATGCGATTCGCCGACGCATGGCAGGGTTCGATGAGCTCGCCGCTGCTGAACAGTCCCTTTCGGATTTATGCTCGCGACGGCTTACTGCGACGGGAGCTGCCGGACCAAGGGAAAGCCAACGCACAGGCGTCGCCGGACCGGGTTCCAGACGCCGAAATCGAGACTGTCGCTGCGAACGATGGTGCGGAAGCGGAGGATCGGCCAGCCGCGGTGTCGGCGAAACCTGCTGCTTCGTTTGATCGCGATCCGCTGGAATCGTGGTTTACGCCGGGAAATGTTTCCGAGCCGTTGGGCGGCGTGGGAGCCTGGACCGACCGCAGTCCGGTCGCAATCACGGCGCTCGATGGTTTAACGCAAGAGTCGGGGATTGCGATTCCACCGGCCTCGTTTGTCGCGCGATCGCTGGCCTGGTACTTGGTGATTTTGGTGCCGCTGAATTACTTGGTGTTCCGGCTGCTGCGGCGACTGGAATATGCTTGGTTGGCGGTGCCGGTGATCGCGATCGGTGGCGCGATTGTGGTCGCTCGAGCGGCACGGCTAGACATCGGTTTTGCTCGACTGCAAAACGAAGTGAGCGTGCTGGAAATGCAACCGCAGTATGATCGCGTTCACATCAGTAATTATGTTGCGATCTACAGTTCGCTGGGCACGAATTATGACCTGACGTTTGATACACCCGACGCGGTGGCGCTGCCGGTAGGTTTGTTGAAAGAAGGCGTAGGTGAGCAAACTCCGGCACGATTGCAGTTTGGTATGGCCGAGGGGCCGATTCTGGCGGGCGTGCCGGTCGCCTCCAACCGAACACGGCTGATCCATGCCGAACAGATCCTGTCGGTCGGTGGGCCGATCGCTTGGGACGCGGCGCAATCGAAGCTAGAAAATCGATCAACGCTGGAGCTTACCGACGCCTTTATTCTGCGGCGAACCGAGGAAGATGTGGTGCAAGTTGCCGTGCTGGGTGACGTTGCAACCGGCAGCGAGCAGACGGTCCGCTTTTCCGAACAAGCGGCGGCCGACTTGGCCGATGACTTGCCGTTGCCGATTCGGGAATTGATGAGCGGCCTGCGGTCGGGTCGCAACCTTCGTCCGGGTGAGACGCGTTTGATTGCGCGTGTCCCACAGCCACCGTCTAAGATGGCGATCGAGCCCGCGGCTAGTCAAGCGAGTCATCACGCGGTGTTGATTGCTCATTTGGAATACCCTCGACTGCCGCAACCGAAGAAAGACGTGAATCTGCCCGCGCCTCCGAAAGAACGTGTTGAAGACGCGCTCTTGCAAGAGGCGCTCGACAACCCGCTCTAAGCCCCACACCCCAACTGCGTCCTGTTGCATGATCGAGCTACACGGCTTTGGCAAAGACTACGGCGACTTCACCGCTGTGGAGAACTTGGATCTTAAGATCGAAGAGGGGGAGACGTTTGGTTTCATCGGTCCCAATGGTGCGGGCAAGAGCACGTCCATTCGGTTTCTTGCCACGCTGCTGAAACCGACCCGTGGAGGCGGGAGTGTTGCCGGCCACAGCGTGACGGGTGATCCGGTGTCGGTGCGGCAAGTGGTCGGCTACATGCCGGACAACTTTGGCGTTTACGACGGTATGAAGGTCTGGGAATTTCTCGACTTCTTTGCCGTCGCCTACCGGATCGGACGTTCGCAGCGGAAGCAGATCATCACCGAAGTGCTCGAACTGCTCGACTTGACGCATAAACGCGACGATTACGTCAACGGTCTGTCGCGCGGTATGAAGCAGCGGCTGTGCTTAGCCAAAACCCTGGTGCATGACCCGCCCGTGCTGATCTTGGACGAACCGGCCAGCGGTCTTGATCCCCGAGCGCGAGTGGAAGTCAAAGCGCTGCTGAAAGAATTGCGGCGGATGGGGAAGACGATCCTGATCAGCAGTCACATTTTGACCGAGTTAGCCGACTGTTGCACGTCGATTGGCATCATCGAACGAGGCCAGTTGCTGATGCACGGACCGATCAACGAAGTCTATCGACAGATTCGCCGAAATCGCATCGTGGAGATTCAGTTCTACGACAACCAGGATGCCGGGCTGTCGATTTTGAGGAGTTGCGAGTCGCTGCAAAGTCTGGAAGTCGAACCGACGCGCGTGGTGGCGGAATTGGCGACCGACGATGCTGGCTTGGCCGACCTGCTGGAGCAATTGATCCGCGAAGGGGTGCGAATGAAATCGTTCAATGACAAAGACCCCACGCTGGAAGATGTCTTCATGACCGTTACCAAGGGACTGGTTTCGTAGGAGTCTTGAGTCTTGAGTCTTGAGTCTTGAGTCTTGAGTCTTGAGTCTTGAGTCTTGAGTTTTGAGTTTTGAGTTTTGAGTTTTCCAGCACGCTAACTCGCAACTCGCAACTCGCAACTCGCAACTTCGTCCCTACAAAAACTTGCCCGTTTCGCTGCGTTTGTGTTTGCGGATGGTCGGCGGGGGGCCTTGTGCGATCAGCTCTCCGCCGGCATCGCCGCCGCCGGGTCCCAGATCGACCAGCCAATCGCAGGCGCGTGCGACGTCGAGGTTATGCTCGATCACGATCACCGTGTTGCCGGCGTCGGCCAATCGATTCAGCACCGACAGCAACCGTTTGATGTCCTCAAAGTGCAGCCCGGTGGTCGGCTCATCGAGCAGATACAGCGTCGCCCCGGTGCTGGACTTGGCCAACTCCGTCCCCAGTTTGATCCGCTGGGCTTCGCCACCACTGAGCGTCGTGCTGGGCTGTCCCAGCCTCAAGTAGCCCAAGCCGACATCACGCAGCGACTGCAGGATCCGGTCGACTTTGGGGATGTTCGTGAACAGTTCGCTGGCCTGACGAATCGTCATTGCCAACACATCGGCGATCGTTTGGCCTTTGAAGCGAACCTGCAGCGTCGCTTCGTTGTAGCGTTTCCCACCGCATAGGCTGCACGTCACATACAGGTCGCTGAGGAAATTCATTTCGATCTTTTCCTGCCCGTGTCCTTTGCACTGCGGGCATTGCCCGGCGGCGGCGTTGAAGCTGAAGCGACTGCTGGTGAAGCCGCGCTGTTTGGCTTCGCGTGTGGCGGCGTAGACCTTGCGGATCTCGTCGAGGGCGTGGGTGTACGTTGCCGGGCAACTGCGAGGCGAACGGCCGATCGGAGCTTGATCGATGCGAATCAGTTTATCGATCGATTCGGCACCTTGCAGCGATTCAAACGGCCCACCGCGCGGGGCCTGCAAACCCAGTTTGCCGGCGATGGCGGGATAGAGCGTGTCGTTAATCAGCGAGCTTTTGCCGCTGCCGCTGACACCCGTGACGCCGATCAAACAGCCCAACGGAAAGGTGGCCGATACCGATTTTAAGTTGTGTTCGCTGGTGCCGGTGATGGTGATCGCCCGTTTTTGATCGACCTTCCGCGGCGTCATCTCCGGGATCTTGGGAACGGTATCGTTCAAGTAGCCGCCGGTGACCGAGGCAGGATCGGCGGCGACTTGGGCCGGCGCTCCCTGGCTGATGATTTGGCCCCCTCGCTGTCCGGCACCGGGTCCCATATCGATCAGCCAATCGGCCGCACGCATCATCGCTTCGTCATGCTCGACCACCAGCACCGTGTTCCCCTGCTGTTGCAGATCGCGCAGCGCGCCGATCAACCGATCGTTATCACGTTGATGCAGTCCAATCGAAGGTTCATCCAGTACATAGCAGACGCCCACCAATCCCGATCCGATACTGGTTGCCAATCGCACGCGCTGCAGTTCGCCACCGCTGAGCGTATCGGCGGTGCGGTCAAGGCTGAGGTAGCCGACACCGACGAGGTCCAGAAATCGCAGGCGTTTGGTGACCTCTTCACGAATCGGTTTGGCGATCGGTTGTTCCGATTCGCTCAGGTGCAACGCGTCGAACCAATCTGCCGCAGCGGTAATCGGCAATCGGGTTAACTCGGCGATGCCGGTATCGGCGACCGTCACGCTGAGGGCTTCGGCGCGGAGCCTACCGCCGCCGCACAGCGGACAAGGAATCGCAGCCTGCAGCCACTCCAATTGTTCGGCGCGTTTCTCGCTGCGCGTGGTCTGCCATTCTTTTTCCAGCATCGTGACCAAGCCATCAAACGCGGGCGTCGCCGGTGGGCTGGTTGCTGAGCCATAGAGCAGGGCTTCGCGAGCAGCGGGCGGCAGTTTGGTCAGAGGTTGCTCCCAGCCGACGCCGCACGACTGGAGGAACGGCTCGACGGCGGCTTGCATTTTTCGTTTAACTGCCGGCGTCGCCTGGGCATACGCCAGCAACGCGCCGGTGGCGGGCGCCTGTTCCCAGTCGACGATCCGTTGCGGATCAAAGCCTTCGATGCGGCCCATGCCATCGCATTTTTGGCACGCGCCGTAGGGGCTGTTGAAACTGAACGTTCGCGGTTCCAGTTCGGCGTAGCTGATGCCGCAGTCGGGGCAGGCGTAGGCGCTGCTGATTAAGCGTTCGCTCCAGTCGCTTTGTCCTGGTAGTTGCGAGACCAACACCAGCAGTCCGTCGCCAATTCGCAGCGTCAAGCGAACCGATTCATCGAACCGTTCCTGCAAGTCTTCGCGGACGACGATGCGATCGACGACCGCTTCAATCGTGTGGTTGCTCCGCGGTGCCAAGTCGGGGACTTCGTCCAGCGGATAGAGTTGCCCGTCGACGCGGACGCGCACGAAGCCGGCTTTGCGAATTTCCTGAAACACTTCGGCATGCTTGCCACGGCGGCCGCGGACCATGGGTGCCAGCAGCATCACCTTGGTCGCGTTGGGCAACGTCAGCAAGCTGTCGACGATCGTATCGGCCGACTGCTGGAGGATCGCACTGCCGCATTGATGGCAATGCGGCGTCCCGATGCGGGCGTACATCAACCGCAGGTAATCGTAGATCTCGGTCACCGTCGCGACGGTACTGCGTGGATTGGTACTGCCCGGTTTTTGATCGATACAAAGCGTCGGCTCCAGACCGTCCACCCAGTCGACATCGGGACGCTGCAACTGATCTAGAAACTGCCGTGCGTAGGAGGAGAGGCTTTCGATGTATTGCCGCTGCCCTTCCGCGTACAGCGTGTCGAACGCCAGCGAGCTCTTGCCGCTGCCGCTGACGCCGGTAATGACCGTCAGGCGGTCGCGCGGCAAATCCAGATCGACACCTTGCAGGTTGTGAACACGCGCTCCACGGATCCGAATGACCCCTTCGGCTCCACTGGGATGTTGCGAAGGGGGCGCGGCCGCTGTCGGCGGAAAATGGGGGGCTGTGGGGTTTTCCGCAGCCTGATTTCCTGGCAGTTTTTGAATGGTTCTGTCCGTGATTGAATTCGCGACCTAGAATGCTGTAACTCGACTCGTTCACTCGTTCCCGCACCAAGCGTACAGGACGCCCTATTCGCCGCTAGAGGATGAAAGACCTCGCCAGTCGCGTCGCCCGACGCATCTGGACTTCGCACCGCCCGATCGCTATGTCTCGTATTCCTTCCGCCTTCGATATCGTTGCCCGCGAACCGAGCCGTCGCTCCACGGGATTTGGTAGGGAAGCTATGGAATCGGATCGCGTCAGCCGAGCGGAACATCTGCTGCTCGCTTCGTACGCCACCCACAGCCGCGACACGGCGGGGCGCGCTTTTCCGGAGCCGCCGCATCCCTATCGGGGACCGTTTCAGCGTGACCGTGATCGCATTTTGCATTCCTCGGCGTTTCGGCGGCTGTCGGGAAAGATGCAAGTCTTCACCGGCGAAATGGGCGAGTACCATCGTACACGGCTGACCCACACCTTCGAAGTCGCCTCGATTGCGCGGACGATCACCCGTGTGCTGCAACTGAACGAAGACCTTACCGAAGCATTGGCGTTGATGCATGATATTGGTCACCCGCCGTTTGGACACTGCGGCGAAGATGTCTTGAATGAGTGCATGGCGTCGGTCGGCGGGTTTTCGCACAACGCGTTTGCACTGGTGATCGCACAGCAATTAGAACAGCGTTACACCGGCCATCCGGGCTTGAATCTGTCGGCGGAAGTATTGGAAGGCCAGACCGAGCGAGCGGACAAACACGACGGTAGCGTCAACGCCTCGGCGCGGTTGGAAGTACAGATCGTCGACATCGCCGATTCGCTGGCCTACGACGCACACGACGTCGACGATGCCTTGCAGATGGGATTGTTGTCGATCGACGAGCTATCGCAGTTGCGGATCATCCGCCGCGCCATCGAACAGATCACGGCCAAGTACGGCGTGCTGTCCAATGCAAAACTGCGTCCCGCGTTGGTACACGAACTGATCGACCTGCAGGTCAGCGACTTTCTCGATCAAGCGACCGAGCGCCTGCGTCGGTGGGGTGGCTGCCGCAGTGAAGAGCTGAGCGAAGCGGGCGTGCGGCTGGCGCATTCGCTGGAACTGGGCGAAGAGCGAGCGGAATGGGAAGCGTACCTGTTCGAGAACGTTTATCGTCACCCCAAGTTGATGTCGGTGCGAAGGCACGCCGCAGATCGGCTGCAACGGTTGTTCGATACCTTGTCTTCACGGCCCGATCGGTTGCCGCTGCGGTTTCGCCAACGTGCCGAATCGTTGGGAGTCGTGCGTGGTGTGGGAGAATACCTCGCCGGAATGACCGATCGTTTTTGCGATACACAGTACCGATTCTTAGTCGAAGGCAGCGGCCCTTTGGCCGACTGGTAAGGGGACGCGGAGATGACCAGCGAACATCCGTTGGCGGACGAACCGTCCTCTCCCGATCGTCATCGTGAACAACAGCTTGCCTGGAACCGCCAAACCGCGGGAGCTTGGCCAGACTGGACGGACCATCGCCGGCAAGTCGGCAGCTTGCTGTGCGGCGCCGCTCAAACACCCGACGATCGGCTGGGAATCTTCGGTGCCGGCAACTGCAATGATTTTGAACTGGACGAATTGCTGCAGAAGTTCGCGAGCGTCGAGTTGTTCGATTGGGATCGCGAGGCCGTGCTGGCGGGCGTCACGAGGCAGCAACTGGCTGCGGTGCCTCGCATTAAGATGGTCGCTCCGATCGACCTGCGCCAACCCGACCCGGTGTCGCCCCATTTAGAGGTCGCTGCATCGATCGGCATGCTGTCGCAATGGATGCTGGCGGTCGCTCAGGATGCTGCGCTGCAACCGCCGGAGATCATCGCCGCTGCGGCCGCCATGCGCCGGCAGCACATGGAGAATCTGTGGCACCGCTTGCAGCCGGGGGGCCGTGGCTTGGTCACCTTTGAATACGTCTCTTCGGATACTTTGCCAGCGCTTGCGGAGTGCTCGCCCGAGGCGGTTTCGCCGCTGACCATGGCGGCGTTGTCGGCGGGCAACTTCTACACCGGGCTACATCCTGCGGCCGTGCTCGACACCGCGAGTAAGCTGGCAGCCGCCGGGCTGATTGAAAAGCCTCGCTTGCACTCGCCCTGGCAGTGGCACTTCGGAGTGCGGACCTACGCGGTGACGGCGCTGTCGTTCGAAAAACGCTCGTCGGCTGGTTGATTCCGCGAAACCGAATCAGCCGCCACGCTTGTGAGCTAGACGTCTTTTTCAGTGCGACGCGTTTCGATCTCTTCCAGTGAGTACAGTTTGCCGACGCCGCTGCCGGGGCAAACATCGCAGGTCTCTTTCCAGGCCCGCTTGCTCGTCAGCGTGCTGTTCCAGAAAGGCCACGTTCGGCATTGCACCGGGCGGGCGTCATAGACCAAGCATTTGCGGGTCTCGGGTTCGAGAAAAATGCAATCGCCGTCGGGGTACTCGACCAAGCTCTTGCCTTCCGGTTCTTGTCGCACGAACTTGCTTTCAAACGCTTCGACAGACAGCTCCATCTGCTTGGCCAAACCGGCGATCTCTGCGTCGTCCACCCACACATAGCCGGGGTCGCCACTGCAGCAATCGCCACAGCCGGTGCATTCAAAACGCAGACCCTCGTGGTACCAAGGTTTTCTTCCCGCCATCGGATGAGGTTCCTGTTTAGCAATGAGCGATAAATAAGTGTCGGGTACCGGTTGTGCGAAGCACCCGAAGGGCGAGTTCCTCGCAAAAGGTACCGGACACCTTTTTGTCGCGAGGCAAGGCGTTGGGTGAGCTTGCGGATGCGTCATCCATTGCGCAGCGTCTGCATTTCTATCGCCACCGCAACGATCGCGTCACAGGCAGCGTCGATCTGAGCCGGGCTTGTCGGATGCCCCGCACTGATCCGCACCGTGCCATCGGGCAGGGTGTCGAGCGAGCGATGAATCAGGGCGGCACAGTGCAATCCGGTGCGGACTTGCAAATCGAACTCGGCGTCCAAGATCGCACCGGCATCCGCGGCGGCCAAACCTTCAAAGACCAAGCTGCGGAGCGGCAGCGGTTGGCCGATTCCCAGCACGCGACAGCCCGCCAAGTCACCAAGCCGTTGATCCAATTGGCCGCTAAGCGTCTGCACATGCGACGACTGTTGCGGGTGGGCTTCCAGCCACTGCAGTCCGGCTAACCAACCGGCGATCGCGGGGACGTTCAGGTTCCCCGCTTCCAATCGATCGGGTAGCGGTGCGGGCATCGTCAGGTGATCGGAGTTACCGCCGGTGCCACCCCACACGCTGGGCAAGATCTGCGGGTCGGCGCGGTGGCTGATAAACAGCGCGCCGGTCCCCAGCGGACCGCAGCCGCCTTTGTGGCCAGGTGTTGCCAATAAATCGATCTGCAGCGCCACGACATCGATCGGCAGGTAGCCAAACGTTTGAGCCGCATCGACCAGAAACAGCGCCGCGTGATCCGACAACGCCGCGCCGATGTGCGCGATCGGTTGGAGGGCGGCGGTGACATTCGACGCGTGCCCGACGGCGACCAATCGCGTGGTCTCGCGCACCGCCGCCAACACTGCCGCGGCATCGACCGTCCCCGTTGCATCGCAAGCGACGATCTCCAACTCGATCTGTTGGCGATCGGCGAGCGCCTGCAGCGGCCGCAAGACGCTGTTGTGCTCGGCTGCCGTGGTGACAACATGTGCCGGAGTCGACGTAGTGGCGGACAAGCAACCTTGCAGCGCCAGATTCAGCGCCGCGGTCCCGTTGGCAGCGAGCACGATCTGATGGGCCGAGGAGGCACCGATCATCCGAGCGATCGCACTCCGCGTTTGAGCAACGATGTCAGCCGCCTCGACCGCATGGCGATACCCGCCTCGACCTGCCGCCGCACCATTTTCACGCATCGCCTGTTCGACCGCCGCGTAGACTTCGGGCGGTTTGGGCCAACCGGTGGCCGCATGATCGAGATAGATCCGAGTTGCCGCGTTCAACGATGCACCCATTCGGATTCGCCTCCCTCGAAATGCTCTTGCTTCCAAATCGGGACGCGTGATTTCAATTCGTCCATAATCCAAGGCATGGCCTGCATGCAGGCTTCGCGATGCGGGCTGGCCAGTGCGATCGCCACACTCGCTTCGCCCACCGGGACTTCGCCCAACCGATGCAGTCCGACCAGTTTTCGCAGCGGCCAACGCTCGGCCGCTTCGGCCAACAGCCCGTGCAGTTCCTTGATCGCCATCGGCTGAAAGGCTTCGTAAGCCAACGTCTCAGTGACCATGGTAAGGTCAGGGGAATGGGTCTGGCGACGAGTCCGGCCGACAAACACCAGATGCGAGCCACAATCGTCATCGGCGATCTGTTGCCAGAGAGCGTCCAGGTTGAGCGGATGTTCAACCAGTTCCACGGTGATCTCCGGCATACCGCTATCCGCCACTGACCGGAGGGATCAGCGCCAATTCGGCACCGGCGGCGATCGATTGCTGAGCATCGACGTAGGCTTGATCTGCCACCAGCCGGCAAGCGGGCAACAAACCGGCCAGTTCCGGAGCGGCTTGGCCAATTGCGGCGAGGATTTCCGCCGCCGTCGCCTGCGGGGCGACGGCGATCTGCAATTCATCGCGACCGACCGCCTGACGAGCTCCGGCGAACAACCTGACGGTTCGTAGCTGCGACATGGCGGGCGATCAAAAACGATGGGACGAGGTAGACCTAAACTTCTTTCTCGGCGATCCAGCTCATCATTTTACGCAAGCTGCGACCGACGCGTTCGATTTCAAGATCACGTTCGCGGCGGCGGGTGGCTTTGAAGCCCGGTGCTCCGGCGCGGTTTTCCAAGATCCAGTTGCGAGCAAAAGTGCCGTTCTGGATCTCTTCCAGAATCCGCTTCATCTCCGCCCGAGTTTCGTCGGTAATGATGCGCGGACCGCTGCTGTAGTCTCCGTATTCAGCCGTATTGGAGATGCTGTACCGCATGTAGCTGAGTCCCCCTTCGTAGAACAGGTCGACGATCAGCTTCAATTCGTGCATGCACTCGAAGTAGGCCATTTCGGGCTGGTAGCCGGCATCGATCAGCGTCTGGAAACCAGCTTTGACCAATTCGCTGACGCCACCGCACAAGACCACCTGTTCGCCGAACAGGTCGGTTTCGGTTTCTTCGGCGATCGTCGTTTCGATCACGCCACCGCGCGTGCCACCGATACCTTTGGCGTAGGCCAAACCGATTTGCTTGGTCGTTTCCGACGCCCCTTCGCCGAGTGCGATCAGGCTGGGAACGCCGCCGCCTTTTTCGAACTCGCTACGCACCAAGTGGCCGGGTCCTTTGGGAGCGACCAACAGGGTGTCGACGCCAGCGGGAGGTTCGATTTGGCCGAAGTGCAAGTTGAACCCGTGCGAGCACATCAAAATGTTGCCCGGCGAAAGGTTGTCCTTGATTGATTCTTGGTAGATCGGGCCTTGGACTTCGTCTGGCAGGAGGACGTTAATCACGTCGGCCGCTTTGACCGCTTCGGCGATCGACATCGGCTCGAAGCCATGGTCCTTGGCCAAGTCGTAATTGGCCGAGCCAGGGCGCTGGCCGATGATGACCGTGCAGCCGCTGTCGCGAAGGTTTTGAGCTTGGGCGTGTCCTTGCGAACCATAACCCAGAATCGCGATCGTCTTGCCTTTTAAGTGCGACAGATCGGCATCGGCATCGTAGTAGATCGTAGCGGCCATCGTAGAAATTGTCCTCGAGCGTGAAACAGGTGTACTGAAAGGCGGATGACCGCGCGGGGTAGTGAGTGGGAACGACAGTCTACCGTCCCTCCAGCCTACCGTGGCCCACGTGGTCGTTTGGAATGTGGGTCGTGAAACGCAACGGAATTGCGTTAGGCCTCGGTGGAGGCAGTTTTGTCGGCGGTGGTGGAGCCGCAGATGCTGCGGACCATGGCGATGCGTCCGGTCCGTACTAATTCGGTGATCCCGTAGACGCGCATGCGATCGACAAACGCTTCGATCTTGTTCTCGCGCCCACTGATTTCGACCATGATTTCGTCCGGCCCGACGTCGACAATGCGTCCGCGAAAGATGTCGACCAATTCGCGAATCTCACTGCGTTGGCTGCCCGCGGGCGCTTTGACTTTCATCAGGATCAAGTCGCGTTCGACGAAATCGCGCGAGCTGACGTCTTCGACGTGTACAACCGTGACGATTTTCTCCAACTGCTTGCGGACCTGATCCAACACATGATCATCACCCACGACGACGAACGTCATGCGCGATAGGTTGGGAAGTTCGGTTTCGCCGACTGCCAACGAATCGATGTTGTAGCCCCGCGAGGCCAGCATTCCGGAAATGTGAGCCAAAACGCCGGGCACGTTTTGGACGAGCGCTGAAAGGACGTGTCGCATTGTTGAGAACCTTGCACCGGGCGGAAACCGAACCGGTCGGGCCGCCTTGGCGACCGAAGAGCGAGCGTAAAACCAAGGCGGCATAATAATTCTGCCATCGCGAACCAACAAGGCCCGCAATCTCTTGCTTTCCCGACGCTTTGCTGCGATTGTGGAAGAACCATGCCGTTTCACATCGAATTACCCGCTTACCGAGGTCCGCTGGACCTGCTGCTGTACCTCGTGCGGCGGCAGGAACTGGACATTACTGCCCTCTCGGTGACGCGGGTGGTGGAGCAATTCCTGGAGTACCTCGACGTCCTGCAAGAGCTCGACCTGGCCGGAGTGGGCGACTTCCTGGACCTAGCCAGCACCTTGGTGGAGCTGAAAAGCCAAGCCGTTTTGCCGGTTGCAGCCAATGAGGATGACGAGGAGGTCGTCGAGGATCCCCAGGACGAGCTTGTCCAGCGGTTGCTGGAATACAAACAGGTGAGGGACGCGGCGAGTGTCCTGGATGAAATGAGCGGCCGCTGGCAAGAACGCTTTCCGCGGTTGTCGGACAATCTGCCACCCCGCCAAGTCGATCCCGGCAGTCAGCCGATCGCCGACCTGGAATTGTGGGACCTCGTCAGCGCGTTCGGCCGGATCATGCGCGAGGCGAAAGGGCCGCCGCAAGCCGAAGTGATTTACGACGATACGCCGATTCACGTCTATATGAAGCGAATCCATCGCCGACTGTGCGAAGTCGAACGGGTCGCGCTGGCCGATCTGGTCGAAGGCGGCATGCACAAATCGGCCCTGATCGGGCTGTTCCTGGCGATGCTGGAATTGACCCGGCACCACGGCTGTGCGGCACAAGACGACCCCGATTCCGGCGACATCGTGCTGGTCCGGGGCGAGCAGTTCAATGCCGCTCTAAATGTCAACGAAGTCGACAATTACGACTCCACCGCCTTGCAGGCCAGCAACTTGCCGACGCAAGGCCGGTAGGTCAATTGAAACCGCTGGCCAAGAGAAAAGCAGCGGTCGCCTTCGGTTTGTTGTCAAACCAGGAACGCCGCCCGCATGCCGCCGATAGGCTTTACGTCCACACGGCAAATTTTCCGCAGGCGGTTCCTAGGACGGCAATTGGCGAGGAAATGGCGGCCGCTCGCTCGGTGGAGGACGCAATCCGGTCAGCTCTTGCCACTGACGTCGCTCGACCGCCGAGGCATAAAACCGCAGCCACAGCGTTTCGTCGTGCTCGTCCAAACAACGCCAGTGCAGATAGTTGCCCGGCAGATCGACCTTCTTCTCGCAACACGGCAAGATGTCTCGGTAGATGATCGTGTAGAGCTGGCGATCCGACAGGTGATCGGTACAGTCCAGCACCACCTTGGCTTGGTAAAGCTGTTCAATCGTCCGCGACAGCCGCTGATGAATCTCCTCGGCCGACAAGCCATCCGGAGCCGGCAACTGGAGCGGCGGATCAAACCAATTGGCAATCGGCATCGCCGGAGCCCGCTCCCAGGCTAGCATGGATGCGAGGTACTCGTTTTCGACGACCAGTGACATCCGACCACGGCTGTTGACCGCTTCGTCAATATACGGCTCCAGCTCATCGCGGAGCCGGGCGTTGTCCAGCAGTAAGTCGACTTCGTTCATCGCAGGTTGCGCATCGCTCATATCGAACGCATCTCATCTCTGTTGTTCCACAACGGGCCGATCCCATCCATCACGGGCCACACACCCGCGGCGAGCAGCCACGAGACCGATGGTATCCGTTGAAAAGGCTCGCTCAAGCTTTGATGTAGCCAAAACGCCGCATTGGTCGGTTTTTGGCACCCCCACCCCCGCCACGACCGTTACCAGTGATACGGTTTACCTTGATTTCCTAAGTTTTCTAGTTGCCTTTTTCAAATCGTTGGGAGCTGCGATCGGGTTCGAGCAGGAGTTGGGTTCCTTGCGTTCCTTGGGTTCCTCTGTGTCCCCGGAGGCTCTGTGTTGCAAAGCTCTCCAACGAGCCGTTCGGGTGGGTAGTCCGTCCCTTCGCTTCGGCTCGATTCGATCGACTGCTCGCACAGGAACCTTGCTCCAGCGGTGGAGATCGTGGCAAAACGGAGGCGATGACAAACTTGCCGAACCACCGCAGCGTTGGCTGCGAGCTGACCGGAATTTGCTTGCAATGCCCTAAGTGCTTGCCTGATAATGGCTTGTGAAGATGAAAGGTTCGTGAATTTCTGATGAGCGCAAATCGCTCGACAGCTTTTCCACCGAACGTCAAAGTGCGTCTTCAGTCTCCCGGTTCCCCCTGCCGAGGATTGAAACCTTGGGCTTTGCTAGGTGGAATGCGCGCCGCCGGAGAAGCTCTTCAAAACCTTCGAGAAGCTGTTTGACTCCTTTGCTAGCTGCCATACAATTCCGCTCAGTCGTCACCCAACGAGGAAACAAATCGGGGGCTTTTTTGCCGCCCAGCGAAGCTCGGTCGCGCTCATCTTGCCGCCATGCTTTTGCTTGTCCCCGTAGACTGGGTTGGGTTCCTTTTTCGCTACTGGCCATCGTCCATGAGGGAGGGTTGCGCTACCGGTATGCACCAGCTGAAAAAAGCAGGTGGCATGGATGTCGCTGATGAATTCAAGGAAGCACTGCGCCAAAGAATGGGCGTCGATCGGTTCAACCTGTGGTTTGGTCACGGCGTGGGGCTGGAGGTCGGACAGGAAACGGTCACGATCACAACCGATAGTCTGTTCTCCGCAGAACGTTTGCGATTGCGGCACTCGGCCGATGTCCGCGCTGTTGCCCAACAGGTTTGCGGCTCGCAGGTTCGTGTCCACATCGTGCACGACGATGGCGTCGCACAGGCGGAGGATTCGAGCGGTTCGGTTTCGGCATCGGTCGATTCGGCATCGGTCGATGCAGCGTCGGTCGATGCAGCGTCGATTGATTGCACGAGCGATTCCAGCGCGGAACCTTCCGGCGAGCGTGCGGAGATGAATGACGCAACCGACAAAGGCCAGCCGACGGATGGTGCGGCGAAGCATTCGAGTGGGCAGTCGGCAAGCCGCACGTCGCGGCGCGGGATGCGATCCTTACAAGTCAAACGCTTTCAAGCATCGGCAACCGAACCGGTCGACGCCGAACAGGCCGAGGCGGCGCGGCGTGCGTCGCAGCGTTGGTCGATGTCTCTGAACAACTTTATCGTCGGCCCATGTAACGAACTGGCGCACACGGCCACGCGAATGGTCGTCGAGCAGCCCGGCTCGGCGTCGCCGGTTTACTTTTGGGGTCCTTCGGGCACCGGCAAGTCTCACCTGATGACTTCGATACGCGATTTGCTGCGACGCAAACACCGCTTACCGCGCGTCATTCAGTTGACTGCGGAAGACTTTACCAATGACTTCACCACCGCCATCCGCGGCAGTGGCTTGCCCGCCTTCCGCCGCCGGTATCGCGACGTCGATGCCCTGTTGGTCGACGACGTGCAGTTTTTCGGCGGCAACAAACGCGCCACGTTGCGTGAACTGCAACATACCGTCGACGCCCTGATGCGAACGCGGAAACAATTGATCTTTGCTGCCGACCGACCGCCGATGGAGATCGAAGGCTTGCCCGCCGAACTGGCCGGTCGCTTAAGTGGCGGCATGATGTGCGGCGTCAGCGTTTTGGATGTGGCGACGCGTCAAGCGGTGCTGCAGCAATTCGCCGCGATGGTCGGGTTGGAATTGCCTGAATCGTTGCTGCAACCGTTGGCCGAAACAGCCAGCGGCGACGGCCGAGTGCTGTCGGGATTGATCAATCAAGTGCGGGCACTGGAGCAGATGCGCGGCAAGTTGCCGAACTGGCAACAGGTACTCGATTCGGCGGCCGGCGACATCCTGCGTTCCGCTGCACCGATCATCGGGTTGAGCGATATCCAAAAAGCGGTCTGCGATACGTTTGGCCTGCCCAGCGGAACGCTGCAGTCGCGAGGCCAACAACGGAGCGTCAGCCAACCGCGGATGCTGGCAATGTATTTGGCAAGGCAACACACTCGGGCCGCTTACAGCGAAATCGGTAACTACTTCGGCAATCGCAGCCACAGCACGGTGATCGCGGCGACCAAACGTGTCCAAGGTTGGCTGCAGAATGCCGAGGGCCAAGCAGCCAACGCATCGGATTGCAGGCGGATGCGCCAAGCCGCGGCGGCGATCGAGAACATGCTGCGGACCGGCTAGTGAGCAGGCGCCCGCTAGCGCGATTGCGATTGACTTGCCAAAAGCGGCGTCAAGCGTGACGATGAAGCGGGTGGAAACTGGTCCACGAATGCCCTCAAACGGACTGACAATCCCACCTGCTTATCCGCTCAACCCCCAATATTCTGAGTTCAATGCTGTTGCACGGCATACCTTGTTACGAAACCCCAACGGAGTGGCTGCTATGATCGCTGGCGGAGATGACCGCGATTTCCCTCGCAAGAAAAAGAAGAAATCGGCCGCCAGTGAAATCCTGCAGCGCGAAGTCCCCTTTGATCGCGAAGCCGAGATGGGGGTGCTGGGAAGCATTCTGCTGTTGCCCGAGGTCTGCGATGACTTGGCATCGATCTTGCGCGATGACGATTTTTACGACGATGCCAATCGCAAACTGTTCTCGCATCTGCGGGGCATGCATGACGAAGGCGAAAAGATCGACGTGACGCTGCTGGTGTCGCGACTTCGCAAGGCGGAGGAATTCGAAGCGATCGGCGGGGCGGCCTACCTGGGACGCTTGGCCACCTCGGTCCCCAACGCCGCCCATGCGGTTTACTACGCAAAAATCGTCGCGGAGAAAGCGACCTACCGCAAACTGATCGAAGCGGGCACCGACATCCTCTGCGACGCCTACGATCAGACTCACGAAGCACGCGACCTGGTGGCCCAAGCCGAACAGCGCGTCTTCTCGATCATGGACGGGCGGTCGACCCAAACGGTCAGCAGCATCAGCGATATCTTGCACAAAGCGATGGACCGCATCGATGCCCGCATGTGCGATGATCACAGCGAAGGCACGATCGAAACCGGCTATATCGACTTTGATGCCATGACGGGGGGCTTTCACGAAGGCGAATTGATCATCTTGGCGGCTCGACCCAGTATGGGCAAAACGGCCTTCGCGATGAACATTGCCGAAAACATTTCGATGTCCAGTCGCGTGCCGGCGTTGTTCGTCAGTTTGGAAATGTCGGGCATCGAGCTGGCTGACCGGATGCTCTGCTCGTTGGCTCGCGTCAATGGTCACAAATTACGGGCCGGCGACATCACCGCCGAAGAACGAGCTCGGTTGGTGCAGAAGGCAAACGAAATCAGCCAAGCTCCCTTTTACGTCGACGATTCGCCCAGCCGGACGGTCAGCGAAATCGCCGCTGGCGCGCGTCGCATCGTTCGCCGCGACGGCAGCTTGGGGTTGATCGTGATCGACTACCTTCAGTTGATCGAACCTGATAACCCGCGCGATCCACGACAAGAACAGGTGGCCAAGATCGCTCGACGACTGAAGGGGATGGCGCGTGAAATCAAAGTCCCCGTGCTGTGCCTCAGCCAATTGAATCGCCAAGCCGAAGAGGGCAAGGACCACCGGCCGCGGCTGAGCCATCTGCGGGAATCCGGAGCGATCGAGCAAGATGCCGACGTGGTGATGTTTGTTCATCGCGAAGAGTACTACCAGCGAGGTGAAGAACGCGAGCAGTACGCCGGGCAAGCCGAAATCATCATCGCGAAACAGCGTAATGGACCGGTTGGCGAAGTCGAGTTGACTTGGGAAAAGCAATACACACGATTCCAAAACAAGGCTCCCGACCGACACGACGAATTCGACGAGTACGCCGAATATCAGGCACCAAGCGGCTTCTAGTCCTCTAGAGGGGCAGCGAAGGCGGTTATTCCCGGACTTATTGGCTGCGGTGACTTGTCTCACCCTAGCCCGAGGTCGATAATGACCGGACTTGGCGGACGGAGCTTTCTGTCGGTCATCCTAAGAGAACGGATCTTTCCTTCCTTTACCTCGCCCTGACCTCCCGTCGTGGGCCCCCTGGAGAACGTCACTATGGTACGAGCTATGTTATGTGCGGCTGTTGTTGCGGCTGCTTGTTTTGCCGGCAACTTGCACGCGGATGAAGCAGGCGGCAAATGCCTCGCCAAGGGCGATTCGATCGGCGCTTTTTACGTCACCAAAGTGGCCGGTGCCGAAAATGACGGCGTCGAAGCGGGTCAAGAACTTTGCTACCGCTGCCGTTACGGTGGCAGCCCGATGGTGATGGTGTTCGCTCGCAAGTCGAACAGCAAAGTGAACGATCTGGTCAGCCAATTAAACAAAGCCGTCGAAAGCCACAGCGATGCTCGGCTGAAGAGCTTCGTGACGTTGATGGGCAGCGATGAAGAATCGCTGAAGAAAGAAGCCAAGAAATTGGCTTCGTCGACCAGCGTTAACAACACCCCGATCGTGGTTGCTAAAGACACCAAGAACGGACCTAGCAACTACAAGTTGAACCCGAAAGACGAAGTCACCGTCGTGATCGCGGCCAACGGACAAGTCGTCGCTAACCACGGCTTTGCTGCCGAATCGGTCGATGTCGCTGCCGTGATGAAGGCAGTCGAAAGCGCCGTCAAATAAAGCGGTGACAACGCTGCGTGCAAATCAAAAAATCCCCTCGGCAATCTACCGCCGAGGGGATTTTTTTGCGATCGGTTTTCCGCGAAACGACGATTGCTCATCGTTTCACGTTCCCAAGTCGACTCCACATAGGCCGCCTACTAGCGATTGAAGAGGCGGCTCAAGAAGCAGCGCTTCTTAGGCTTGCAGCAAGGATCTGGTTCGCAGCAAACAGGTGCTGGTTCGCAGCAAACAGGTGCTGGTTCGCAACAGACGGGTGCTGGTTCGCAGCACGAAGCCACTTCCATCACAGGAGCAGCACCGCAGCAGGGAGCGGCTTCTTCAACGATGACGCTGCCTTCCATCGGCATCGGCGCTGGTGCGACAGGTGCCGCTTCTTCAACAGGTGCCGCTTCCGGTGCGGCTTCTTCGGCGGGGGCAGGTTCCGCGGGTGCGGTTTCTTTAGCAGCCGGTGCATCGGCTGCCGGTTCCGGTGGAGCTACATCCGAGGGCGATGCAGCCGCTTCCGCAGCCGGAGCAGCCGCTTCGGTGGCCGCTTCAGTGGCTTCTGCAGCCGCTTCGGTGGCTTGCGCAGCCGCTTCAGCGGCTGGCTCTTGAGCCGAAACATTCATTGCCAATCCGCAAACGGCAAAGGCCGTCAGGGCAAAAGTAAACAGACTACGTTTCATCAATCAACTCCCACATTTCGTTAGGTTCTATCGTGTTTTTCGAGTGCAGACGGCACGTCGAAACGAATTCTACGATAGTCCGTCAATCAAAGAGTGCACTAAAAACCGAGCAAAACACTAATTTTTGTGCTCCGCAAACCTCTTCCAATCGCTTGCAACGATTGTGCGGCCCGTTCACGTCAGCCAACTTGCAAAGGCTCGCTGCGGCCCGCCTAGGAAGGGGGCACCAAACGTCTCTAACGGCCAGCCGGATCCGACCGCCGCCCACCTGTTCATAGGCGGGCGGGGTTGAATGGCGTCGTTGGCACCTGACCAGACGCCTTGGCACGCAGTTGCGGTCGCAATCGGTCGATGACCGCTTGTGCCTGTTCGTCGGGGTCGATCGCCAAATTATGAAACTCCCCAGGGTCGCTGTGGTGATCATACAACTCCACACCCTGCTCGCCTTCGGCCCATTCGGTGTAGCGATAACGGTGGCTGCGAATACTGCAGCCCATGACCGGCTGGGCCAGCCGATTGTCCGCCGGACGCAACACCTGCGTCACCGCTACCCCGTCCCAATCGGCCAGCGGATTGTCGAGCAACGGCCGTAAGCTGCGGCCCGCTAAACCATCGAGCCGCGCGATGCCCGCCAGATCGGTCAGCGTCGGGTAGATGTCGACGAATTCAACAATGCGGTCAGTCGCACCACGCCCGGCGACACCGGGTGCCCGCACAATCAACGGCGCACGAGCGCCCTGCTCGAACAACGTCCGTTTCTGCCAGACGCCGTTGTGGTCGCCCAGGTGGTAACCGTGATCGCTCCAGAAAACGACGATCGTCTGGTCACCGCGCCCCGATTGTTCGACGGCATCGAGCAACCGACCGACCTGGGCATCGATAAACGAGACGCACGCATAGTACGCCTGCGTCGCTTGAATCAAAGTGCGGTGATCGAGGTTGTAATGCGGGACCGGGCAGTTGTGTGCAAAGGCGGCGAGCGGAATGTCGTCACGATCTCCTGCGGGTGCGTAAGGCAATCGCAACTCGGACGGAGGATACAGCCGGAAATATTTCTCCGGTGCAACGTACGGTGTGTGCGGACGAAAAAAACCAACGGCCAGAAACAGCGGTTGCTCGCGAGGCTGCCGCAGCAACTTGATCGCTTCGGTCGCGATCATGCCGTCGGTCTGTTCTTCGTCGGTCCCGTCAGCGGCCAACCAACTGAGCGCACCGCTGATCGCCCGATGCGGTTCGGCATTAAAGATCAGTGCTTCGTCGGCTTTATCACGTCCGATTGGATTGATCGTCTGATTCCATGACGGCGGATCGTCAAACCCGTCGGTACCGATCGAGGCCGGCACGTTATAGTGATAAATCTTGCCGACGCGGGCGGCGTGGTAACCTTGTTTCTGAAAAGTTTGCGACAACGTCACCACGTCAGGAACTTCGTCGCGAAAATGCCGATCGAGGTCGTAAACTTTGATCGTATCGGGGCGCAAGCCGGTCATGATCGAGGCACGCGTCGGATTGCACAGCGGCAGTTGATTGTAGGCCCGGCGAAAGCACACGCCGGTGGCGGCCAGCCGATCGATGTGCGGTGTCTTGGCGACCAAATCTCCATAGCAGCCCAGCGTACAGGCCAAGTCATCGACCGCGATGAACAGCACATCGGGTGGCGTCGGATCGGACGCGGCGACGGCGTCCGAAGAGTGAACTGCTGATTTTTCCGTGGCAATCTGGCCCGCTACCGGCGCGGCGGCGAGGCACAAGACGCCCACGCCCCACCCCAACGCAACTTGGCGGAAGAGCGCCAGACCTGGGAAATTCCACGAGGATCGTTGCCTGCCGCCGCCACTCATGAGACATCCACCACTACCGGGCCGATCACATCCGCTTTGGGCGTAATCCCCAAACCGGGCGCTTCGCTGGCTTGCATGAAACCGTTTTGCCGCTGCGGGGCTCCGTCGGCATGACTGACCGTCACATAGCTATTGAAGTCGGTGCTGGTGAAGCGAAATTCGGTCGGCGTGCTGTGTGCGAAATGAGCAATCGCCGCAGTCGTAATGTCGCCGCCCCAGCTATCTTCCAACGTCATGGCGATCCCCATCGACACACACAGGTCGCGGGCCTGTTTGGCTTTGGTCAGTCCGCCCAGCTTGCTGATCTTTAGATTCACGACATCCATCGCCAAATCGGCTTTGGCACGCAGCAGCATATCCAGACCGTCGATATTTTCGTCCATCACAAACGGATGCGTCGTGTTCCGACGGACCGCGAGGCATTCTTCATAGGTCAAGCAGGGCTGTTCGATATAGACATCCAGATCGCGGACCGCGCGGACGACTCGCATCGCTTCATGCTGCGTCCAACCGGTGTTGGCATCAGCAACCAGCCGGTCGGTCGGCTTGAGGATGGCGCGGGCGGCGATGATCCGTTCAATGTCGGTATCGGGATCGCCGCCAACCTTCAACTGAAAACGGGTATAGCCCTGCTCGCTGTAGCTGGCCACATTGGCCGCCATTTCATCGGGTGGGACTTGAGAGATGGCACGATACAGCCGCACGCTGTCACCAAACCGGCCCCCCATCAGCATACAAACCGGCAACCCGGTGGCTTTGCCCAGCAGATCCCAACAAGCGATATCGATGCCCGTCTTAACGTACGGGTGGCCTTTCAAGGCGGCGTCCATCCGTTGATTCAGAACGCCCAACTCACGTGGATCGAGCCCCAGCAAATGCGGTCCCAGTTCCTTCAAACCGGCACGCACCCCCGCCGCGTAGGCGGGTAAATAAAACGGCCCCAGCGGACAGACTTCGCCGTAGCCGATCAGACCGTCGGTCGTCTCCACGCCCACGATCGTACTGTCAAAAACGGTTACCGATTTGCCGCCCGACCATTTGTAGGAACCTTCCACCAAAGGGAGTTCGACACGGTGAGCAAAAATACGTTTGATCTGCATGCTTTCTTCGATTCAATCAAAATGGAACGTCATTGCGGAACGGTAAAATGCGTTTCAGAATCGCTTCCCGCGCCGCTCGGGCGTCTTCGAGCGTCGCGTCGGGAGAGATCCCAATAAAGTAATCGTTGTCGATGCCCAGCGACTGTTTGACCGCTTGGCCACTTTCGGGAGGCAAGTCGATGGCGAACCCTTCTAGCGCCCAGTCTTCATCGGCCAGCACGCGGTCTCGCAAACAATCCACAGCCCAGGCCCAGGTATCCAAATCCGTGGTCGAGACGTCGAAGTCCGCGCCAAAACCGGCTTCCTCGGCATCCCAAGACGATTCCGGATCGAATCGCGGTTCACGCAGCGCAGCGATCACCATCGTACGATACAACGGATCTTCTTCCGCGGGCGTTTCCCCGATCTCGACCATCTCGATCTCGCAGGTGATTTGCCCGTACAGCGTGGCATACAAAACCGCAATCGTCGAATCGATCAACGCATTCGTCTGGGGGGCCTCGATCGTTGGATCGAGCATGGCGGCAAGGATGTGCTCGAACACGACGACCTGCTGCATCGGGGTCATCGCATCGTACAGCGGAATCCCAAAGTCAAAGGGCTGTCGCTGGGGTGCCGACAGCAGGATTTCATCGACGATCTCCAATGTCACCTCGGCGAGAAGGTACCCTTCTTGGGGCCCCAAGGTCCGGCAGCCTTCAGCGGTATTCCACATGATCATGCACCGTCTGCAACAGGAAAAGGATCTTTATCAGTAGTCGGCCATTGTGACAACTTTCAGCGGCCCTGCGTACCATACGCAGCTAACCGCGCGGGGCAGGCGGCGCGGGGTAGGCGGCGCGGGGCAGGCGGCGCGGGGTAGGCGGCGCGGGCGATGGCACCCGCTACGTTTCGCGAGGACGGTCCGGCGAGCGGACGGCGTTTGCGGCAACGATCGCCAGTAACTGCGGATCGTCCAAACGGTCGGCAACCAAGTTCGCGCCCGGGTATTCGTGTCCGCTGCTGTGGGCTCCGGGAATGGCGATCGTGATCGCTCCGGCTGCCACCGCGGAGGCGCAACCGTTTTCGCTGTCTTCTAAGACCAGCATGTTCGAAGGTTCGATTGCCAATGCCGCGG
>Ga0102938_10000544_pt1 | contig 27747 bp, 20 predicted proteins | sample SalPonR2_B_D2_MG_FD_84516 | JGI IMG/M metagenome (GOLD analysis project Ga0102938, IMG submission 84516) | Salt pond soil microbial communities from South San Francisco under conditions of wetland restoration - Salt Pond MetaG R2_B_D2_MG | ecosystem: Environmental > Aquatic > Marine >... | reverse complement strand
GGTCTCAAGAAACTGCAACGTTTACTCGCAGCCTCGATCCCGCAAGAATACCGAGTCGCCGCATGATACGATGCCCAAAAAGCGCAACTTCAAAACTCACGCATCGGGTTATCAATAATCCGGGCTAGATCTCGGTTCGCGCTGGCTTTTAAGCAGGCAGGCTGGAGTCACCGGGTAAATGAGCCGCCTCGGCGATAGCCGCGGTTCCTGACTACAACCGGGGCTATCGCCCAAACGGCCAAGCAGAGTTCTGCGGAAGAATTCCTGCAAACCTGTTTAATCTTCGTCGTCTTCTTCATCCCGATCGGGATGGAGAGGATCATCGGGATCGAAGAAGAAATCGGCTAGGCCCAGCGGAACGCTATCGCCACCAAGGGTTCGCTGGCGGCGTTCGGCGAGCGACTCCAGGTCGACGGCTTCCTCGCCCAAGCACCGCTCGAGGGCTTCGTTCCAAGCGGCATCGCGCGACATCGGGTGCTGTGGATCTTGTGCCATTCGCTTGAGCGCGAACCGCAGCAGATTGATGCCATCGCGGGGCGAGAAATCGAGTTTTAGTTCGTGAGCGTGCTGCAGGAACTCGACCGTCATCGCCAGCATCTCCGGCTCCGCAAACGGGAGGTGGTACTGCAGGATCGCCATCTCATCCTGTTTGTTCGGAAACCCAACCTGCAACGTTGGTTGCAAACGACTGAGGATGTAGTCTGGAATCTCGAACGTCGATTCGTCTTGATTCATCGTCACCGCGGCACGGAAGTCTCGATGAGCCGGAATGGAGATCCCCGCGACGATCGATTCGACGTAGCGCCGTTGATCAAACAACGGCGCGAGACTGGCCCAGGATTTTTCGTTCATGCGGTTGCCTTCGTCCAAGATACAGACGCCACCCCGAATCATGGCGGTAACTAAAGGCGAAGCGTGGTAGGCGATCTTGCCGTCTTGGGCCAGCACCGGCGTGATCAGTAGGTCTTCTGGTCGCGTGTCGGCGGTACACTGGTAAATGTACAGCGGCCGCTCGCTGATCTCCGCCGCGGCAATTCCTAGCTGTGTCTTGCCGATGCCTGGTGAACCAACCAATCGCGGCGTCAGTGGCAGGTCGGTCTCGTCCAACATCACCCAACAGGCAAGTAACTGCATCAAGATCTCGCGTTGGCCGATCCATTGGCCTTGCGTCTTGTGCGGTTGGGAAAGCTTAAGGCGAATGCCGTCGATATCAAAATGGGCCACGTCGCCATGAGGCGCGCCGGCATCCGGTTTGGTTTCGTCGTTGGCTGAGGGGCTCATCTACAGCACCGATGGTTCGGTCAGCGATCGCCGGCGGCACCACGCGGTACACTGAACCATCGATCGCGACTGTCATCGTATCGCACCCGCGCTGCTGTGTCAGGGACGGTCCGCGGTGGGAAGCGGAATCGAACCATCCAGATAACGCCAGTTCTTCAAATAGCTAACCAAATCCCGCATCGAATCGACCGATAATAGTTGCTCGAATCCTTCGGGCATCAGCGACACGCCCGAGGTGGAAATCGATTCGATCTCGTCACGTGCAAACGTCCGCCGCTCCCCCCCTTGAACCTGAACGACCACTGAATCACCGGAATCGCTCAGCAATAACCCATCGACGACCGTCCCATCTACCGTCAGCACGGTGTAACGCAGGTAAGCCGCGTCGATGGCGGCATTGGGAGAAAGAATGGCGGTCAATAAAGCTTCGGGCGTCTTGGTGCGACTGTCCGAGATATCGGGCCCGACGTCGGTGCCGAAATTCTCGACGCGATGGCACACCGCACAATGTTGCCGAAACAGAGCACGACCCGCCACCGCATCCCCCGCTGCTTGAGCGGCATCGCGGTAGCGTGCCAGCGTTTGCTGACGATCGGCGTCGATGGCTCGAAACGCCTCCCCGGCGCGCCGGCGCAATTCGACGTTGCTGGAACGCTTCAGTCGGTCGATCGTATTCAAACCGATCAAGGCGGGCGTCAGTTTTCCCGACTCGACACGCTCGAGTAACCAGCCACTCGCCGCGGTGTCTCGTAACAAACCGCTGATCGCCGTCGCACGCAAACTGGGCGACAATCCGGTCAGCGATTCATCGAGCCAGGCAAGCGTCCAGGACGCGTCATGTTGCAACAGCCGCGGCAACACGTCGGCGCGAACAGGCGGAGCTTCTTCGGCGTCCAGCAGCGGACGCAGTAACGTCAAACGCTCCGGTGTCGCGGCAAGCACCGCCACCGCCAAACTTCGCCGCTGGAGTGACTGCGAACGATCGAGTGCCGTTGACGGAGCCCTTTCAAATGCCTCGTCTAGGACCGTTTGTGCCGCGGGGTCCAATGACGCGCGTCGCTCGCTGACCGAGGCTTTGCCCCGCTGGATGGCTCGGCACCAGCCCGCCACAACGGCCAAGGAATGCGATTCATCATCATCGGCGGCTGCCGTCAGCACCGGATCAAAGGCAACCGCCTGCGACTGTGCCGCACGCTGGGCCAGCGTCACAAGCAGATCGATCGGCAAGTCGGCCTGTGGCATCTCGAGCACCATCGGCAACATTTGGGCTGTCGATTCAGGCGAGAGGGCTGTCAAGATCTTTGCAAACCAAGGATCGGCAGCATCTCGACCGGCGATTTTCGCCAACGCTTCCAGGCCGCTGGCGGTGAGATCTTCGCGGAGCACCAACGCCACGGCCGCCTGAAAGCGAACGCCCGCGTCATCGTCGTGCGTGAACTGGACGAGCGTTTCCACCGACAGGTTGGAAGATCGTAGCCGAAGAGCAAGACGCCGCAGCCTTGCGTCGGGGGATTGCAACAACGCCTTCACCGAGACTTCATCAAGTGCCTCATGCGCTGCCAAGCACTGCACCGCTCGGGCGCGACCGGCCGCGGACAGCACCGCGTCACCTTGCCAAATGGCGCCCTGCAAATCCGCGAGCGTCGAAGTTTCCGCAGGAGTTTCGTACAACCATTGCGTCGCGATGCTGCGCCGCCATGGATCGGCATCCCCCAACCACTGCAGCGTTTGGGTTTCGGTATTGGGCGGTGTTCCCAGCGGCGTGCGTTGCCAATCGGCCGCCGCCATCCTCCAGATTCTTCCGCGCGTTTCACCCCATCGCAAATCGGCACGCTGTTTCAGTTCCGTCGGCATCCAATCGGGATGCTCGATCACCGCCCTCGCCATGTCGACGATGTAGATGCAGCCATCGGGCCCGTGCGCCAAATCGACCGGCCGGAACCATTCATCGCGGCTCGCCGCGCACTCGATGCCTTCGTTCCGCCGGGCTTGCAACACCGGTCCATCCGGCTGGACTTGCTGTCGCTGAACAACGTAAGAGGTCGGCTCGCAAACAAAAAGATCGCCACGCCAACTGGCTGGCAAACCGGGCCCCGCCCCACGGAGGACTCCGCAAGCCGCACTGAACTGGCCGGCGTGCAGGTTGCTGGTCGTCCAGGCGTTAGCGATCGAGCGAACTTCGGAATCGGGGCCAACCAACGCGGCATTGTTCAACGCATCCTTCGGAGTCAAACCGGCGACCTGTTGGACCACCGCGATCGGCAGCACCGCCTCGATCGCCGGATTCCGATTACTGCAGCCGATGCGGGTACCGAAATCGTCAATCGTCAGCCCGTATTGGCTGTTCCCTGTGACGCGTCCCCAGAATTGACCGTGTGGATCAAAGGCAAAATCGAAACCTTGCAATTCCAGCGGTTCGGACGCCTCCCACCGCGGATCCTGGCTGACGATCGTGCCACCGCGTAAACCGCCGGCGACGTAGACCAACCCATCGGGTCCAAGCGTCGGGTGGTTGGCTCGCAACTGTTCGTTTTGTTCGGCAAAGCCGGTGAACCACACTTCGCTACGGTCGGATTGCAGATCGCCATCATCGTCGGCAAAGAACGCGATTTGGCCAGCCAGCGTGACGATGACACCATTTTTCCAAGGCTGCAGACCGGTCGGAAACCGCAACTGATCGGCGAACGTGGTGACGGTTTCAAAATGCCCGTCATCGTCGGCATCCTGCAAGACCCGAATACGGCCGCGCGGGGGCTGGTCGGGGTTTTGCGGGAACGGATAATCGCGCATCTCCACGACCCACATTCGCCCCCGATGGTCAAAGCGAATCGCCACCGGATCGACCACTTCAGGTTCACTCGCGGCCAACTCCAGTCGAATCGCCGGGGGGTGCACCAAGTCTTCCGCGACCGCTTGAGCATCGCGGCCAGCGGCTCGATCGGCAATTGGTTCGCGGTCGGTCTCTTGACCGGCCACGCGTGGTCCGGCGAAAAACGGGGCGCAGGCAAACAGCAGCAGCCCCATCCAAACACAAGCTTGTGGTGGGCGGTTTCTCATTCTCGTTCCCTATCAAAGTCGGCTCACATCGTCACCACGCTATGGTAGCGTCTGGTGGGCTCGCTAGCTGGGAACGGGGGCATTTTTCCGCACCGCCGGCCGGATGCAGTCGAGCCGATGGGAGCGCCATCGATGCGGATTAACAGCTCGCGCCGATCTCTTCTTCCCGCGTGATCGTGAAGCCCATGTCTTCGACCATCTGATAATCGGCTTCGGGAGCCTGCCCTTCGGTGGTCAGGTAGTCGCCGACAAAGATGCTGTTTGCGGCGTACAAACCGAGCGTCTGCAGCGAACGCAGGTGCAGTTCACGCCCCCCCGAGATTCGCAACTCGCGGTCGGGATTTACCAATCGAAACATCGCCAGCGCCTTCAGGCAATAGCTGGGGGTGAGGCGATGATTGTCTTGCAATGGGGTGCCGTCAATCGAAGTCAAGAAGTTCAACGGAATCGATTCGACACCGATCTGATGCAGTTCCATCGCCATGTCAACGACATCTTCGTCCGACTCTCCCATCCCGATGATCCCGCCACTGCACAGCTCCAGCCCCGCGTTGCGGACATGGCGAAGCGTTTCCACACGATCCGCATGCGTGTGCGTGGTGCAAATCTGTTCGTAATATTTTTCGCTTGTGTTGACGTTGTGGTTCACCCGATCGACGCCGCACGCTTTTAAGCGTGCCGCCTGTGCTGCGGTCAACAAGCCCAAGCAAGCGCACACCTTCAAGCCGTATTTTTCTTTGATCTCCGGTACGACTTCTTCGACCGCTTTCATTTCCCGTTCGTTGGGACCGCGTGCTGAAATCACCAAGCAATACGTTTTCGCTTGTCGTTCCGCCGCGATCGCCGCCGCAGCCATCAGCTTGTCGCGTTGCAAGATGTTGTATTTGGGCACCGGAGCGGTCGAGATTTTGGACTGACTGCAGTAACCACAATCTTCCGGGCACAAGCCGCTCTTGGCGTTCATCAAAAAGTACAACTGAACGGTGCGACCGAAGTGATGTTTTCGCACGCGGAACGCTGCCGACATCACGTCCAGTAAATCCTCGTCGGGACTTTGCAGGACGGCCAACGCCTGTTCCTTCGAAAGGGCCTGGCCGGCCAAGACTTGATTGGCCAGGGTGGCATAGAAACTGGCAGATGCAGGGGTTGCGGCAAGCGTTTCAGACGACATGGATACTCGGCAAAGCTAGACGGAGAGAGGACGGCAAGGGAGCGACGTTTGCAAAGTCGACCCACTTTACCTGACGAGACCGGTTTGTTCGTCGCAAGTATTGAAACCGTTGTCTTCGTTCAGGTCTACCACCGGTTCGAGCCGAACCTAAGGCAGGGACGTATTTTGAGTGGAATTGTCATTTACGACAACGGGCAGGTTTCTCCTTGGTGATCACGCAGTCGGCGCAACCGTCACATCTTTTCAATCGGGCCGCAAAAACAGCACTTGCGAGCCTGTTTATCGGTCTGTGCATGCTGTCCGCAGGTTGCCAAAGGCACCACTATCGCATGCGTGCTGACCGGGACGTGGAAGCCATTTTGCAAGAAAAGACCGCTCAGACGCCCTGGCGCATTTCCTCGCAGTACAGCGCCTCTCCCGATCCACGGTCGCGGTTTTTCGATGCCTCGCCGACCGATCATCCGCAGTTGCCCTACCCGGGTCCCCAACTGAACACCTATTTATTGCCTCCGCTGGCAACGGGGGACCCGACGCAGCCAGCGGATGCCAACCAGCCCACCGGATATGCCGAACCGGCGACGGACGCCGACCAGCAACCCCCGGTCGAATCCTTGCCCTTGCCTCCAGGCACACCAGACGCCAAGCCGAACGGCGCCGGTGATCTGCAACCGGCCGAAGCAGCCCTGCCGCTGCTGCCGCCCGAAAACGGAGCCAGCGAAAACGGAGCCGCCGCGCGCCTCGACATGCCGCTGCGAATCGCTGCGGTCCCTCCTACGCCCGTCCGCCTACCGCGACCCGAGGCCGACAAACCCGACTCGGCGCCGAGCACACACCCCAGCGATCACGACCAGCGCCACGACAATGCCTCTCCGGTACGTCTGGCGATGGCGCAAACCCCAGTCGTTCAAGCGGCTCAGCCCCCTGCGACCGAAGCCGATTCGAATGCCAAGGATGCCGAACAAGTCGACAGCGAAACGGCGGGCGATGAAGACCCCGACGCCTTTCGGGTTGTGCCCATCCCGCCAGCCGCCTGGGAGCCACTACCGGCGAGCTGTCTCGGTCGGATGTTCGAGTTCGAATCGGTCCGTGAAGAATATCGTCGCAGCTTTGGCGAACCGCCACCGCGCGGGGGCGACGGAGTTCCACGGCTGACGCTTGCCAACACGATGGAGCTGGCGCTGCTGAACAGTCGCGCCTACCAATCGAACAAGGAACGGCTCTATCGAGTCGCCTTGCGTTTGACGCGCGAGCGTTACCAGTACGACCTCAATCCCATTCCCTTTGGCAATGGCTCGGCAGCCAACTTCCGCCATTTTCGCGCCGGCGGTGCGACGGTCAACACGCTGGGCGTTCCCACCGGAGCGGCCGTGCAAAGATCGCTGGCAACCGGCGGGCAGTTCCTGGCTAGCTTCGCCAATGATGTGGTGCTGACTTTTAATGGCCCACAAGGCTTCACCTCCAACATCGGATCGCAGTTGCTGTTTGACTTCCAACAGACAGTGTTCCAAACCGATGTGGAACTGGAAAGCCTCACGCAGTCCGAACGCGATGTGGTCTACGCCGCACGCGATCTGATTCGCTTTCGGCGTGGCCTGTTCCGTGATCTTGCGTCACAGTACTACAATTTGCTGCTTTCCTATCGAAGCATCGAAATCGGATCGCAAGATTACTTCAGTAACCAACGCGCATTCTTGCAAGGCCAAGCCGAATACCTGCAGGCGGGTCGCTTGCCACGCGTGCAAGTCGATCAGTTTGAACAGAACGCATTGCGCAGCCGCAGCGATTTAGTGGCGAGTTGCAATTCGTTGGAAACGAGCCTGGACCGACTGAAACTTGCCATCGGGTTGCCGCCCGAAATGCCGGTCAATCTGACGCTGGACGAATTAGAAGCGCTGTCGGCGACCGACCAATTAACAGTTGCGCGCCAGTTGGTTCAACGGACACAAACGGAATTGAGCGGTCAACGCGAACAACGTCGACCCAGCCCCGCGGCACTGATCAATGCCGCGTCGGTGCTGACCGACCGGTTGCTCGACATCCAACGATTAAGCCAAGCGGCCGGCGTGGAGGCGACGTGGCAAACCGGCGGTGAGGACACCGATCTCGCAGTGCCCAAAAATGCGATCGAGCAGGTGGCGCAGCGGTTGGCGGTCCTGGAAGCGCGCGGGCAGGTCGAAGCCAAACGGATGGTATTGAGCGAAGAATCCAACGCTCAGCTTCGCCGACAATTGCAACTGGAACAGCAGTCGGCCGAAGGCACGCCAAACACGCCTCTCGATAGTCCGCTGCGTGTTTATTTGCGGACGGTCGACGTGATCGAAGCCTCGCTGGTGCTTGCACGCCGTGCCATCGAAGCGGCTCCCGCCGGCACGACTCCAGCTCCCGACGCCCGTGAGCGTTTGAAAGAATATAACGCCACGTTGGATCAACTGAACGCGAAGCTCGACCAGGCGGTGGTCGATCGCGAGCTGAACGAGATTCCCGACCTGACCAAGAGTGCTCAGCGTTTGCTGGTCAAGGCCGATCAGTTGGCGGACGAAACTTCGGCGTGGTTGGTCTCGCCCGATCGGGAGTCCTTTCTGGAAATGGTCACTTCGACCGTCAGCGATGTGATCCGGCTGAGCGATGAAGTGGTCAACGCCTCCGATGTGGCGTTGCCGGAAGTCGAAGTGGAACCGGATGACGCCATGTTGACGGCACTGGTGCAACGCTTGGATTTGATGAACCGACGTGGCGATTTGGCGGACAGCCGACGCGCGATCAAACTGGCGGCCGACGACTTGCGTAGCATCCTGGATTTACGAGCCACGCAGACGCTGCGGACGCGGACCGATGCCAACACACCTTTCGATTTCTCGTTCAACGATAGCCAGACGCGCTTAAGCATGGCGCTCGATACGCCGCTGAATCGCAGAGCCCAACGGAACAACTATCGCTTGGCACTGATCGACTATAACCAGACGTTGCGGAACCTGATCGAATCGGAAGATGAAATCAAATTTGATATTCGCGAAGACCTGCGGCGATTGCGACTGCGACGTGATCAATACGAAATTGCGATCGCGAGTGCCGCGTTGGCGTACGAACGAGTCGTCAGTACCCGTTTACAGTTACAGTTCGCGGTAAAGGATGTGGTCGCTCGTGACTTCCTCGAAGCTCAACAGGCCTATACGGCGGCGTTGTCGAGCGTCGCACGCCAGCACATCGCTTATATTCTCGATCGCATCGAACTGTTCTTCGACATGGAAGGCATTCAGTTGGATGACAATGGCTATTGGCCGGGACTGCGAGACGACGACCTCCAACCGCCAGTGAACGTCGACTTCCCAGGGACAAACCCGTATCCCTACGGTCGCCTAGTTCCCGGCCTGCATTACTCAAGAGAGATCAAGGCGACGCAGTAAGCCGCCTGGTGCAAGGTTTCGGTCTTTTGACTTGGTGGACGCTTTTGGTGGACTTTGCTCCGCCGGGCCAGTACGCTTGAGTCCACCTGTCGTTGCCCGCGGAATGAGGCCCGCCATCCAGCCCGACCGACGTCGTGGCACGGAGGACGGCGGCAAGCCGGTTCGAGAACCGGCCGCACCTGCGGATGTGGCGCCCACTGCCTGACTTCCTTCCTATTGCATCTGGGGATCGCTGATGTTTCTGTCTGCTTGTTCGCGTCGTTACTTCCTGTTCGGCGGTCTCGTTTTGGCATGGGGAGCCATGGCGGACATCGGGAACGTGGCCGCGCAAGCGATCCAAGGCAGTGGCTCGACCGGAACCGCAAAGCCGCTGAAAGTCTTCGTGCTGACGGGCCAATCGAACATGCAAGGACACGCCCAGGTGCGGACGATGGAGCACGTGGGAATGGACCCTCGCACGGCGCCGATCTTGCGGGAGATGCAGGCGGCCGACGGGACCGTTCGCGTTTGTGAACGGGTTTGGATTTCCTCGCTCGGCAGCGCGGACGAGGAGCGTACCGGACGCTTGACGGCGGGCTTTGGCGCCGAAGGAGGCGGGCCGAAAATTGGGCCGGAATTCACCTTCGGGATCTATATGGAAAAACTGCTTGATGAGCCGATCTTGATTATCAAAACGGCTTGGGGTGGTAAGAGCTTGAACACCGATTTTCGGCCACCGAGCGCCGGACCCTATCCTTTTAGTGAAACGCAATTGGCTGCGATCGAAAAACAAGGGAAGGATCTCGCGGCGATCAAAGCCGAAAAGGAGGCGGCGACAGGGCATTATTATCGCTTGATGGTGGAACATGTGCGGCATGTGCTCGGTGACATTCAGCGTGTCTATCCCGACTACGACCCGCGGCAAGGCTACCAGCTAGCCGGCTTGGTCTGGTTCCAGGGCTGGAACGATATGGTGGATCAAGGCACCTATCCGAACCGTGGGAAACCGGGTGGCTACGGGGCTTACAGCGAAGTCATGACGCACTTTATCCGCGACGTACGCAAAGACTTGTCGGCTCCGGAATTACCCGTGGTGATCGGCGTCTTGGGCGTCGGCGGTCCGGTGAATCAATACCGACCCGAACAGATGCGTTACAAGGATATCCACCAAAACTTTCGTTCCGCCATGGCCGCTCCAGCCAAGTTGCCCGAGTTCAAAGGGACCGTCGCGGCGGTGCTGACGGAGAACTACTGGGATCAGGAACTGGTGGAACTGAGGGCTCGGGAGTCAGCGCTTCAGCGTCAAATCAAAAAGCTGGAGGCCGAGGGAAAGCTCAGCCGTGAGGAAAGAAATTCGGCGTTGGAAAAACTGCGCAGCGAGTCGTTCACCGAACGTGAACTACAGACGCTCCGCACCGGCGTGTCCAATGCGGAGTTCCATTACTTGGGATCGGCCAAAATCATTTCGCAGATCGGCAAGGGCTTTGCCGAAGCAATGGCTGAACTGCTTTCGAAGTGAGTTCGCGCTGCCGTCAAAGTAAGCTGAGCGAGTTGCCTGCCCGTGATCCACCGTTCACGGATTCAAGCATGGTTCACGCCCAAACGGCTAGCAGCGTTGTGCGGCCTGATTGGTGCAAACCTGATTAATCTGCCTTGCGTGACGAATCCTGATCTTCGGAGACAGCCGCTTTGCCCACCTCCAACGCCTCGGCGGTTTTCGCGTCGGCGCGGGTCAGCGATTCAAAACGCTGCGCCGCCTGGGCCTCGTCGACTCGTTCGGTTTCCTCGAGGCTTCCGACTAGCGGAGACATGCTGTCGCTTTCCTGTTGACGCCATTCTTTTTGGACGATCAGGCGTGCTCCTTTGGAAAAGGTCACATAGGCCCAGCACCATTTCAGGAACACAAAGAAGCGATTGCGAAAACCGCTTAGGAAATAAATGTGTACCAATAACCAAGCCAACCACGCGATCAAGCCGTTCTTCTTCCACTTGCCGGCCTGCAAGATGGCACTACTGCGTCCGATCGTCGCCATCTGTCCTTTGTCGACATAATGGAACGGTTTACGCTGCTTCGTATCGGGTGAGTGTTCGGCGCGGACTTCGTCTAGGATCACGTCCGCGACATAGCGTCCAGATTGGGTGGCCACGGGAGCCAAACCGGGCAGTGGATTACCATCTTGGTCGGGCGTGTGCGCCAAATCACCAACGACAAAGACGTTGTCATTCGCCGGTATGCTCAGGTCGGGCCGGACAATCACGCGGCCCGCGCGATCGAGCGGCGAATCGAGTTGCAATCCGATCCGATTGGCTTGCACGCCCGCAGCCCACAACACCGTCCCGGCACCAATCCGTTCCTCGCCCATCTCGATCCCGGCCGAACCGATATTGGTGACGCGATTGCCGGTCAAGACTTCGACGCCCAAATGTCGCAGCGATTCGGTCGCATAGCGGGCTTGATCGGCATCGAATTGTTTTAGAATGCGTTCGCCGCTTTGCACCAACACGACGCGAGCGTCGGCGGCGTTGATGGTGCGGAAGTCCTCCGTCAACGCAAACCTTGCCAGTTCCGCGATCGCCCCCGCCAATTCGACTCCCGTCGGCCCGCCTCCGACGATGACAAACGTCAACCAATAAGCTTGTTCTTCGGGGTCGTTTGTCCGTTCAGCCTGTTCAAAAGCCACCAACACTCGACGCCGGATCTCGGTCGCTTGGCCGACACTCTTCAGACCCGGCGCATGCGTCTCCCATTGATCGTTGCCAAAATAGCTGTGGCTGGCACCGCAGGCGACGATCAAATAATCGTACGGAATCGTGCCGCCATCAAAACGAACTTCGCGCGTCTTTAGATCGATGGTGTCGGCGCGCCCCAGCAACGTGCGAACGCGTCGATAGCGCCGCATCAAGCCGCGAATCGGAACCGCGATGTCCGACGGATCCAGCCCTGCCATGGCAACTTGGTACAGCAATGGTTGAAAGAGATGATGGTTGCGTTGGTCGAGGATCGTCACCGAAACCCGTCGTGACCGACCCAGTTTCTTCGCCGCATTAATACCCGCGAACCCGCCTCCGATGATGACCACATGTGCCATAGCTATTTCGCTACCTTTCGTTTTCAGGAGACTCGTCAAGCAAGCCGCGGAAGCTTTCCGTGGTTCAGTCTATCGGATAGCCGCTAACGACCGAACCACACAACGGGCCGACTGCGGAGTCTCATGCCGCGAGAAACTACGGAAGCAAATGGAGCGGGCAAATCGTAGGCCATACATGCGATTTCTTACAACACGTCGCCGTATTCCCAGACCGAATGGTAAGCCCCCAGTTTGTCAAAGTAGTCCAACATGTCGGCGTAAAAGGGATTGTGGGAAAGCGTGGCGCTGTCGCCGACCACGATCAGCTTGCGGCGGGCGCGCGTGATGGCAACGTTAGTCCGACGGGTATCGGCGAGAAAACCGATTTCCCCCTGATCGTTGCTGCGGACCATCGTCAGCAGCACAACTTCTTTTTCTCGGCCTTGAAAGCCATCCACCGTGTCGACTTCCAGTTTCGGCGTATCGAGTCGACCTCGCAGCAGTCGGACTTGCGCCGCATAGGGCGCGATGATCGCGATCTGGTCGGCACGCACCCCCGCATCCATCAACTCACGCACGATCTGGATGATCAAGTTCGCTTCTTTGGGGTTTAACTTACTCTCTCCGTCGGGCTCGAGTTGCTCCAGATACTCGGCTCCCGCAGTATCGATAAACTCGATCGAATCGGTCGTTCGCGGTGTTTCGTCGACGTTCGGTAAATCGCACAATCGATGGTGGCGTACTGAGACGTCGGCGACCAACGAGCTTTCGTAAAACGTCTTGGAGGAGAACGCCATGATCTGTTCGTGCATGCGGTACTGAACCGTCAATCGCCGATAGACCGACTCGCCTTCGCGTTCAATTAACCGCTGCATCATCGAATCTCGCATGCCTAACCGTGCCGCTTCGTCGCTCAACACCGTCGGCGGCAACTGGCAGTGGTCCCCCGCGAAGACCAATCGGTCGGCGCGGAGCACCGCCTGCCAAATGCTGGGCAAAGTGCATTGACACGCCTCGTCGACGACCACCAAATCGAACTTATGGGCACCCAGCAGATCATCATCGACCGTGGTGGTGGTACAGATCACGTCGGCGGATTCCAAGACACTGCGGATGATGGAACGTTCCAAACCTCGGATTTGCCCGCGCAGTTGTCCCGCTTCGGCAAACAGTTCTCGTCGCCGATGCTGTCCATCGCGACCGCGAAAATCCTTGGACGCCGCACGCACCAACTGTTCGACTTCACGACGCATGTCGCGGATCACTTCACCGGCGGGATCGGTATCAACCAATTCATCCAACGTGTGGCCACGGAGGGCTTCGAAGACGCGCGCCGGATGTCCCACGCGGAGCACGTTCGGCATCATCGCGACGAGTCGTTCGAGCAGGTTGTCGACCGCCGTGTTACTCGGTGCGCAGGCCAACACACGGTCGCCTTGCTGCACGGCTTGGTAGATCACTTCCGCCAGCGTCGTTGTTTTGCCGGTGCCCGGAGGTCCGTGAAGGATCGCCACATCGTCGGCCGCGAGTGCGAACCGGACGGCATCTTGCTGCGGCGGATTGAGGTGGCTGAAGAATTCAATCGGTTGCGGTTCTTGGTAGCGGAGGGGGCGACTGCCCAGCAGCATCTCGCGGAGCCTTCCGCTGCGACCGCTGGCTTGGCGGGCTTGGGCCATCGCTGCCAACTGCCGCCGCCGCGTGGTTTCATCGGGCGACAAATCCAAGCGATACGTGTGAGCGTCCGGCCAAGCATCGGTTGCGACTTGGATGACGTTGTGCTTGCGTCGGCTGACCACTCCGGGCACGCCGTTGTCCGCAGGGTCGGCATCGTTGGAAACGACAACCGGCGATCCAACTTTTAGGCGATTCATGGGCAGCGGCTCGCCGCCCGGTTTGGTAAAGTCCAGCAGCAAGCGACCGGCTAAGCCGGTTTGGTGGTCAACCAACTGCATGCGGACCAGCGTTTCACCCGTTTTTTCGACATCCGCACGGGAGCGGTTTTGGCGTCGTCGCGCCATCCGTTCGCGTTCGGCAACCGCTTCCAACTCCAACCACCGGGCGAGTTCATCAAAATAGGCGTCGACCGAAAAAGGTTCATCAAGCGAAACGGAGCGGCGGCGACTTTTTTTGGCACGAGGCGGCATGCAGGTGAGCTCGACGGTGAAAACAGGAAATCGATGAATAGTTCTATCTTAGCCGCTTTTGCGATTTGGGGATTGGTGGCAAGCACGATCACGGGCGGCTTGTACGCGTGGGATAAGCGTGCCGCGGGGCGGGACGCGCCACGCGTTTCCGAACGGACGCTGCTGACATGGTCCGGGCTAGGGGGCTGGCCCGGCGGTTGGCTGGTCGGTCGCCGCTTGCGGCACAAGACCAAGAAGCTTTCCTATCGCATCAAGTTCGGCGTCTGTGTGGCAGTCCACGTCGCTCTGACGGCAACGCTGCTGTGGGCAACAGCCAACCGATAACCACATTGCGGAAGCCTTGCCGCCCTCAGGAATGCGTGACTTTAGTGGAAAGGCAACGCTTGAGCGAGGAATCGCTTCATCTTCTCTCTTCCCCATCGCGTTACGAATCTTTTGGTCTAAGCATCGGGCGTTAACACGTCGGGCACGATGTCGGACTCGGACCATGCTTGTTCGGCTTGCAACCGCGCCGGTTCAGCGATCCGGCGATAGGTGAACTCACGGAAAAACAGCAGCAGATTCAACGCAAACACCAATCCCCCCGCGGTAAAAGCCAGCAGTCCGAACTCCCAACCCACACCAGGCCAAAACGCGCGCTCGATCGTCCAACCCCAGTTGGGCAAATCGATCATCGAGTGCGATCCGCTCATGCCACCAGCCAAAACCACTCGGGCGAGAAAGGGAATGATGACGCCAGCAAACAGCACCGCAGCCAATACCACGATGGGCACCACGAAGGTCCGCCGCAGGATCAGATGCAGCAACATCACCAACAGTCGCACCGTCCCCAGGTAAAACAACAGGTATCCCGATAGCAGCAGCGCCATCGTCATACTGGCCGTTTTGCTGGAACTGCTGAAGTCGACCAGTTCGGGAATGCTGAGGAAGATACCGATCACAAGCATGGCAGTCACACCACTGCAAGTTGCAAACATGAATCCCGTCCCAGGGCCGGGATTAAACCACAACTTCAACATACGACCGGCAAAGGTACTGGGCAGTCCCCGCTGCACCCGAGGGCTCAATTCGGGCGATTCCGCCAACATCAATGTGCCCATCAGACACCAGTAACCTGCGATCACGATCATTGCGAAGTGCATCGGCTCGGCACTGCGAAAACCGGGGTCGCCAAAGTTGTAAAAGGTCAAATAGGCGAAGGTAAAAATCCACACCAATTGTTGAAGGAACATCCACCAACGGAGGCCTGTAGACCGATTTTCAGTTACCGGAGCGATCCGCGCCGCGGCGGCTTTGATGAACAACACCATGCAAGTCGCACCGACCAGTACAAACGCCGCGAGCACGAACCAAGCCTCCGACTCGGAACCGACGTCGGTGCCCAAAATGCCATCCAAACAGACCGCCCCGCAGATGAACTGGGCTATCAAAACCACCCCGATCACCGCCAATAAGGCGAGGGCTTGCCAAGCCCGATGGGATGCCAGAGTGGCAACCAACAAACCGAAAGTTGTGAGCAGCATGGCGGAAAAAAAGACGACGATGACCAGCATCACCATCGTCGGCATGTTTACCCCACGCAGCAGGTAAGAGAAGGCCAACCCCGGGACGACAGCGGCAAAGTAGATCAGCATCTGCAGCATGGCGCTGTTCAATTTGCCCAGCACAATCCGCATCGAAGAGAGTTTGGTGATCGCCAGCATCTCGAATGTGCCGTCGTCGATCTCGGCTGCCAGTGACCGATGGGCCACCAGAGGCACCATGCCGAGCATCGGAATCGCAAGCACAAAATAGAACCCATACAGCATTGTTTCGCCGGTGGGGATGAAATACACATCGGGTGTCTGCAGCACGATCCCCAAAATCGTCCACAGCCAAGAACACATCAGCAGTGAAAAGAAGGTGATGATGAACTGCTTGCTCTTCAGTGCTTGGCGAGCCTCCTTGATCAAGATGGGGTTCAGCCAGCCCGATGCACGATCGGTCAGACGATCAATGCTGGCCCAAAAGCCTTCTCCGGCCGGATCGATGGTCAATGGATGCGGAGCCACCGCGATGGCAGCGACCTGTGCGTTCGCTGCGTTAGCCTCCAGGCCCGGCGTCGTGTCGACAGCATCGCTCATTGCACGTGCCCCTTTGTGATCTGCAAGAAAACGTCTTCGAGCGATTCGTCCAACGGTGCATACTGCAGGACTTCCACGCCCCCTTCGATCAACGACCGCAGGATTTCGGTCTGTTCTCGATCCCCGCCGGTGATGTGGAATCGAATCAGGCCGTTGTCTCCTTCCAAACGATCGATTGAAGCATGCTGTTGGAGGATAGCCATCGCCTCGGGCAGTGGGCTGGTCACCCGCACCAGCACATTGCGTGTCTTCCTCAATTTCTGGCGTATTTCCGCCACCGATCCGGTCGCCAGCAAGCGGCCTTGTTCGATAATCCCAATCCGGTCACACATCTCGGCCAACTCGGTCAAAATGTGGCTGCTGATCAGGATCGTTTTCCCTTCGGCGGCTAAGGCGCGAATCATCTGTCGCAGTTCGATCCGAGCCCGCGGGTCCAGTCCCGCGGCGGGTTCGTCTAAAATGAGCACTGCCGGATCATGCACCAACGCTCGACCCAAACAAAGCCGCTGCTTCATCCCTTTGCTCAAGCCTCGAATCGGTTTGTAAGCCAATTTGTCCAGCCCCGTGAAGCCCATCACCCAGCGCAACCTGGCCGTCCGTTCGCGTCCCACCACCCCATAAGACCGAGCGAAAAAATCGAGGTACTCGGCGCAGTTCATATCGCCGTAGGTTCCAAAACCATCAGGCATAAACCCCAGTCGACCGCGCACTTGATCGGGGTCGTTGATCGATGACAAACCGTCCACAAACGCCTCACCGGATGTCGGCAATTCCAGCGTCGCAAGAATCCGCATGCTGGTGGTCTTGCCAGCGCCGTTGGGGCCGATGTAACCAAACACACTACCCCGTGGAACGGTAAAAGAAACTTCGTTCACCGCTTTTGTCGAACCAAATTCGCGCGACAAATTTTGCAATTCGATCGCCGGCCCGGTCCAAGGTGTTGCAATCATGGCAGCCTTCCCATCACGATGTGGCTCTGTTCGGTCCGTTCCGCGTTTTCGATCCCCACCGTCGCCTCGTATGGTTGATCGGCAATCGCGATGAAGCGTTCTCTAGGAAGCGAGAGCAGCCAACGGTCCATGGTATTTTCCAGCAGCGTCTTGCGGCCACCGACCACGTAGCGTCCCCAGGGATCGCCGGAATTCTGCAAGTTCGGATTGGTGTTACCGGCCAACGGTTTGACGTTTAGTGGCGCTACTTCGCCGACCCCTATTCGCGTCAGTTCCCCCCGCGTCCCCGCGGCGATTGCTTGGCCTCTCCACTGCACTCCCGCAGCATCACGAAGTTGAATCTGTTGCAAGCCGAACGGAAAGTGATTGGTCACCGCAACGCCCCCCTGTGAAATCTCGAAAGCCAGTCCCTGATCGTTTTGCTGCGGGTGCATAGCTAGCATTTGCACCTGAGAACGCGGTGGCAGGAAGCAGCCTTGAAAGACCTGGCCCTCGGCGAGGTTGGTGATCGAGCCCTTGGGGTTGCCATCACGGTTGTAGCGATAACCTTGCCGCGCGGTGCCGCGACAAACCGGATAGACCGCCGCGTCGTGAGGAAAGACCAATCCATCGCGACTGTCGAGGACCGCGAAATACGTTTGGCGACCTTGCGTTACCGCGTAGTCGGCTTGGGGGTCGACCCAAGTAATATGCCGCGTCCGGACGCGCGTGGAGATCCCATCGGCCAACAAGGCGTAGACGATCAGGCTGCTAGTGATCAACAGGGCAAACAACGGAGCGACAAAGAACAGCAAGTAAAGCCGCTGGCGTTGACGCAGGTAGAGATAACAGACTGGACCGATCGCTAACACAAACAGCGTGTTCAGGCCGATGAAGGATTTGACCGGCGGTTGCCCGACCGATCCGATTAGCAGCGACCAATATTGCGTACTCCCTTCCGGAACGCTCATACCCATCCGCAAGGTCCAGTCGAGTTGTTCCTCGCCGGTCGCACGCACGATGGCATTCCAGAACTGATAGGACTGGGGAAACGGGTCCTCCAAGTCGATCGCTGTCACGGTACCTAAACCGAAGCGTCCTTGTCGAACCGCCCCGGTGATGGCTTTGCCGGGATCGTCGAAAACGAATGGGTGTTCGGTCAACTTGAGAGCTTCAAAAGCGTTCTTGCGCTGCCCGCCCCCGCGACGAGAACCGCCGAAGGACTTATTGGGCCCATTCCAAGCGTTGTACTCCCATTCATAATCACGATTGGTGTCTTGCAATCGCAGCGAATTTTTCAAGCTGCTTCCCGTCTGAACCGCGGAGGTTGGCAGCGGCGCCAGCGGAACCTTTTGCAGCAGTTCGCAGTTGGCTTTCGAGACGGCGTACACCCACAGATTGCCACCCGCGGCCAACCAATCGGTTAGGGCACGATACGGCTGCGGTTGGCTTTGCAATGCTTCGAGTAGCGGAGCGGGCACGAGGATGGCATCGAGTTGCGAGTGTGCCAACCACGAGGCCTGCATGTCGTCGATGTCGAGCAATCGAAACTGAACCTCGGCGGACTGCGTCTCCTGCAACATGCGTTTGGCATCGGCGTGCTCGAGCCGCAGCACGTCGGGATCGTCGGGGATGGGACCGTCAAACGCGGCCAGCAATGATCGGACGTCGGGACAAATTTGCCAAGCCTGTGGCTCGGGCCGTTCGAGAGCGGGAGGCATCCGCTGGGTTTCGGCTGGCAGGGCAACCACCAAATTCACCGCCGCACTGCTAACGGTTGGGCAAGGGACCGCCGCGCGGGCGGCGAGCCGCGACGAGAGGCGGCGAAAGGAGGCTTGCGATTTCCGTTGACTCTCCACCGTTTGTTGCAGCAGTTGGTCGGTTTGCCCCGACAGGATGACGCCGACGTTGCAGTGCTCGAGAGGCTGCCGCCGCGTGTCCTGAAGCATTGGGCGAGAATCGCTACCGGGAACGACGCGACCATCCTCCAAGATCCGCACCCGCATATTGTCCCAAGGATAGTAGTAGGGAATGTGGTGAACACTGCGGGCCGAAGTCCCTTGTTGCGGTAACTGAAAGGTATCGCGATAGACAAAATCGATCTGCGTACCAATGCTGTCCGAAGGAGTGATTTCGATCGTGAGATTGCGGTCCCTTGAGAAGGTTTGCGCAGTCGGAGTGAATTGCAGGTAGACCGTTTGGTAGCCGTTCCCGGGCACCGCTTCCATCCAAGTCGAATAGTTAAAGCCGACCTTCCGAGGGACTCCCGCGTTACTCAGCAAAACCGGCTCCGCCCAGGCCGACGCAACCGTACCCACCGCCACCGATGCGAACACAAGCGACGCCAACACGGGCGGACAGAGCAGGCCGATGGCGAACCGTCGGCAACGTATCGCGAGGGAGCGCCAGCAGGGGCGTGCCGAACGAGGCGGTTGTTTCTCTCGCAGCATGTTACCGTGACTCCGGTGGTGCTGGGCTATCGTCAACCGACGACTGAGGGACATCGCGAGTCGGCACGGCATCGCGTTTCGGTTGCAGCGACTGTCCGGTGGCTGCGATCAGCGGTTGCATCAAGATCGAAAACAGATAGGCCAGCAGGAACATGGCGGCATACACAACGAAGCAAGCGATCGTCACGCAGACCAGCAGCACGATCGCTTTCAACCCCGAATAGTTGCCCTGAAAACCGGTTCGAACAGCCCAAGCAATGATCGCGCTGACGGTGACCAACATGATCAGATGATAGATCGTAATCCGTGGCAGCAGTCGCTCGGTCGGCACGGAAGCCTCTTCACCGGCAGAATCTTTCGGGAGGTCGGAGGGTATGTTCATAGTCACCAGTGCGATTCGCAATGAAAAGTTGGAGCCGTTTTTTCCGGCCAGCGGTTGCTCGCGGCCAGCCTTTCACGTTCCCGTTTCGCGGGTGCCACGAAGCACCGCTGTGCTGGCAGTTTACCTCATCGAGCGTTACTGTTGCAGCCGAGCGGCTGCTGCAGCCGCGGGCGAGGCACCGGCAATCGCCCAAGCCGAGCCCGCAGGCTCGCTGTGGTTGGCATTCGCCCGCTGCCCCTGTGTGTGGGCCCGTTTGGGGCGAGCGAAAGGCGCGCCGCACGGGTTTTGTTTAAAAATCGGGCGATGCCACCCGGCAAATGCTCGGGGAGAAACTAAAACCTGCCGCGTCGGTTTACAAAGAGAGCCCATTGCTGGTTCGATGGTGCGCGGACTACTCGAGGCGGTTCGGTTTTCTAAGCTGAGAAATTTGAAGAGAGACTTTTATGGGAATGCTGAAAGAGTTCAAAGAGTTTGCCTTGAAGGGCAACATGATTGACATGGCGGTCGGCATCGTCATCGGCGGTGCCTTCGGGACGGTGATCAAATCGCTGGTCGCCGACGTCATCACCCCACCGCTCGGGTTGCTGACCGAGAAGGTCGACTTTCAGTCGATCGCGTGGACGCTTCGCGAAGCGAGCGAGGCCGATGGCATCGCGGCGATCACCATCAACGTCGGTGGGTTTCTCAACGCCATGATCAGTTTCTTCCTCGTGGCGATGGCAATTTTCATTGTCATCAAGGCGATGAACCGCGTTCGCGAACAGTTTGAGAAGAGCGAAGAAACGATCACTCCGACGACGAAGAAATGCGACGCCTGTAAGCTGGAGATTCCTGTCGACGCCACCAAGTGTGGGCATTGCTGTAGCGTGCTGGCGGCTTAGCCTGCCAGTGTGAGGTGGCTCCTTGGGAGCACGGTCCAACGGCGGGGCTCGTCACGGGAACGAACGCTGCGTGCAGCGGTCGAAAACGCAGCGAGGAAGTCGAGCGATTAGCGGTTCACTCTTTCTGAAATTCCGAGTGGTTTTCATATATCGGAATTGGCGGGGTGGTCGCTATGATTATCCGCGCCGCCATTCGCCCGCGCGTGCCAAAGGTTTCGTTTTTGACTTGCTCTTCCGTCGGGTTGCTCCGACGCTCCCCCGCGAATGCACAACGACGGTTGTATCGACGAGTTCCTGCATCTGCTGCGTGCCCTGGTACGCGAGCCATCGGTTGTCGGTGTCGAGGATGCGTTCTTCCGAGTCCTCCGGCGTGAATTGGAAGAGTACAAGCTAACGGTCGAGCGATACCACGGTTTGCTGGTCGTTCAAGGCTCGCGGCCAGACAGCATCTATTTGTCGGCTCACGTCGATCGGCATGGTTTGCTGTGTACGGGCCCGAATGAATTTCAGTATGCCGCCTTCGTGGCTGGCAACCGTGGCGAGTTGACCGGCGACTCAATCTCCGAGCAGTTCATGGAATTGATCGCCGGTCGTTTTCAGGGACAACGCGTGCAAGCCCACGTGCCGTACACGGGTACCTACCTGGGGCAAGGGCAGATCAAAGAGTCATACGTCTGCCCGCGACGTCGTAATCTGATTTTTGAAATCGAAGGGCTGGAGTTTCTTCAGCCTGGTTTCCCGGTGTCGTTTCTTGATCGTCTGCAGGTGGTCGACAGTCGCATTTCGGCTCAGCTAGACAATGTCGTTTCGGTGGCGATGCTGATCGAACTGATTCGGCTGGGCTTCCAGGGCACGATGCTGTTCACTGCCGGAGAAGAGGCGGGGCGGAGTTGGCGATTTGCGGTCGAATGGTTTCAGCGACACGGGATCCATACCGATCGTTTGATTGTGCTGGACACCAGTCCTTTCCCGACGTTGGAAGATCTGGCGTTGCAGGATGTCGTGCTCCGCACCAAGGATTCGACGGCCGAGTTCGATCCTCAGGTGACCGAGCGATTGCGATTGGGATGCGAGCGATTGGGGATCGGTTACCGTTTCAAAGATCGCTATGTCGAGGAACTGAACCAGACCCGCGAGAAACGGCTCTCTTTGGGCAGGACCGAACTGGGGCGCGTGATCACGGCAACCGGTGGCAACGTGCGTGGGACGACGCTGCAACTGCCAACGTCGTCGTACCATACGGCCAAGGAAACGGCAGAGCTCGGCAGCGTCCACGCGATGTTGCGGTTACTGTGCGATTTGTGTGAATTACCAGAACAAACTTAGCTGCGAAACAAGATCAGCAAACCGAGGGCGATTGTTGAACGACTGGCAGGCGGCACGGGTGACGATTCGGAACCCCGACGGCGCAACCGTGCGTCACAACTTAAGACGGAGCATGCAGGACAGTGCATGCTTTGGCGCGATGGTGGGGATGGGAGAAACCTATCTGCCGGCCTTTGCGTTGGCGGTTGGAATGAGCGAATCGGCGTCGGGCCTGGTGGCGAGTCTTCCGCTGGTCGCCGGTGGCGCGATGCAGATGGTTTCCTTACGCGCGATGCGATGGATCGGCGGCGAACAACGTTGGGTGGTGCTGTGTGCTACCGTTCAAGCCCTCTCTTTTCTACCGCTGGTCCTGGCAGCGTTTTATGGTGCCATCAGCCTGACAGGTTTGTTGCTGATCGCTTCGGTCTTCTGGGCAGCGGGCCTCGCCAGTGGCCCCGCCTGGAACACCTGGATGGAATCGGTCGTTCCGGCGGGGGTTCGGGCGAGCTACTTTTCGCAGCGTTCGCGGTTGCAACAAGCCTGCACGCTGGGCGGATTGCTGATCGCCGGGATGCTGCTGCAGTCGACCGAGTCCAAGGGCTGGCCGCTGTTGGGGTTCGCCGCCATCTTTGGGTTCTCGACGCTGGCACGTGGGCTGTCGGTGCTCAGCTTGGCAGGCCATCAAACCGACAGTCGCCTGACGATGCGTACCACCGCGCGGCTTTCGGCCGGTAACAATCGCCCCGTCTCACGCTCGGGCCGACGCCTGCTGACCTATTTGGTTGCCACTCAAGCATGCGTGCAGATCAGCAGTCCTTTTTTCGCCCCGTATATGCTGGAGCAATTGCAATTCAGCTACCTCAAGTTTGTGTTGCTGATGGCGGCGGCGTTCGTTTCGCGCGTCTTGGCAATGTCGCGGTGGACTCGGATCGCGAAAAACTACGGTGCCGCCACGCTGCTGTGGATTGGCGGGGTAGGCCTGATTCCGATCTCGGCGCTATGGATCCTGTCCGACAATATTATCTGGTTGGTGCTGATTCAAATGCTCAGCGGAGTCGTCTGGGCGGCGTACGAACTGGGCTTCTTCCTGCTGTTCTTTGAAACCTTGCCGGCCGATCGTCGCACGAAAATGCTGACCTACTATAACTTTGCCAACACGCTGGCGATGTTTGCCGGGGCCTCCTTGGGTGCCGTCTTGTTGACTTATTTTGACGCCACGCTGGAGGCTTATTACATCCTGTTCGCACTGTCGGGCATCGGTCGTTTGCTGGCGACGGGGTTGCTGTTCCGCGCCGAATTGAAACCGGTTCCGATCCATGTGATCGCGATCCGTGTGCTGGGGCTTCGAAGCGGCACGGCGACCCTCGACGTGCCGATCCTGTCGTCGCTCGAAACGCCACCCACGCCCGGCCCCGAGCTCGACCCGCTACCCAAGCTCGACCCGCTACCCGAACTCGACCCACTACCCGAGCTCGGGCCGAAAATCGAATCCGAACCGTTTGCTGAACAACCCGTTGCAGCCAGCGGATAGTTGCAGCCAGCGGAGCTCTCGCCGGGGCAAGCAGGTTGTCGAATCTTTGGTCCGCTGCGTGGCAAGACCTTGCCCTGGACGGCAGGCTTGAACTACGCAGGTTCGTTCACCAAATGATCATCCAAATTGCGGCTGACCTCTTTCAGCCGCTCCAGCCCACCGCCGCCGACTTCGGCAGCCACCCAGCCGGTAAAGCCGATGTCCAAGAGGGCTTTGCGGACCGAAACCCAGTCGAGATCGCCTTCGCCAATCTTGGTGAATTTGTCATCGGCGCGTGAGAAGCCTTTCGCATCGAGCTTGATGACACGGTGGTCGAGCGTTCGAATCCACTGCGCCATGTCGCCATACTTCCAATGGTTGCCGATATCGAATTGCATCCCGATCATCGGGGAATCAAAGGCGTCGATGAAACGCACGTACTGTTCGGCGGTCTGATTCCAATCGCCCGCATGATCGTAAAGAAAGCGATTCCAGACGTTTTCGATCGCGATTTTGACGTTGTGCTTTTCGGCGACTTCCAGTGCCGGGCGAATGTTGGCGACCGCGCGGTCAAAGCACTCTTCGGCAGTCCCATCGCCACCGACGCCGGGCACCAGCAAGATCGTGTCGCCCCCGATCGCGGCCGTCTCCTGAATCCCATCGGTCAAACTCTTCAGCGCCCGAGCTCGCACGGCGGGGTCGGCGTCGGTGTGATGAATCTGCCAGTGCGTTCCATTGACGGTGCCGTCGATCGGAAATTCGGCTTCTTGCACCGCCCGCTTGGCTTCGTCGATGTTGATTCCTGGCGCGTTCAGTTCGATGCCGTCAAAGCCCGCTTGTTTGGCGACTTTGAATTTCTCGGTCAGCGATCCGGGGACGCCTACCATGCCGATCTTGAGGCTCTTCAACAGCCACTTTTTTTCCGGTGCGTCGGCGGCAAAAGCGAAGCGAGGCGTGAGGCCTCCCAGCGCAACGCCACTGAGAGCAACAGCACTCGAAGCGGTCTTCAGAAAAGTTCGGCGAGATGACATGGAAGGGCTCCGGAAAGGGCGGGGAATGAGTTGGAAGCCACAGTGTACCACGGCGCTTTGGCTTTTTCTTCTCGTTGATTCTTCTCGTTGCCCATACGACCACCTACGACTGCGAGGTTGAACTACGTCGGCATCGCCAGACGCTGCACGCGGTGATTGTTGCTGTCCAACACGTGGACGCGGCTTTGCGAATCGAGCACCACGCCCCAAGGCTGGTACAACTGGCCCGGCGCATGGCCAGGACCGCCCCAGGAAGCGAGGAATTGCCCGTCAGGAGTGAAACGCTGCAGTCGCTGGTTGCCGTACTCGCAAACCAATAGACTGCCGTCGCCACAAAGGGTCAGGTCGTAGGGGAAATAGAGTTGCCCAGGATCGTGACCGAGCCTGCCCCAGATGTCGATCGGTGTCGGTTGTGCGGGCTTGCAGTCGTAGACCTGAATCCGGTGATTGCAGGCGTCGGCGATCCACAGGATATCGTCGGCATCCATCACCAGACTTTGCGGCCGCACAAACAAGCCGGGAGCGTTTCCGGTGCCGCCCCACTGTGTCATAAAATTTCCCTCGGGGTCAAACTTTTGGATCCGATCCGAATCGCCATACTCTCCGACATAAAAATTGCCGGCCGAATCACGCACCGCATCGGTCACGAACGCGAATTCGCCTGGCCCAAAACCGGCCTTCCCGCCGATGCGTTCCTCGAGCAACATGTTGCCGGCGAGATCAAAAACGGTCAGCCGATGGTAGTGGGTGTCGGCGACCAGCAGGCGACTGTCGATGTCGAGGTCCGAAGCGACCTGCCAATGATCGACCGTCAAGCCGGTAGGTCGCCCGTTTGCGGTTTCGGGCATCGACCATTTGTAAAGAAATTCGCCGTCGGGGCTGAACACTTGGATGCGGCCCGTCGTATCGACGATGAACAAGCGATCGTTTCGGTCGATCGTCATCGCCCGCGGTTTGAGAAACCGGCCATCGGACAGCCCTCTGCGGCCCCAAACCAGATCGGGTTCCGCAGCCGACACCGGGCCGCCGATGCAGCCGCTGACTTGAGCCAACAGGCCGGTGGCGAGCATTCCGGTCGATGCACGGAGCCAATTTCGGCGGGAGAGTGGGGGAGAGGTAACGGTTTGGGGAAGATTCACGGTCACAATGGTTCGATGAATGGGCCACGGTTTACCCGCCAGGCTAGATTTACGGGCGGGTTGCTGGCAAAACCTGCTAGTCCTTAGAATAACGCAGTCAGTCGATCTCCTGTTCTATCAATCTGGACCTTTGGCCAACAAATGGCAACTCTCGTTGATTTGCAAAAGGCCGAAGACCCGCGTGATATGATTCACCGGGCGGTGCAGGCGCTCGCCGAAGGCCATGTCATTGCGGTTCCGACCGAAACGGTCTACGGCTTAGCCGCCAGTGGACTGGATGCCGATGCGGTGGAGCGGCTGGTGGCACTAAAAGGTCGCGACCCGGTGGCTCCCTTGGCGATTGCCTTGCGGAGCAGTGAAGCGATGTGGGATTTTGCTAATGAACCTTCGCCATTGTCGGAACGGCTGGCACGACGTTGTTGGCCGGGGCCACTGACGCTGGTGTTGCCGTGTGATGACCCCGAATCGGCGGTGACGCAGTTACCCGCTGCGGTTCGCCAAACGGTGCTGGCGGCCGATGGCTGCGTCGGTTTTCGAGTGGTGGACCATCGCGTCTTCCAGACTTTGCACCAATTTGTGGCGGCACCGATTGTGTTGACCAGTGCGAATCGCTCGGGCGAACCCCCGGCGACGACCGGTGAAATGGTGGCCGAGTCATTTCAAGATGACTTACCGCTGATCCTCAGTGACGGGCCGTGCCGCTATGGCGGGCCATCGACCGTCGTGCGGGTCCGCGGCAACCGATACGAGATTTTGCGGGAAGGCGCAATCGAAAGGACCGCTATGCGACAATTCGCAAAACCGATCATCGCCGTGGTATGTACCGGCAACACCTGCCGCAGTCCCATGGCGGAGGTATTGCTGAGGGAACAATTTCGGAAAAAAACAGGGCGGGAAGATGCCGTCTTGGTCGTTTCCGCCGGCGTGGCGGCGATGCCCGGCAGCGGGGCGGCACAGCAGGCGGTGGAAGTGATGAGCGGCCGAGGGCTGGATCTGACCGGCCACAGCAGCCGACCACTCGATGAACGCCTGGTCGAATTGGCTGATTTAATCTTGACGATGACGAAACAACATCGCGATGCCATCGTGGCTCGCTGGCCCGCCGCCGCCGAAAGGGTACGCACCTTGCGTCACGACGGCACGGATGTCAGCGATCCAATCGGAGCTCCGACGGAAGTGTACATGGCGTGTGCGGAACAAATTGACCAAGAACTTGAGGGCTGGGTCGCGGCGCTGGGCGACGATTGGCTGCCGAGCGAAGATGGCGATCAGGAGAATCTATAGTGCTAAGAGTCAGTATCGGAAGTGACCACCGCGGTGTGCGGATCAAGGCCAAACTCGCGCAGTCGTTGCGCGCCGAGGGCTACGAGGTGTTTGACGAGGGGACCGACGACGAGACGCGGTCGGTCGATTATCCCGATGTCGGCACAACGGTGGCGCAAAAGGTCAGCGACGGCCATGCCGACCGCGGGATTTTGATCTGCGGCACCGGGATCGGGATGGCGATCGTAGCCAACAAATTCCCGCGTGTGCGTGCGGCGGCGTGCTACGACGAAGTGATGATCGAAATGAGTCGCCGGCACAACGACTTGAACGTGCTGTGCCTGCCAGGCGACATGATCGGCGATCGCTCGGTCGACGACATCGTCCTGCTATGGCTGAAGACCGATTTCGAAGCGGGCCGCCACAGCCGCCGCGTCAAGAAAATCAACGCCTTAGACAAAGACTAACGGCAAGGCCCTCACCAGGGCCAGGGATTTGAACCCTGGCCCAATCCTCAAAGCTCCCCCAGCCGCCGCCGCATGCTTGGCAAGCCAGATCGAGTAAGCAAATCTCTGTCGCGGAGAGTTCTGGCGCGGAGAGTTCTGGCGCGGAGAGTTCTGGCGCGGCGAG